>ERZ839741.4152-NODE-4152-length-10602-cov-2.473879_pt1 | contig 10602 bp, 8 predicted proteins | sample MGYA00519880_ERZ839741 | MGnify/ENA primary metagenome ERZ839741 (study PRJEB31850, sample SAMEA3708851) | human gut metagenome | biome: human gut; feature: human-associated habitat; material: faeces | place: China | collected 2014 ... | reverse complement strand
ACTTATATTGACAATTCCGTTTCGATATTTTAACAGTTTACAAACATTAGGGGCTGCCGCTCGCGATTCTTTCGCTCTTGCGACAGCCCTGTTAAATTTTTATTGTTTTCCGATTTTCAGCGTTACCGTTTCACCTTTTTTCAGGAAGAAACAGTTATCGGATAATTTACTATCGGTATCGAGCATAACATACGGGATACATGTATCGGCCGTTATTTCGCAGCCGCCGTCTGTTTCGGTTAAAACAAAGGCGTCGTTTTTGCCCCAGGGTACGTTTTTGAAATAATTGGGGCAATAGAAAGAGCGGTCGCTGCATATATCGCTTTCCAAATCACATAAAACTATATTTTCATTTTGTTCTATCTGCGGTATCTTGCTCTTTTCGGCGGTGGCTGCGCAGGTGCTGCCCACCGAAAACTTTCCGTCAAATTCGGCAAGCGTATTTTCCTCCCCCGTTAAAACGTTATACAGATACACCCTGCCCTTTGCCGAAACGCCGTTTTTCCCGTTTACGCATACATAAGCTTTAATTTTCCCGTCTTCTTCATACAAAGAGGTTATAACCGGCTTCGCGCAGCGTCTGAAAACATAATATGCCGGCTTTGGATTACCGTAATAATCAACGACGGACCAGCTGACGGATGTCGGCCAGCAGTCATTAAACATCCAGTAAACAATTCCGGAAGAAAACCACTGATTTCTCTTGAACAGTTCAAAGGAAATGCGCAGCCATTCGCACTGTAAAAGCTGCAGCTTGTATATTCTGTCCTGCGGGCTTTCGTATTTCCCGAAAAATCGCCATTTTCTCCGAATACGCAAAGATCGTTTCTTTAAGACACGGGTTATTCTGACAGTGGTATTCCATAATATCCGAATTTTTCCCGAATATATCTTCATCGGTCATAAACTTTTTAAGTGAGGAAACAAAGGGCAGCCCGTATGACGGCTGCTCCGCCATGAAGCGTGAAAGATACCGATTGATTTCGTTATAATAATCAAAGGGCGTCTCCCCCGAAACAAAATCGAACCAATCGCCTAAATAAGCGGTATTGTGCGTAGTGCCGCATGCGGCGGATTTAAACGGTACTCCGCCGTAGGGGCTCGAAAGCAGAAATGCTCTTTGCGGGTCAAGTCTTGATAAAACAGGAGCGATTGATTTTGAAACCACCGTTTTTCCCGGGAACGATTTTTTATTGAAATATCCGTCTACGGCGTTTTCGTTGTCACCGCTCCACCAAACAAGACTCGGATGATTTCTGAGCCTGACTGCGGCAGCGGCGGTCTCGCGGGATAATTTATCAAGAAATCCTTATCATCCTCCGGGTAGGTTCCGCAAGCCATAAGAAAATCCTGCGTTACCAAAATTCCCAAACGGTCACATTCGCTGTAAAAAGAATCCTTTTCGAAAACTCCTCCGCCCCAAACGCGCAGCATATTACACCCGCATTCGTGTGCGCTTTGCACAAGCGATTTTATCTTTTCGTCGGTTTCCTCCGAAACAAAAGGATCGCACGGCACCCAGTTGCCGCCCTGGCAAAAAATACGAACGCCGTTTATTACCAGCCAAAACGAGGAGGTTTTCTCATTTCTGTCATTCTCAAGCAAATGCGGGTTCTTTTTCAATTTCTCCGCCTTTGCCTTATATTCCGGATTGAAATTATCGTCAATTTCCAATATATCGACTTTTCTTATTCCGAACTCTGTAATGCTTTCTTTTCCGTTTACCGTTATTTTAAGTTTATACAAGGGCTGCTCGCCGTAGCCTGTCGGAAACCACAACTGCGCGTTCGGAATATCGGCGGTTATTTTAATAATGCTTTCAAAAATCGCGCGTTTTTCACTGAAAACCGTCTCGCCATGCGGGCTTATAATTTCAAAATCGGCAAAGCCGTCGCCCGATATATCCTTAAAAGCGGCTTCTACGGCTACCGACGCCGCAAACGGGGTAATGCCTTTGGTATATATATAAACATTATCAAGGCTGTCCGCCTCTCTTTTTTTAAGAGAAACATCGCCGCATATACCCATCGTTACAAAACGGGTGACCCAATCCCAGCCGTAAGTACACTGCTCTCTGCGGGTATAAAGCCGCTCGGTGGTAAATGCGCCGTCGCGTTTAGGTCTGCCTGCAACCTCTTTAATCGGCGAGCGGAATTTAACCTCCAGTAAATTGGTTCCCGCCATCAAAACGTTCTCGGCAGAAAATTCATACGGAATAAACATATCGTCCGCCGCGCCGATTTTTATGTTATTCAAATAAATATCGCAGTAGCAATCAAGACCTTCAAACCGTAAGTATTCGTTGTTCTCCACGCTGTCAACATCAAATTGTTTTTGGTATGTTACATCGCAATTTTCTATCCACCTGATTTTTTCGGCGTTATCGCGGTAAAAATAATCCCCTATCACTCCCGCTCTTTTTAAATCGGTATGTATACACCCGGGAACCACGGCAGAAAAGGTCTGCGGTACATCCCCTGCTTTAATAAGTATACATTTCCATTCTCCGTTAAGCAGCATTTTTATTCTCCAATCCGAAATTATAAGGCTTATTCTCAAGCCGATAAAAGCATGAGTTTATCATCTTTCGATATTATAACATAAGTTTATGATCTGTCAATATTATTATTATTCACATCGGTGTCAAGCTTGTAGGTTTACAATAGATGTGTTGCAGAATATAAAAAAGAGCAGCGAACGGGGCTTTCCGTGTTACAGATAAAGTTGCGACGCTAACCAAGAGAAAGCAGCAATTGTCATAAAAAATGTATTATTTAAAAATTTTATGTTTGATTTTTGAAAGCGAGGTTCTTCGTTTCGCTGAATTCAGAGTGAATCTCGGCTTTTTCGGCCGTTTTTTAACAGCCTCTTTTGATTTGTGCCGAAATTTTAGCGTATGCGTAAATTAAAATTTATATTTGTCGGGGCGATACTCCGTATTTCTTTTTAAAGGCACGGTAGAATACCGAATAATCGCGGAAGCCGCACTCGGAATATACCCTTGTGGGGGATATTCCCGAAAGTATAAGCTGCTTCGCCGCAACAAGCCTTTTTGCTGTAATATATTCACACACGGTCATTGCCGTGGCTTTTTTAAATATATGGCAAAGGTGCGACTTGCTGATATAATACCTTTCGCAAATAACATCCAGACTTAAATTATCGGAAATATGGCGGTTTATGTAGTTTATAATTCTGCTGTCAAGCGTTTGGTCTATCTGAATTTCGGACATTGTTTCAAATTCGGCGGAGATTTCATTTAAAAGCGGCAGAAGATTTGTGATTATCTGCACGCGTCTGTCGGGGGAATTTTCTGTCATATTATCTATAAACAGTTTATAGGCGTCGGTTTTGAAATTTTCGGCTCGGTACAGATTGAATGTACCCAATTTTCGATTTATAAACGGTGATAATAAGCGCCCTTTCGGGTCTATGCCTTTAAGAAGCTCGGCTTTAAAGTTTATCGAAAAGCGGGTGTAAGGCCTGTCGGGGCTTATATCAATATAATGTGATTCGGCGGGTCGCATAATTAAAATATCGCCCGCTTTAAGCGGGTAGGGCGTACCTTCAACCCGATAAATGCCTTTACCGCCTAAAAAGCAGTAAAGCTCATAAGTTTCGTGTGTATGTGCCTTGAAATGCTCCGGAACGGGGGTTTCATCCCGCCGATAGCCCATATCAATATCGTTATCCCGATACAGAAAAAAATCTGACATATTATCACCCTGTATATATTATCATATAAAAACAATATTTGCAATGTGAAATAATAATATAAACAATTTAATTGTTGTGATTGACGATATATAATTAAGACGGGGGGAGAATATATGACTGATAACTATTTACTCAAAACCGCAGATGCGCAGGATATATATTTTAAAATAAAGGACTTGCCTATTGTTGATTACCACTGCCACCTATCCCCGAAAGAGATTTATGAGGATAAGCCGTTTGATAATATCGGCGAAATGTGGCTTGGCGGCGACCATTACAAATGGCGGCTTATGCGAACGGCGGGCATAGACGAAAGGTACATTACAGGCAGCACCGACTGGCGCGAAAAATTTATTAAATACGCCGCCGCGTTGGAGCTTGCCGCGGGGAATCCGCTTTACCATTGGTCGCATATGGAATTATCAATGTTTTTTGACATTGATAAGCCGCTAAAAAGCGATAACGCCGCCGAAATATATGACGAGGCAAACGCCTTTATTGCTGAAAATCGACTGTCACCGAGAAAGCTCATAGAGCAATCGAAAGTAGAAACCCTTTGCACCACCGACGATATTATTGATACGCTTGAATACCATAAAAAAATAAAGGAAGACAAAAGCTTTAAAACAAGGGTTCTGCCCTCGTTCAGAACGGATAATCTGCTGCTTGTACGGCGCGCAGGCTACCCCCATTACATAAAAAAATTAGCCGAGGTATCGGGCACCGAAATAACAGACCTTGAAGGTCTTAAAGCTGCGGTTATTAAAAGACTTGATTTCTTCTGCCTTAACGGCTGCCGTTTTACCGACGTGGGTATTCCGTATTTCCCCGACAGAATTGCAGATGAGCCTTCGGCGGACGATACATTTAAAAAGGCGCTTGCGGGCGCAGAAATTTCCGATGCCGAATATTTAGGGTTTATAGGTAATATGTACCTTTTCTTGGCGGCGGAATATAAAAAACGAAACCTTGTTATGCAAATGCACTTAGCCGTTTACCGCAACGCAAACAGCAATTTGTTCGCCGCCTTGGGCGCGGATTGCGGCGTTGACTGCGTGGGAGACGAAATAAGCGGCACGGCGCTTATACATATGCTTGACGCGATAAATAAAACCGGCGGTATGCCGCAAACGGTTATTTACACTCTTAATCCCTCGAACGCGGCGCAGATAGCATCTATTGCGGGGGCGTTCCCGAACGTACGCTGCGGCGCGGCTTGGTGGTTCTGCGACCACAAGCGCGGCATACGCGAGGAAATGGAAATTGTAGCCGAAAATTCGTCGCTCGGCTCGTTCCTCGGTATGCTTACCGATTCGCGCAGCTTTCTATCATACGCGCGGCACGATTATTTCCGCAGAATTGCGGCGGATATTTTAGGCGAGTGGGTAAACGGCGGAGAATACGATAAGGAAAGCGCCGTAAGGCTTGCCGAGAAAATCAGTTATTATAATATAAAGGAGCTGACAGAGCAATGAAAATGTCCTTCAGGTGGTACGGGGAAACCGACCCGATACCGCTTAAATATATAAGGCAGATACCGAATATGCGCTCGGTAGTAACTGCGGTTTACGATGTAAAGCCGGGCAAGGTTTGGCCAGAAGAAAGCCTTGAAAAATTAAAGGAGCAGGCAGAGGAAAACGAGCTTATATTTGATATTGTAGAGTCTGTGCCGGTGCCTGAGGAAATAAAGCTCGGCACCGAAAAGGCGGAAGAATATACCGAGGTTTACTGCGAGAACATTCGCCGCTGCGCGAAATACGGCGTAAAATGCATTACATATAATTTTATGCCGGTGTTCGACTGGACAAGAACCCAGCTTGACAAAGAGGCGGCGGACGGCTCAACAAGCCTTGTCATGTATATGGATCAGCTTAAAAGCCTTGACCCGCTTAAAGACGATATACACCTGCCCGGCTGGGACGCAAGCTACATTCAGGCAGAGGTGCGCGATTTAATAAAAGCCTACTCCGCTTTAGGTGAGGAGGGGCTGTGGCACAACCTTGAAAAATTCCTTAAAAAGATAATTCCCGTGGCGGAAGACTGCGGAGTTACCATGGCGATACACCCGGACGATCCGCCGTACCCTATCTTCGGTATTCCGAGAATTATAACAAACGAGCGGAATATCGACCGAATGTTAAATATAGTTGACAGCCCCGCAAACAGCCTTTGCTTCTGTACGGGCAGTCTCGGCTGTGCGGCGTTTAACGATATTCCGAAAATGGTTCGCAAATACAGCAAAATGGGCAGGATTGCATTTATGCATATCCGCCAGGTAAAGCTGTTAGAGGACGGCAGCTTTGAAGAACGCGGGCATTTATCGAAAGACGGCAGTCTTGATATGTACGAAACAGTAAAGGCGCTGGTAGATACGGGCTTTGACGGATACGTTCGCCCCGACCACGGCAGAATGATATGGGGAGAGAGCGGAAAACCGGGCTACGGGCTTTTTGACAGAGCGCTGGGCGCTGCATATATAAACGGACTTTTTGAGGCCGCAGAAAAGGAGAAAAAAATGGAAAAGGTAATTGTAATAACAGGCGCGGGCGGCGTGTTATGCTCGGGCTTTGCCGAGTTTTTGGCAGGCAAGGGCAATAAGGCGGCGCTGCTTGATCTAAACGAAGAGGCGGCGCAAAGGGTAGCCGATAAAATTACTGCGGCGGGCGGAGTAGCCAAAGCCTATAAGTGCAACGTGCTTGATAAGGCAAATATAGAGGAAGTACACGGCAAGGTGCTTGAAGACCTCGGAAAATGCGATATACTTATAAACGGAGCGGGCGGAAATAACCCGAAATGCACCACGGCGCACGAGGAATACGAAAAGGGCGACGAGCAGGCAAGCGATTTCTTAACATTCTTCAACATTGACGAAAAAGGCTTTGACTTTGTGTTTGACCTTAATATTAAGGGCGTGCTTTTGCCGAGCCAGGTATTTATGGCGGATATGATAGGCAGAAAGGGCTGCTCGGTGCTTAATATTTCCTCAATGAACGCATACCGTCCGCTTACCAAAATACCCGCGTATTCGGCGGCAAAGGCGGCGGTTACAAACTTTACGGAATGGCTTGCGGTGCATTTTGCAAAGGAGAATATACGCGTAAACGCCATAGCTCCGGGATTTTTTGTTACAAACCAGAACCGCGCGCTGCTGTTTAACGAGGACGGCACCGCAACGCCGAGGACAGACAAAATACTGCGTTCAACGCCTATGGGCAGATTCGGCGAGGCTGAAGAGCTTTTGGGAGCGGTTGAATGGCTGCTTGATGAAAGCAAGGCAGGCTTTGTAACGGGAGTGACTATACCGATAGACGGCGGTTTCTCGGCTTATTCGGGGGTATAAGAAATGAAAATTTACGCATTTGCAGACGAGGCAAGTCCAATTATAGACGAACAGATAAAGGCAATGAAGGAAAACGGGGTTGACGGGCTTGAAATAAGAAACGTTGACAGCGTGAATATTGCCGAAATATCCGACAGCAAGGCAAAAGAAGTGCGGAAAAAGCTTGACAATGCCTGCCTTCGAGTGTGGACAATCGGCTCGCCGATAGGCAAAATCGATATAGAAAAGGACGATTTTACACTTCATACCGAAAAATTCAAGCGCACGCTTGAATTAGCCGATATTTTAGGCGCTGAAAATATAAGGTTGTTTTCTTTCTTTACACCGGCAGAAAACCGTGATAGCTATAAGGATGAGGTAATAGAGCGTTTAGGCACTTTTTTCGAAATTGCAAAGGGCAGCGGCATAACCCTTTGCCACGAAAACGAAAAGGGAATTTACGGCGATATACCCGAGCGCTGCCTTGAAATTCATAAGGCACTCCCTGAAATGAAAGCGATATTTGACCCCGCGAATTACGTTCAGTGCGGAGTGGATACGCTGCAAGCGTGGGAATTGCTTAAAGGTTATGTTAAATATCTGCATATTAAGGACGCGCTTGCGGACGGCAGTGTTGTTCCCGCAGGCAAGGGAATAGGAAATGTTGAATTTATTTTAGGCGATTATATAAGGAACGGCGGCGACAGCGTAACGGTAGAACCGCACCTTACGGTATTTGACGGTCTTAAAGGTCTTGAAAAAGAGGGAGACGCAAGCGTTGTGGGGGAGGTTTACAAATATGCAACTGCCGAAGAGGCGTTCTTAGCGGCGGTAAGCGCCCTGCGCGAAATTTTGATATAAGGGAGAACGGTCATGAGTGAAAAAATCAAACTGGGAATTATAGGTATAGGCAACATGGGCTCTGCACACGCAAGGTGTGTTTTCGGCGGAGAATGCCCCGATTTTGAGCTTGTTGCCGTAGCGGATATTAAACCGCAAAGACTTGAATGGGCAAAAAGTGAGCTGTCGCCCGATATTCATTGCTTTGAAACAGCAGAAGAAATGCTTGACAGCGGGTTTATAAACGCCTGTATGGTATGCGTGCCGCACTATGATCATCCGAAATACGCAATTGAGTGTATGAGGCGGGGAATACACGTTATGGTGGAAAAGCCCGCCGGTGTTTATACAAAGCAGGTGCGCGAAATGAATGAGGAGGCGAAAAAGCACCCCGACGTTGTTTTTGGTATGATGTTTAATCAGCGAACAAACTGCATTTACCGCAAAATGCGGGAGCTTGTGCAAAGCGGTGTGTACGGAAATATCCGCCGCACCAACTGGATAATAACAAACTGGTATCGCCCGCAGGCATATTATGATTCGGGCGATTGGCGCGCCACATGGTCGGGCGAGGGCGGAGGGGTGCTTTTAAACCAGTGCCCCCATCAGCTTGATTTATGGCAGTGGATATGCGGTATGCCGAAAAAGGTGGAGGCGCATCTGCATTACGGAATGTGGCATAATATAGAGGTTGAGGACGACGTTACCACCTATGTTGAGTATGAAAACGGCGCGACGGGCGTGTTTATTACCTCAACGGGCGATGCGCACGGTACAAACCGCTTTGAAATTCAGCTTGACAAGGCTAAAATGGTGGCAGAGGGCGACCGTCTTACCGTGCTTGAATACGATATGACAGAGCAGGAGTTTTCAAAAACAAATACCAATCCGTTCGGAATGGTAGGCGCGCACGAGGTTGACCCTCAGCTTGACGGGGAAAATCCCCAGCACAAGGGCGTTATAAACGCGTGGGGCGGCGCAATACTTCGCGGCGAACCGCTTATAGCAGGCGGAGAAGAGGGCATAAACGGGCTTACTCTTTCAAACGCAATGCACCTATCTTCGTGGCTCGGAAAGGAAATAACTCTTCCGTTTGACGAGGATTTGTATTATACTGAGCTTATGAAGCGCGCAGCAACCTCAAAACGCAAAACAGACGTTAAAGAAGTGGTTGGCAGCTCTTACGCGGGAAGCAAATAAACAATCAAAGGAGCATGGCTTATTATGAACGAAGTAAAGGTAGGAATTATCGGTATCGGGAATATGGGCTATGCTCATTTACAAACGGTCACGGCGGGGAATATTCCGGATATGACAGTTACCGCCGTTTGCGATATAAACCCCGAAAGACTAAAAGCGGCAAATGCGGAATACCCCGATATTGCCGCTTTCGGCGATTATACCGACCTTTTAAAAAATTCGGATACAAATGCGGTTATAATAGCCGTGCCGCACCCGCTGCATGCGAAAATTGCAATTGAAGCCTTTAAATACGGCAAGCATGTGCTTGTTGAAAAGCCTCTTGATATTACCGTTTCGGCAGCCGAGGATTTATGTGCGGCGGCTGAAAAAAGCGGCAAGGTATTCGCAATAATGTTCAATCAGCGCACAAACGGGCTTTTCCGCAAGGCACGCGAAATTGTAAAAAGCGGTGAGTTGGGGGAAATAAAGCGCTCGGTTTGGATTATAACAAACTGGTACAGAACCCAAAGCTATTACGATTCGAGCAAATGGCGCGCTACATGGGCGGGTGAAGGCGGCGGCGTGCTTTTAAATCAGGCGCCGCACAACCTTGACATTTGGCAATGGATATGCGGCAGCCCCTCTGCCGTTACAGCGTTTTGCAGCGTTGGTAAATTTCATAATATCGAGGTTGAAGACGAGGCAACGATATACGCCGAGTACGAAAACGGCGCTACGGGGGTATTTATTACCTCAACAGGTGATTGCCCCGGCACAAACAGGCTTGAAATAACGGGTACTCGCGGCAAACTGGTGCTTGAAAACGGAATACTGAAATTATGGAAACTAAATGAGGATGAGCGCGATATATGCAAAAACGCGACCGAGGGCTTTGTAAGCCCCGAAACCGAATACAGCGAATTTTCCGCCGAAAGGGAAGAGGCGCACGCGGGCATACTTAAAAATTTTGCAAACGCGATACTTCACGGTGAAGAGCTTTTATCACCGGGATATGACGGTATAAACGAGCTTATGATATCAAACGCGGCATATTTATCCCAGTGGACGGGAAACAGCCGTATACCGCTGCCGTTTGATACCGCCGAATTTGACCGCTTGCTCAAAGAAAAGCAAAAAAGCTCCGAAATAAAAGAAAAAACCGTAAAAAATTCAACCGATAAAAGCTGCGGAGAGCGCTGGCAGATCAATTGGTAAACAGTGGACCTACGGAGGTTTGGCATGTTACCCGTAAAGAGAAAAATCAAAAGACGAGGAAACGGCGCTTTACGAATCAGAGCAGCCTGCAGCGGCGGTATGTATTCCGTTCTGGATTCAAAACGCGGGCGTGTATTTACCTATGACAGCCAGGGAAATTTGCTTTACATTTTCGGCGGCAGGGGAGATCAAAAGGGTCAGTTTAACCAGCCGTGCGCCTTGATTTATAACGGCGATGAAATTCTGGTTGCGGACAGAAGCCGCAACAGCGTGCAGGTTTTTGCGCAATTTTGCGAAAAAACCTTGCACTTTAAAAAGAATCACATTTT
>ERZ839741.4147-NODE-4147-length-10608-cov-2.973278_pt1 | contig 10608 bp, 6 predicted proteins | sample MGYA00519880_ERZ839741 | MGnify/ENA primary metagenome ERZ839741 (study PRJEB31850, sample SAMEA3708851) | human gut metagenome | biome: human gut; feature: human-associated habitat; material: faeces | place: China | collected 2014 ... | reverse complement strand
TATTATCGCCAGACCTTTTTTTAGTATGTTTGTTATGTAGAACGATATACTTCCCAAAGTCTTTCAGAAAGTCCTAAGTCTTTTTGAGAGAGATGAAAATCCTCATCAACTATTCGTCACACAATGTATCAGAATTTCCGCCACGACGCGGACTGGAAGATAATATCAGCACTTTCTTTGCCATAATTCGTATTTTAAGAGTTATTTTTGTTTCTTTTCCAACGGCAAAGATAAACTATCCGCCAATAATTTCTGTAGATAATTTACAGATAAAATAACCTCGATTACGGATTCTTCTTTCCTCTTATCTAAAATTCGTAAATCCCTCTTGCAAATAGGGAAATTCCCTATATAAATAGTAATATTCTCTTTATAGTATCATTTTCCCCACCTATTTTTGCAGTATAAGAAAAAAACAGTAAACTAAAATCAAATGGATTATGAAAACAAAGATAAGAGAATGCTTCGGTCTATTGGTATTTGTCCTAACCATGCTTAGTTTGACTTCATGCGAAGTAGAAATAGATAGTTGGTATGATAATGATGATTATAGTGAGGTATATTATAGAAAGACACATGAACTGTGCAGCCGTACATGGCAGGAAAGTTGGGAGCAAGATGGAAAATATTACACCCAGCGATTGGACTTTTATGAAAATCGGACCGGAAAAGACTATATACGAGTGGAGTATCGAGATGGCTGCGTAACTGAAGACATATATTACTTTGATTGGAATTGGGATAACAATACACAAACATGTATCCGTATGAAATACGGACCGGATGACGTCTCTTATTTTGAACGCATCTGGATGAGCGACAATACACTAAGTGGTTTGCTTGACGGTACAGAAGTTTATTTTAAAGGAAGGTATTAGGAAAAAAGAACGAGGTGGCTGTCAAAAGGCAGTCGCCTCGTTTCCATATCAGTACTTTCTTTGATAATGTAGATAAAGTTATTCGTTCTTCAGACTGAGAATGGGGTTTTCGTTGGCTATCCGCCATGACTTGATAATCACACAGCCCACGATGAACGCCAATACAACGATGAATACACCTGTATAAAACAGCCAATCGGTAGTCATTACATCCCGAAACTGCGACTTCCATACCATTCCTGTATAGTGCGAAAGAACAACGCCTATCAATATGGCCGGTACAGCGATACGGATGACATCTGTTGACAACATCAGCAAAATGCCTTTCACTTCCGCCCCATTAATCTTGCGGATGGCAATTTCCTTACTCCGACGCCGTATCTCATCATTAATATAACCTACCAATCCCATCAGTGTGATGGCTAAGATAGCAATGGTTGCCAAAATGATAGAATCCCGAAAAACGCGTTCTGAATGGAAAGAACGTTCCATCTGTTTTGCATAAGAGGTAAACTGTACATTATCTTGCGGATAAAGTTTCTTCATTTCTTCGTTCAAGCGTTTGAGGTTATCATCAAACGGTTCTTTCAGCCTCACATGCATTACATTGCCACGTCCGCTGCTCCAACGAATCTCGACCGGCTCCATTTGCGCCGCATCAATAAATCTGAACCCATCCAATATACCTGTCACCGTACCATGTTCGGGTACATACTCACCTACTCCGTTATTGTCCCACTTCATGGCACGCACAAATTCTTCGTTGACCAGTATTTCCCCTTCGGCTGTCGGTGCTTTTCCCGTTTTCAACCTCATCCCTATAAAATTAAAGAACTCCCTGTCAAAGAAAGTCAGGCGCGGAGAAAAAATCATATTGCCACTATTGTCATTCACCGGATAAGGAGACGGAAATCCTAACATTCCGGCTTCTGCCGTAGCAGCCCCTTCCACGTATGGCAGGTTATGAAGCAAACTGAGTGTGTTGTCCACATGCTCATACGAATCATAAACAGACGCCAACCGTTCCATATTGTAGCCTAAATCTTTTGACATCGTATAATGATATTGAGAAAAGACTACACACGTCATCCCGACTAAGAATGCCGTACCTGCAAATTGCACAAAAAGCAACGGATACTTCCAGCGTTTCTTGTTTTCAGTGTATTGGCGGAAAACCTGGGTAACAGGAATTGAAGAAAAGAACCGTCCCGGCATGATACCTCCTATGAAGAACAGAAACAGCACCACCAAAGCAGGAGCCCAAATGTTTTGCAAGCTAAACAGTTCTCCGACAGGTGTCTGAATCAGTTCTTCTATTTTTTCATTGAAATTGAGAATGATAAAAGCAATCAAAGCTAAAGATATACATACGATTATGGCTGTTTCCCACAAAAACATTCCGAATATGCCTCCTGTACCTGCCCCATTGCATTTGTGTACGCCAATGGCTTTGGCACGGTAAGCCAGCGAAGAGAGAGAAATAAGCACGTAATTCAATGTCGCGGTGAACAGTAATGCTATTGCAATACCCATAATATAAAGCATTTTCACTGTATTCCAATTGTCGAGATGCAGTCTGCGCAATGGAGAAACCATTACCTCAATACCTTTTACTCCAAACTTTCCATAGTGATCCATGGGCATATATTGGCTCATGATGATAGACGTTATACCTTTATTGATAATTTCCGCATCTGCTTTTGAATGCTTCAGGCGGACAAAAGCCTGATAATTGCCACCGGTGTTCCATCCCAATCCGCCTTTGTAATATTTCGTGCGATTGGCAATAGAGATAACGGCTTTCGGGCGATATAATGTGGTATTCAGAGGGATATCGGCATAAATACCTTTGACTATAAAAGGCTGATAATCTCCACCAATATTGTATAACAATGTTTTTCCTACCGCACCATCACTTCCGAAAACCTCTTTGGCAAAGGATTCGGACAAGAATATCATATCCGGGTTAGCTAAATCAAGCGCATTGCCTTTGTATAAAGGAAGCCCCATTGTTTGAAAAAAAGCAGAATCGACCATAAGAACCGTTTCCCTATAAGCTTTATTTCCATGAGACATCTTCCCATAAGCCTCTGTTACTGTCGTAAAACTTTCCACTTGAGCGGAAAAGTGCCGGGCAATCGCAGCAGCAGTAGGATAAATGTTATTGCCATGAAGCGGCTTTCCACCATCCCACCCTGTTTTTACCACATACAGCTGTTCGTTGTCCCGGTAAAAATTATCATAGCTCAATTCGTATGCTACTTTAGCAATCAAAATAACGGAGACAAGCAAACCTAAAGTAATGGATACCACTTTGACTATATTTGAACCTTTTCCACGAATGACATTTTGGATAGCATATTTCAATTGTTTCATTGCATTATGGTGTTTTATTTATGACTACTCAATACTAATTACTAATTTATTCTGATTTGATACTCTTTACCGGATTTTCATTAGCAATGCGCCACGCTCTGATTACCACACAGGTCACGACAAGCAACATTACGAACAAAGCAACTCCAATAAAATATAAAACATTCAAATTTATCTGTTCCGGAAATTGTTCAAGCCATACTCGTCCGGTAGAATAAGCTATTAAAGTTCCTATACATACAGAAGGTATCGATACATTCAATATGTCACGAATCAACAAGCGAAGAATACCGGTAGCTTCCGCACCATTCACTTTGCGAATGGCAATTTCTTTGGAACGGCGTTGAGTTTCGTCATTCACATAACCTATCACACCCATAATAACAATAAGAAGAATGAATCCCGAAGTAATCCACACAGAATTACGGAAACGATAGACATCTTTATAAACCGTATCCAACATATTGCTTACCAATTGAAACTGCAAGGAAACATTCGGATAGGTCTTGGCTACAAATTCATCCAGTTTTTTCTTATTCTCCACATACGGTTGTTTCAGGCGGACGTTGAAGGTGTTGCTCGCATCTTTGACACAAAGTAAGGCAATAGGCGACTGTTCATGAAGAAAGGTAAAGTTACGCACATCACGAAACACACCGACAATGGTTCCTGCTTTAGAAAAATTATTCAATCTCTTTCCAACGGCTCCATCCGACCATTTCATCAAACGCACCACTTCCTCATTAACCAGCAAGTCTCCCGGATTCTTCATCGGACTTCCTTCTATTATCTTTATTCCCATTACATCCGTATAATCGGAAGTACACGAATTCCAATTCAAGTTTCCAATACGTTCTCCACTGTTACTAACTAGCGGACGTGTCCAATACTCACCGATTACATTGCAAGTAGAGCGTGCAACACTTTCCACCATAGGCTGACGACGGATATTGTCGGCTATGTTTTCAGCTTCTTCCGGTTGAAGAGAGACATTAGCCGCAACCAGTCCCGGAACTTTTATTCCCATATCGCGGTTCATCAAATGATTATATTGCAACAAGGTTACCAATAATAAACCTAATACAAAAGAGACTCCTGTAAACTGTACAAATAGCAAAGAACGTTTCCAGCCTTTTTGGGCATTCGTATATCGTCGGAACACCTGTGTGACGGGAATGCGTGCAAACAATCTTCCCGGCAATACTCCTGTCAGCACAAACAAGACAAGAATGGTTAATGCAGGTACCCATAAAGTTTCCCATGTAAAAAGGGCAGGCAAAGTAACTGACAGCAAATCTTCTATAACCTCTTGTGCATTGATTATTATGAATAAACTGATGACAACGGATAGAAGAACAATGATACCTGTCTCCATCATGAACATCCCGAAAACATTACCGGTACTTGCTCCGCTACACTTATGTACACCAACCATTTTAGCTCGACGACTCATGGCAGCAATAGCAATCAGCATATAGTTCATGATAGCAACAAAGAAAATAGCAAACCCCAAGAAGCCGTATATAACAAGACGTTTGACTGTATCCAAACTTTCCAAATGGTAGTTAACCAGCGGAATAGCACTATACTCACAGATAAAATTATAAAAGCCGGTTGATGTATATTTCTCTATCACACTCTGAATCCTTTTATTCACAACTTCAATATCGGAAGCATTGCGCAAACGCAATAATGAAAGAAATACATCATTACCTTTCCATCCGTAACCTGCTATATAACCGTCTTTGTTATGGATAGAGATTACCAAATCACAATAAAAGATAGTGTTTTTCGGAATTTCCTTGTATACTCCCCGTATTGTCACTTCGATTTGCTTATCCAATGTAAGTGTTTTCCCTATCGGGTCTTCATCGCCAAAGCATTTACGTGCAAAACGTTCGGACACATAACCCGAACCGGGTACAGCCATATCTTTCACATTACCTTTCAGCATCGGAATGCCCAAAGTCTGGAAAAAGCAAGTGTCTGCCAATAAGTATTTGACGTTATTCAGCAGTTTGTCTTCTTTATATAGATTCCAGGCATTATCGGGATAAATGCAAGTGGCACTTTCGATTTGTTCGGGTAGATTTTCAGCCAGCGCTGCTGCTACAGGAGCAAATAATGTATAATCATAATTATCTCCATCATCCCCCACTATTTTTCCCGATTTAGAATCAATAAACAGTTCACGAGCTAAAGCCAGACGTTCTGCATCGGGATAACACTTCTCATAGCTTAATTCAAAAGCAATTTGCGAGAATAACAATATGCCGATAGTCAGTCCGAGTGAAAGAGAGATGAGCTTCGTCACATTACTTCCACGCCCGTGAAGAATCGTCTGGATTGCATAATATAATTGTTTCATCTGTGTTGTCTTGGGCTGTTACTCTTTGACGTTTGCTACAATGCTACCATCAAACAAATGGATAATTCGATGCGCAAAACTTGCATCGTGTTGTGAGTGAGTCACCATAACAATGCTGGTACCCTCTTTATTCAGTTCCGTCAATAAATTCATAACTTCGCTTCCGTTCTTTGAGTCCAAATTACCGGTAGGTTCGTCCGCCAAAATCAGTTTCGGATTAGTTATCACGGCACGTGCAATGGCAACACGCTGTTGCTGACCTCCCGATAACTGTTGAGGGAAATGCTTGGCACGATGACTGAGATTCATACGTTTCAATATTTCGAGGACACGCTCTTTGCGTTCACTCGCCTTAATACCCAAGTAAGTCAAAGGTAGCTCCACATTTTCAAACACATTCAGCTCATCTATCAGATTGAAGCTCTGAAAGACAAAACCTATTACTCCTTTGCGGAGTTGTGTACGCTCCTTCTCTTTCAATCCTGCCACTTCCTTATCTATCAACTTATAACTTCCTTCGGTTGGGTTATCCAGTAATCCCAAAATATTCAGCAGAGTAGATTTGCCGCAACCGGAAGGTCCCATGATAGCAACAAATTCTCCTTCTTTGACTTCCATACTTACGTGGTTCAATGCTATGGTCTCCACTTCTGAAGTGCGAAACACTTTACTCAAATTCTCAATCTGTATCATATTCGTTTTTATTGTTTAATTATTCACTTTTAATACTGTTCACCGGATTATCATTTGCTATTCTCCATGTCTTTATCACCACACAACCAATGATAAAAAGTAAAGAGACAAAAGCTATCAGGATATAATAGTATATCGGAAATTCAGCCGTTTCAGAAAACTGGTCCGTCCACAAAGCTCCCAAATACCAGGCCCCCAATGTTCCGATACACACCGCAGGCATTGAAGTCCAAAATATATCTTTCGAAAGCAAAAGCAAAATAGAAGACGCCTCTGCCCCATTTACCTTACGAATGGCTATTTCCTTACTGCGACGTTGCATCTCATCATTAATATAACCAATCAATCCCATCAAGGTGACAAAAAGGATGGTTATGGTGGCCATTAGCGCAACACTTCGAAAATCGACCACAGTGCTGATTTGTAGTTCTGTTGCCCGTGTTTCAGACACAAAATTCAAATCTCCATCCGGCCAAATATTCTTCACATCTTCATTGAGTTTCTTTAAGTTCTCATCAAACGGCTCTTTCAGCTTTACTTGAATACAGCCACTAAAATCAGAACGATATTGGAATACAACCGGTTCCTCCGGCACGAAAATAGGATTAGATGAACGAAAATCTTCCGTCACTCCCACAATAGTACCCAATATTTCATCATTGTTACGAACCTGGCGACCGATAGGATTCTCTTTCCAATGCATAACTTCCAGGAACTTCCGGTTAACCACAACTTCATCCTGTTGCTTCAGGTTACGTCCTTCTTTCAGTTTTATTCCCACAAACGGAAGATAGTCTTTGTCAATTGCATTGCCTCGCATACTATATTGATTTCCGCTTTCCGTAGTAACCTGGCAACCACTCATACCTTCATATAGAGGCAGACTGCTACTTGCAACAGCTTCTACATAAGGCAAATTTTGAAAAGTAGAGCGTGCGTTTTCAGGATTACTGAAATAGTAATAGGTAAAAGCCATGCGTTCTGTGGTGAAACCTCGGTCTATATTAGTCATGTGATTGGATTGCACCAATACAAGCGCCAACAATGCAAAGATGAATGCCGTACCGGTAAATTGGATGAAAAGTAACGGACGCTTCCAGCTTTTCTTGCCTTCCGTATATCTGCGAAAGACCTGCGTAACCGGTATTCTTGAAAATTGTAATCCCGGCAATACACCACCCACTATGAAGATAAATAAAACGGCACAAACCGGTGCCCATAGATTCTCATAAGTAAACATGGCCTCCAGACTGGCATCTGCCATTCTTTCAAGCGGTTCTTGGAAATTAAGCATAAGGAAAGCCATCAATAGGACAGAGAGGAAAATAAGAATCCCTGTTTCCCACAGAAACATTTTCATGATTCCCCAATCTGACGCTCCATTACACTTGTGCACACCAATGATTTTGGCACGGCGACTCAGTGAAGAAATGGAAATCAGCACATAGTTCAATGTAACAGTAAACAATAGAATACCTGCTAAGATAAGCAATACCCAAATAATGCCCATACCATCATAATTTCTGGCCAGTCTTAAATCAGAAAAGGGAATCAGACGAAGCGACCAAGTATAATTCTTATCCTTATCTTCCTGCGGAATATATTTTTCCAGCATTTGGTCTATACGATTATTTATCGTTTCCATGTCGGAAGGATGGCGTAAGCGAATATAAGCAAAATAACTGTCACCTCCATTCCACCCCCAATAGTCCCAGCCATATTTTCGTGTGGTAGCCATAGATATGATAACCCTCAAATCATAAAATGTAGAATTCTCAGGATAGTCTTCATAAACACCTTTTATGGTCATCGGCATGCTTTTATTCAAATTCACAACCTTGCCGACAGGATCAGTCCCGGCAAACATTTCTTGTGCCAAGCTCCGGCTGATAAACAGTATATCGGGATTATTCATTTCCGAAGCCTGCCCTTGCAGTATCTTTGTTCTCATTGTCTTAAAGAAACAACTGTCGGCTATCAATACACCCGGACTGAAACGAACGTCATCCTTATAAAGAGAAGTTCCTCCCCACCAGAAATGCGTTGTTGTGGCACTTTCCACTTCTTTGGGAAAACTTTCGGCTATGGCACCGGCCATAGGGCCCATTGTCATAAAGCCGGTGTCCTTCTCTCCGTTATGATTCCATTCAATCTGCACTGCAGCCAGACATTCGGAATCCTCATAGCAAGTATCATAATTAAACTCGAAGGCTTCGCGCGCGAATATCAAGATACTGACCGTCAAACCCAGAGTCAGCGAGATAACCTTTATAAGATTAGCCCCACGCCCATGAATCAATGTCTGAATTACATAATAAAGTTCTTTCATATTTTATTTTTTGTTTCTATTCGTTCTCTTAAAGAATAATGCAGAAAACGTGCCAAAGTCACAGTTCTCTATAAATAAGAGCTTTAGTTATTTCATTCCGCCCCGATAGTGTCTAATAATTAGACAGCAGTGTATGATAATTAGACAACAATGGTTTATTGCTGTTCCAAAAAGCTTATGTCTAATAATTAGACACTGCTTAGGAGGTTAGGCGCCAAATACTTATCTTTGTTTCAAGAATAAACCAAAAGATTATAGATATGCAAGGAACCATAATTGTGGTAGACGATAATAAAGGGGTGCTTTCTGCCGTTAAGCTGCTGTTGAAGAATAGCTTTGAGCGTATCATTACCCTCACCTCACCTATCACACTGCCTGCCGTGCTGCGTGAAGAGAATGCACAGGTGGTATTGCTTGATATGAACTTCAGCAGTGGGCTTAATACCGGCAATGAAGGGCTTTACTGGTTGCACGAAATAAAAAAAATGCAACCGTCATTACCCGTCGTGCTATTTACTGCTTACGCTGATATCGATTTGGCTGTACGTGGTATAAAAGAAGGAGCCGCGGATTTTATCGTGAAACCTTGGGATAATACCCGATTGGTAGATACACTGTCAGCTACATGCCGAAACAGTTCTAAAGGAAAGAAAAAAGCAGAACTCCGCAGGGTGGTATCATCAATGTATTGGGGTGAAAGCAATGCCATGAAACAGTTGAGGACACTGATAGAGAAGGTAGCCCAAACAGATGCAAATATCCTGATTACCGGAGAGAATGGTACCGGGAAGGAAATGCTGGCACGCGAAATCCATGCGCTTTCCGAACGATGCCGGCGCAATATGGTAACGGTGGATATGGGTGCCGTTACTGAATCTTTGTTTGAAAGCGAATTGTTCGGGCATGTAAAAGGTTCGTTCACCGACGCCCATTCCGACCGGCAAGGAAAATTCGAAGCGGCTCATGAAGGTACTCTCTTTTTGGACGAAATAGGCAATTTGCCTTATCACCTGCAATCCAAGCTCCTTACTGCCATTCAACAGCGTAGTGTGGTGCGTGTGGGCAGCAATGATCCCATTCCTGTAGATATCCGTTTGATTTGCGCCACTAATTGCAATTTGGAAGAGATGGTACTCAAAGGCAGGTTTAGGGAGGATTTATTATACAGAATAAACACCATCCATATTGAAATTCCTCCTTTACGTGACAGAAAAGAAGATATTATCCCCCTTGCCGAACGGTTTATCGACCGTTTCTGTAAGCAGTATGACAAAGGAAATATCATTCTTTCCTCTTCCGCAAAGGACAAGCTGCGCGAGCATCCTTGGTATGGGAATATTCGGGAACTGGAGCACGCCATTGAGAAGGCTGTCATCATTAACGAAGATGGAATATTGAATAACGAACATTTTCACTTTCCCCGTAAAGCCGGCACGCCTCCTGCCGAAGCTGCCGTCTCCACATTGGAAGAAATGGAGTTGCAGATGATTCAAAGAGCCATGGAAAAATGTAACGGAAACCTTTCGGCCGTGGCTGCCCAACTGGGAATAACGCGTCAGACCTTATATAATAAAATGAAGAAATTCGGTTTATGATGAAAAAAGTGACTGCCTCTTTTATCTTCCGCCTACTTGTTGTTGTCGCATTGGCGACATCCGGTTTATGGCTGTATATGCACCACAATTGGTTATGGTTATGCCTTGTCGTTCCCTTATTCTTCGTTTCAATATATTGGTTTCATCGCCTGTATACCTATAATACAAGAAAAGTGGCATTTTTGCTTGACGCCATTGAGAATGACGACCCGGCTGTGCGATTCTATGAACATAGCCCCGACAAAGACAATTCATCGGTCAACATGATGCTGAACCGCATAGCGCGAATCTTATATAATGTAAAACAGGAAACAGCCCAACGTGAGAAGTATTACGAGCTGATTCTTGACTTCGTGGAAACAGGAATCG
>ERZ839741.4136-NODE-4136-length-10627-cov-6.556092_pt1 | contig 10627 bp, 10 predicted proteins | sample MGYA00519880_ERZ839741 | MGnify/ENA primary metagenome ERZ839741 (study PRJEB31850, sample SAMEA3708851) | human gut metagenome | biome: human gut; feature: human-associated habitat; material: faeces | place: China | collected 2014 ... | reverse complement strand
GCACGTGGATGAAGAGCACATTTTCGCGCTCGCGCTCGGCCGCGACCTGACGGATGGCCTCCAAAAACGGCTGGCTTTCGATATCGCCGACCGTGCCGCCGATCTCGGAGATGGCAACGTCGGTCTCGCCGTCGTCCATGTCGTAAATGCGGCGCTTGATCTCATCGGTCACGTGCGGGATGATCTGCACCGTGCCGCCAAGATAGCCGCCCTGACGCTCACGGTTCAGAACGCTCCAGAAGATTTTGCCCGAGGACACGGAGGACTTCTCGTCCAGCGCCTCGTCGACAAAGCGCTCGTAGTGGCCGAGGTCCAGGTCGGTCTCCGCGCCGTCGTCCGTGACAAAGACCTCGCCGTGCTGATACGGGCTCATCGTGCCGGGGTCGACGTTGAGATACGGGTCGAACTTCTGGTTTTTGACCTTCAGCCCGCACTGTTTTAAGAGACGCCCGAGCGACGCCGCGCAGATGCCCTTGCCCAGCCCCGACACCACGCCGCCGGTGACAAAAATGTACTTCATAGATTTTCTTCCTCCCCTGTCAAAGAAAAATGAAACTGCTGCGATAAAGCAAAACTCCACTTCAAAAAGGACGCTCGAAAGAGCGTCCTTTTTGACTTACACGGAGAAGAGTAATTCGCAGAACGTCGGGTACGGCCAGTATTTCGACGCTGTGAGCACTTCCAGCTTGTCGACGGTCTTGCGCACGTCATTCGTGCGCTTTTCGACCTCGTCGTGGTAGTAGTGCAGGAGCGTTTCGGGCTCTGCGTCGTCGGAGACGGTCTCGAGCGCCGTCTTGAGGCCGATGGTCTCTTCGAGCAGCTGCTCGTTGAGCGAGCCGATGGCGTTGGCGAGCGAGGATTCGACGTGGCAGGTCAGCTCCGGCGCGGCGGCGCGCTTGGCGGCGATGGTGTTGCACAGCGCGGCTTCGTATTCGGAAGCGGCGTTGAGAATGCCGTGCTGGACCATGTCAACAAGCGTCGCGGCCTCGATGCGGATGACCTTGCAGTACTTCTCGATATGAACTTCGTGGCGGGAGAAAATTTCTTCCTTGCTGTAAACGCCCTGGCGCGTCAGCAGCTCAATGTTCTTGGGCAGGATGTAGGTCGGCAGCGCCTCGGCGGTGTTGTGCAGGTTGGCAAGGCCGCGCTTTTCAGCCTCCTTGATCCAGGCCTCTTCATAGCCGTTGCCGTTGAAGATGATGCGGCGGTGGGCGGAGAACGTGTCGCGGATCAGCTTGTGGAGCGCGGCGGTGAAGTCCGGCGCGTCCTTGAGCTGCGCGTAGAATTCGTCGAGCTCTTCGGCCATGATGGTGTTGAGGATCGTGACCGGGCCCGCGATGGACTGCGAGGAGCCGGGCATGCGGAACTCAAACTTGTTGCCGGTGAAGGCGACGGGCGAGGTTCGGTTGCGGTCGGTCGTATCCTGCGGAATGGCGGGAAGTACATCCACGCCGATGCGCAGGGACTTGTGCTCGGGCGCGGTGTAGTCGTTTTCACCGACGATGGCGTCGATGATACCCTCAAGCTCGGTGCCGAGGAAGATGGAGATGACAGCGGGGGGCGCCTCCTGTGCGCCGAGACGGTGGTCGTTGCCTGCGAAGGCGACGGAGCAGCGCAGAAGCTCCTGATACTCATCCACGCCCTTGATGAACGCGGCGAGCAGCAGCAGGAACACGGCGTTCTGGCTGGGCGTCTTGCCGGGGGAGAAGAGGTTTTTGCCAGTGTCGGTCGAGAGCGACCAGTTGACGTGCTTGCCCGAGCCGTTGACGCCCGCGAAAGGCTTTTCGTGCAGCAGGCACACAAGGTTGTGGCGCTCGGCGACCTTTTTCATCGTCTCCATGACGAGCTGGTTCTGGTCGCTCGCGGTGTTGGCGTCGGTGTAGATGGGGGCCATCTCGTGCTGGCCGGGGGCGACCTCGTTGTGCTTGGTCTTGGAGAGCACGCCGAGCTTCCACAGCTCTTCATCGAGCTCTTTCATGTAGGCGGCCACGCGGGGACGGAACGCGCCGAAGTAGTGGTCGTCCAACTCCTGACCTTTCGGGGGCTTTGCGCCGAACAGGGCGCGGCCGCACAGGCGCAGGTCCATGCGCTTTAAGTACAGCTCGCGGTCGATGAGGAAATACTCCTGCTCCGCGCCGATCTGCGGCGTGACCTTTTCCGCGTCGTCGCCAAATAACTTGAGCACGCGCACCGCCGCGCGGTCGACCGCGGCTATGGAGCGCAGCAGCGGCGTCTTCTTGTCGAGCGCGTCGCCGCTGTAGGAGCAGAACACCGTCGGGATGCAAAGGCTGCCATCTTTGATGAAGGCAAACGCCGTGGGGTCCCAAGCGCTGTAGCCGCGGGCTTCAAACGTGGCGCGCAGGCCGCCGTTGGGGAAGGAGGACGCGTCGGGCTCGCCGCGCACCAGCTCCTTGCCGGAAAAGTCCATCATCACGCGGCCGCCGCCGGCGTTGTTGATAAAGCTGTCGTGCTTTTCCGCCGTCACGCCGCTCAAGGGCTGGAACCAGTGCGTGAAATGCGTTGCGCCATGCTCCAGCGCCCAGGTCTTCATCGCGTCGGCGATCTCATTTGCCGCGGAAAGGGGAAGAGGCTGCCCGCTCTTTAAGCAGCCGCGCCAAACGTCCATGGCGCTCTGCGGCACATACTGCTCCATTGTGCGTTCATTGAACACCAGAGAGCCAAAAAGCTCGGGAATGCGAGTCGCTTCACTCATGATCCAGACCTCCTGTTTCGAAATAAAAAATTTGATAAGTAATGATACTTCATCGGGGCAAGCAGCGTCAATACTTTGTTTTTCCAACTTTCCCCTCACTTTAGTGGGACGGGATGTGCGGTGTGAACGAAATTATGAAAGTGCGGCAACTTTTTCTTGCATGAAGAAAACGGCTGTGCTATATTTAACCTGAACCCTCCCTTGCCGGAAACGGCAGGGGAGGGCATTATGCTTATGTGCTGCGTTGTGAAAAAATTTTGCGGACAAAAAAGAAAACGGGACGTGAACGCCGGTCACGGCGTTTGCGTCCCGTTTTGCATCACTTGATCGTGGCGCTGTCGTTCAGCACGCTCGTGCTGTAAAGAAACAGCACGTCCTGCGCGGTAAAGTCGATGAATTTTCCGAGCATTGAGGGGGAGAGGTAGCGGATGTCGGCAAGCGTGATCTCGCTGTACCCCTCCGCGAGCAGCGGAAGTAAACTCGCGGCGAACGAATCGCGGAACACGAGGAGCCTGCGCTCCGCCTGCGCGTTCGGATTCTCGATGCGCAGCAGCGACTTCGGGCCCGAGAGGAAAATTTCATACGGGTCGCTGCCGTCCGCCTTTTCGAGCGTGTAAACGGGGAGATATTCGCTGTTTTCGTAGTCGTACACGCGGCAGCCTTCAATGACGCTGTTTGTGAGGTAGGAGAGACCGTCGGGCTCCATTGGCAGTGCCGACTGCCCGCGGTACACACCGTAAAACGGCGTATCAAGCGTGACCTCGGTAAAGTCCACGGTGAGTGAGACGCCCATCGCATCTGCCAGCGCCTTGGCCGTGGGGGCAAGCATTTCCTGCCGCCAGTGGAGGTCGGTGCGGTAATAGGATGAGAGCGACAGCGTGCCCGTCAGGTCGATATAGTCCGCAAAATCGACCTTTTGGCGCATGAGCGCAAAGAACTTCTCGTAATCCATCGCGGGATAGCCGTTTTCGGCGGCCAAAAAGTAATTCTTGTCGGGGATGACGGAGAGGTAGACGTTTACGCCCGTATCTTTGAGATACGTTTCGTACACGTAGCGGAAGCGGTCGGCCGCGTGGTCGAGCGAATCCTCGTGGATCGTGTCGTCGAGCTTCGCGGCGTAGCCGTCCGCGACGTAGATGCCGTTGTTGTCCTTCTCGCCAAATAAATCGCGGACGGACAGGGCCTTGAGTGTGCGGAACTCGTCGCGCAGCGGGAACTGGTCGAGCGTGTAGCTCTCAAAATTCGACTGGAAGCGTCCGGAGAGCACTTCTTCCACATTCAGCGTTGGGAACTGCTTGAGCGGGCGGCGCTCGCTTTCCGACACGGCGTCGTCGCTCTTGCAAATGCTCCACAGCGCGAACATAAGCACGAACGCTGCCGCGATGCCGAGGGTGAGGGCGTCTTTGATTTTTCGATTCATGCGATGCCCTCCTTAAAAGCGGAAGTAGAGGAACGGATTGAACGATCCGTCCACTAAGAAAGCTGTGCCGATCAAAAGCGGGAGCAGCACGCAGAGCGGCTCGAGTACATCGAGAGCGAGTGCCACGCCCTTTTTCTCGCGCAGCAGTGCTACAGCCTTTTTCGGCAGCGGCGTTGCGCAGAGCATACCGAGCACGAGCAGCGGCGCATAGCTCTTGAGATAATAGATCGCCTGCGTGCTTACAAGCGGCAGATCTCCTGCGCCGAGCATCGCGCCGATGCGCGAAAATGCCTGCGCAGCGGTGCTTGCGTCGAAGAGCACGAAGCCGAGCGTGACGAAAAAGAGCGTATAGACGTGGCCGAAGATGCGGTGCTTTTCCAGTATCGGCAGCAGTACGAGCTTTTCAAGGAGCAGCAGGATCGCAAACCACAGCCCCCAGAGGACGAACGTCCACGCGGCGCCGTGCCACAAACCCGTCGCGAGCCAGACGATCAGAATGTTTAGCAGCTGACGCGCCTTGCCCTTCCGGCTGCCGCCGAGAGGGATATAGAGGTAGTCGCGGAACCACGAGCCAAGCGACATGTGCCACCTGCGCCAGAACTCCGTGATGCTCGCTGAAATATAGGGGTAGTTGAAGTTTTCAGGGAAGTGGAAGCCCAGCATCCGCCCGAGGCCGATGGCCATATCGCTGTAGCCCGAAAAGTCGAAATAGACTTGGAGCAGAAACGCGAGCGCGTAGAGCCAGACGAAGAGGACGCTCGCGTCCTGCGTCGACTTGTAGGCGCTCGCGAGCGCGCCGAACTGGTTGGCGAGCAGAATTTTCTTGGCAAAGCCGACCGTGAAGCGGCGCACGCCCTCCGCCGCGGCGGAGACACTGTGCGTGCGGCTTTTGAGCTCCGCGGCGACGTCGGAATACCGTACGATCGGCCCCGCGATGAGCTGGGGGAAGAGCGAAACATAGGCGGCGAGGTCGATGAAATTCCTCTGCGCCGCCGTTTCGCCGCGGTAGACGTCGATGACGTAGCTCAATACCTGAAAGGTGTAGAAGCTGATGCCGATGGGCAGGCTCAGCTTCAAAAGCGGCAGGGAGAGCCCTGTGACGGCGTTGACGCTGGAGAGAAAAAAGTCCGCGTACTTAAAATAGCCGAGAAGCCCAAGGCTCACAAGGATCGAGAGCGTCAGAAAGACCTTCGACGCCTTTTGCCCGTGGTGCTTTTCAATCAGCAGGCCGAAACCATAGCCCTGCACGATGGAGACGAGCATAAGCAGCATATATTTCGGCTCGCCCCAGGCATAGAAAAAGAGGCTTGTGAGCAGCAGCACCGCGTTTTTCAGCTGCCGCGGCGCTGCAAAGTAGATCAGCAGCGCCGCAGGCAGAAAGTAAAAGAGAAAGGGAACGCTGGAAAAGAGCATAAACTTCTCCGCCTTTCAGAAGATCAAATCAGGCGATGGCCTCGTCGCAGACGACGGCAGCATCGGCAAAGGTTTCGGTGACCTTGCCGCTGAACTGGTCGACGAGGTCCTCCGCGCCGTAGCAGGAGATGACATAGTCGCCGAGCGTCAGGATGACGAGCTTGTCGGGAAAGCCGCACATCCACTGGCGGTTCATGATGTTGTCCTTGAGGTCGGAGACGACACTGTCAACGTCGGAAGAGCTCGCAACATGGAACGCGCCCGCGGTGAAGGTGTTGGCGTTCATCATGTGGGTGAGGGACGCGGCGTCGGAGAGCTTGCCTGCGTCCGCGGCGGGGAAGGAGAGAGAGTAGTCAAGTGCGTCTCCGTCTTCGACGGAGAAGTTACCGGGCGCGTCCTCGGTCATATTCGCCTCATCAAAGTCGCCGCCGGCAGCAGGGAACTTGTCGTCGTCGCTGTAGTTGGCCCATACGGCGTTCAGCAGCTCGAGAGCGCTCGCGGGCTGGCTGTTATTGCCGCTATTGTCATCCGTCTTGCTGCCGCAGGCGGCGAGGGAGAGAGTCATCGCTGCGGCCAGCAGCAGGGTGAGAAACTTTTTCATGGAAATTTACCTCCAAAATGTTGTGTGTTGTCAATAGTAATGTGGAATGGGATGCTTACGCCCGCGCGGCGGCCCAATAGCCGTTGGCCTCGTCGTAGCGCAGTGTGACGGCGGGCGCGCCGTCGAGAGAGAGCGTGTAAACCGTACCCGTGTCCGGCTCTTCGATGGTCCAGCAAAGCTGCACCTTGCCGGAGACGGTGTAGGAGGTGAACTCCTCCTGCAGCGAGTAAAGAGGCTGGGTCAGCACGCCATCCGACACCGTAACGGTCACGGCCTCGCCCGATTTGCTCTCGATGGTGAGCATCGGACTGAGCGGGCCGCTCAGACTGCCGCGCGCGTCGAGCGCCATCGCTGCGGGCTGACTGATGGGAATGGGGATTGAGGAGAGCGCTGCGCCTTCGACCTTGATCTCAGCCGGTAAGGTGTCGCGCGTCATCGCCAGGGCGGCGGCCAGCACGAGCACAAGGCACGCCGCAGCGGCAAGAAAACGCGGGAGGGCGTACCGTTTGCGCGGCTTGTAGGCGTAGGCGTCCGCGATGAGCTCATCGTCGAGCTCGCCTATGGCGCGGGTCAGAACTTCATGCTTCACAGTATCCCTCCTTGATGAGATGCTCCTTGAGCTTTCTGCGCGTGCGCAGGAGCGTGGTTTTGATGCGGCTCTCGCCGCAGTGAAAGCGCGCGGCCAGCGCTTCGACCGGTTCGCAGTAGAAATAGCGCAGGATGAACATGCTGCGCACCTCTTCGCTCTGCGTGCGCAGAAACGCGCTGATGCTGCGGCCGAGCTCTGCTGCCATGGCCTCGTCGTCGGGCGAGGACAGGGCGGGTGCGCAGTCGTCCAGCTCGTCGAGCGAGAGCGCGAAGACGTCGCCCTGCCGCTTCTGCGCCGACCTCGCCTTATAGCGGTTCAGCGCCAGATTGCGCGCGATCTTGCCGAGAAAGGCCGAGAGAATCGCGGGCCTTTGCGGCGGCATGGCCTGCCAGGCGTGTAAGTACGTGTCGTTGACGTTTTCCTCGCTGTCGGCGCGGTCGGATAAAATGTTTTGCGAAATTTTCATGCAATAGCTTTCGTATTTGGCGGCGGTGGCTTCGATGGCGTGCTCGTCCCGCTGCCAGTAGAGGTCGACGATCTCATGGTCGTCCATAGGTTCGCTCCTTTCTGTTGTCTGCCATCATGGGGAAAAGACAACTTTTTTGCCGTTTGCGTTACACAAAAGAGAAAATATTTTTGAAAGTATACCACATTCGCCCGTTTCGTAAAAGGGCGGCATGCTATTTTTGACAAAACGGGAACTTTTTTCCATCCGCGCCGTCTAATATAACAAATCCCGAAACGGAGGTACATCCGACATGAAACGATTCTTAACGCTGCTGCTCGCCGTGGCGATGGTCCTGTCCTTCGCCGCCTGCGGAGACAACGGAACGACGATCCGAAATGAAAATGAGAAGGACAATGTGAAAAAAGACCCCATTGCCGCGCAGTATTTGCAGGACCTCGCCGTGAAGACGGCGGACTATCCCGTGCTGCCCGCCATGCCGAACGAGAGTGAGCTTGACGAGGCATTCAGCACCATCGACTATGACAAGATGGGCGCAGACGCCTACGAAAAGGCGCAGGAGAAGATCTGGGAGGACTGGGACGCGCGCAGCAATGCCTATTACGATGCGCTCAAGGCGCTGCGCAGCAAGGGCACGAGCTACCCCGCGGCATTCCTGCACTTCACACAGGAGACGGGCACGCTGCTTTCGGCGGAGGAGAACACCGTTCTCTCGCCCGCAAACCTGTATCTCGCCTTTGCGATGCTCAGCGAGACGACGGACGGCGACAGCCGCGCGCAGCTTTTATCGCTTTTAGGCCTTGAAAATACCGACGCGTCGCGCGCTGCGGGCAACTATGTCTGGCGCAATCTCTACGGCGAGACCTCGACGGGAAAGACGCTGCTCGGCAGTTCCGTGTGGCTGAATGAGAACGTCCCCTATAATGAAGAGACGCTGCGACTTCTCGCCGAGCAGTACCTTGCTTCGACGTTCTCCGCCCCGATGGGAGATGAGAAGACGGACAAGGCCATCGGCGAATGGATCAATGAGAACACGGGCAATCTCTTGCAGGACGCGGCGGGCGAGATCCAGACGAAGCCCGAGACGGTGATGCTGCTTTTGACGACGCTCTACTTTAAGGACCAGTGGCGCGATGAATTCTGGGCGAAGGAGACACGGCAGGATGTCTTCACCGCCGCAGACGGCGCGCAGCAGACGGTCGACTTCATGCACCTCACGCAGGATCGTGCCGCTTACTGCCGGGGCGAAAACTACACCGTGGCGGAGCTGCGCTTTCAGGGCGGGCAGGCGATGCGCTTCCTGCTGCCCGACGAGGGCACGAGCCTTAAAAGCTTTCTTGCGGACGGCAGCGCCGTGGGCGGACTGCTCGGTTACGACATGGGCGTGAGCCTGCCGAGCGGCAAACTCATCTGGAGCGTGCCAAAGTTCGACGTCAGCTCCGACCTTGAACTGACCGACGCGCTCCGCGCGCTGGGCGTTTCCGACGTCTTTGACTTCGACCGCGCGGACTTTTCACCCCTTGTCGACTTTGACCGCTTTGACAAGGCGGTCGCCGTGACGCAGGTGCAGCACGCCGCGCGCGTCAAGATCGACGAAAAGGGCTGCGAGGCCGCCGCCTTTACCGCCGTCAGGGCGGACGCCCAATCCGCCGCGCCCGAAGACCTACCCGTGGTGGAGATGGATCTGAACCGGCCGTTTGCCTTTATGATCACCGGCGTGGACGGACTGCCGCTCTTCCTCGGCACGGTGAACAGCCTATAAGAGTAAAGCTGGCGCGACGGCAGTAAAAAACAAATGATGCAAAAATGAAAAGGAGAGAAACGATGAAGAAATTATTTGCCTTTTTGCTCGCCTGCGTGTGCGCACTGGCGCTGTTTGGCTGCGCGGGAGCGAATGATGACAAATCGGACGGTGGACCTGAGGATGATTGGGCGCCGCTGACGGACGCGCAGATCGAAGAATTTAAGGAGTTGTTTGCCTCCACTGCCGATGTGACGGATGAGACAACGGGAGAGTACCGCTATACGACCTCGACGCCGGTGAGCTGCTTTTTCACCTCGCATTACGACGATCCGCGCGATATCGACCTTGCGGAATTTTTGCGGTACTGTCCGCTCAGCACCACGCTGGGAGACGCGGACGTGGAGGAATTCCACGCTGTGCTCGACACGCTGGGAATAGAGGATGCGGAGAGGTTCAAGGTGCCGGATGACTGGGCGGTCCCCGTGCGGCGCATTCCCAAGAGTGACGTTTCCGCGCTTTTGACGCAGTGGGCGGATATCACGGTGGACGATCTGTGCAATCAGGATGGTGTGACGTACCTCGCACAGTATGATGCATTCTATGAGTTTACGAGCGATTTCGGCCCCGGATATTTTATTCCGGTGGGCGGTGAGCAGTACGGCGACAGCATCCGGCTGTGGAGCGCGCCGCGCGGCGAGAACGGCGAAGGAACGCACGATGAGTTGACGCTGGAAGTGCGCCCAGACGGGAGCTATCGCATTGAAGCGTTCCATGAAGTCTGAAGCAAAAGGGGGGCCTTCTCTCACGTGAGAGAAGGCTCCCCTTTTGAATCCCCCAAGAGAACGGCAGGGGCGTTTCAATCTCACCCCTGCACGCCTAACGACCAAAAGGGAGGGGCCTTGCCCCTCCTTTTTGGATTATCCACCCCATGGCACTTCTGGTAAGCATTGCGCCTACTTCGGATGATTCTGTTTCGATGGTGCCTGCCGAGGCGGCATTGCTGCGCTCGCCGCATTTCTAATAGGAAAAAACGACCGCATCAGCGGTCGTTTTCGTTCTTTTTATCAGTTTGTTCCAGAAGATAGTCGACGCTGACGCCATAAAAATCAGCGAGCGCGCACAAAACGTGCGGCGGCAGCATTCTTTCGCCGCTTTCATAATATGCGTATGTGCGCTGCGGAACGTTGATCGCTTCGCCGACCTGACGTTGTGTCAAATCGGCATCCTCCCGCAAATCGCGGATGCGCCGGTATCTCTTCACGTTTATCACCAAACACAGTATACGTAGAACAAATTATTCTATTGAATTTTTGAATATTCTGTTCTAAACTACAAATGAGGTGATGAAGATGACGACGTATAAGACACTATATCATTTGATGGTCCAAAATATGAGCGAGGCCATCGACCTTTATGATGCGGGCAAAGGCATCCTTGCCCGCGAAGTCCTGAAAAAAGCCTTGTTAGACGCAGAAGAGCAAGTCATTTTACAAGACATCATACCCGATGAACCTATTGGCAATGGCGATCCAGCAGAAAGCTAAAAAAGCGGCACCCCAAAGCGGCGAGCGCAGCAATGCCGCACCGTCAGAAGCACGGGGTGGATAATCCAAAAAGGAGGGGCTGCGCCCCTCCCTTTTGGTCGTTAGGGGGTGCAGGGGGCGAAGTCGAAACGCCCCCT
>ERZ839741.4126-NODE-4126-length-10655-cov-2.577075_pt1 | contig 10655 bp, 10 predicted proteins | sample MGYA00519880_ERZ839741 | MGnify/ENA primary metagenome ERZ839741 (study PRJEB31850, sample SAMEA3708851) | human gut metagenome | biome: human gut; feature: human-associated habitat; material: faeces | place: China | collected 2014 ... | reverse complement strand
CCCGGATTGAGAACGAACTGTTCAAGAAGTTTGATGTGAAGCGCGGATTGCGTAATGAAGACGGTACAGGTGTGCTGGTTGGGCTCACCAAGATTGGCAACGTAGTGGGGTACGAGCGCATTCCGGGCGGAGGTCTGAAGCCTATTCCGGGCAAATTGTTCTACCGTGGCTACGACCTTGAGGATTTGGCACATGCCATTCTCAAGGAGAAACGTTTCGGCTTTGAAGAAGTGGCGTATCTGCTGCTTTCAGGCCGTTTGCCCGACAGGGAGGAACTGGCTTCTTTCCGTGAGCTGATTAACGATAATATGCCGTTGGAACAGAAAACGAAGATGAACATCATCGAGCTTGAAGGGAATAATATAATGAATATCCTGGCGCGAAGCGTGCTCGAGATGTATCGCTTTGACCCGAATGCCGATGATACGTCGCGCGATAATCTGATGCGCCAGAGCATAGACCTTATTTCGAAGTTCCCCACCATCATAGCCTATGCTTTCAATATGCTTCGCCATGCCACTCACGGCCGTTCGTTGCATATCCGGCATCCGCAGGAGAATCTTTCTCTCGCGGAGAATTTCCTGTATATGCTGAAAAAGGATTATACGGAACTGGATGCCCGTACCCTTGACCTGTTGCTGGTGTTGCAGGCGGAGCACGGCGGCGGTAACAACTCTACGTTCACCGTACGCGTAACGTCCTCTACCGGAACTGATACCTATTCTGCCATCGCTGCGGGCATCGGTTCCCTGAAAGGCCCGCTTCACGGTGGCGCCAATATCCAGGTTACCGACATGTTCCACCATTTGCAGGAGAATATCCGGGATTGGACGAATGTAGACGAGATTGACACTTATTTCACCCGTATGCTGAACAAGGAGGTATATAACAAGACGGGATTGATATACGGTATCGGACATGCCGTCTATACCATTTCAGACCCTCGTGCCATACTTTTAAAGGAACTTGCCCGCGACCTTGCCCGCGAGAAAGGGAAAGAGCGTGAGTTTGCTTTCCTTGAATTGCTGGAAGAGCGAGCCATCGAAGTTTTCGGCCGTGTGAAGAACAACGGCAAGACGGTTTCGAGCAATGTGGATTTTTACTCCGGTTTCGTATATGAAATGATCGGGTTGCCGCAGGAAATATTTACTCCGCTGTTTGCCATGGCGCGTATCGTGGGCTGGTGTGCACATCGTAATGAAGAGTTGAACTTCGAAGGTAAGCGCATTATTCGTCCGGCATATAAGAATGTATTGGAAGAAGTAGCATACATTCCTATTAAGAAGCGGTAGATCCGTTTCAAAGCACAGACCTCGGATTGCCGGGTCGTATAAGGTATCGTTGTTGCGGTTGGAAAGCCGGACAGCGATACCTTATTCATTTTCCCGTGGCGGAACGGATAAATATCCACGCTCTTTGCGTTATCCGTTTCTGTATGTTTTTGATAATTGCTGCGGGAAAACGATTTGATTGTTACAGGTTTTCCCTATATTTGTCACACTTAAACAAAAGAACATGAGCGAAGAAGGGTTTCATCTGTTTTTGGGAGTGATGTGCGTCATTGCGCTTTTTGTATTCATCGCTCTTTATTTTGTCAAAGCCGGATATGGGATGTTCCGTACCGCATCGTGGGGATATTCCATTAGTAACAAGGTGGCGTGGGTATTGATGGAAGCGCCGGTCTTTATCGTTATGTTTTGGTTGTGGGGCAGGAGCGGGGCAGGCTTTGCCGTGCCGGTATATCTTTTCTTTCTGCTGTTCCAGCTACACTATTTCCAAAGGTCGTTTATTTTTCCTTTTCTGCTGAAAGGAAAAAGCCGGATGCCGGTAACTATTATGATGATGGGCATTGTATTTAATGTACTGAACGGAATGATGCAGGCTGGCGGTCTGTTTTACTTTGCTTCCGAAGGGATGTATTCCGGTGGTTGGACTTATTTGCTGAAGACTCATGCGTGGTCGGGGCTTCTGTTGTTTTTTGCCGGTATGCTTATCAATCTTCATTCCGACCATGTGATTCGCCATTTGCGTAAGCCGGGCGACACGAATCATTACCTTCCTGAGAAAGGTCTTTATCGCTATGTCACTTCTGCCAACTATTTCGGTGAATTGGTAGAATGGACCGGTTTTGCCATACTTACTGCTTCGCCTGCCGCATGGGTGTTTGTGTGGTGGACTTTTGCCAATCTCGTTCCCCGTGCCAATGCCATTTACGGCCGTTACCGGAAAGAATTCGGTGATGAGGCGGTAGGAAAACGCAAGCGTATCATACCTTATATCTATTGAAAGGACAAACCATAAATCATAAATCAGGAAACTATCACATGGAATCAAAATTATTCACTCCGGTTACTTTCGGACCGCTGACATTGCGCAACCGTACCATCCGTTCGGCTGCTTTTGAAAGTATGTGTCCCGGAAATGCTCCTTCGGACATGTTGCTCGATTATCACCGTTCGGTTGCGGCAGGAGGCATCGGTATGACTACTGTGGCTTATGCGGCCGTTACTCAGAGCGGGCTTTCTTTTGACCGCCAGTTGTGGATGCGCCCTGAAATAATTCCGGGGCTTCGCAAGCTGACCGATGCGATACATGCGGAAGGTGCTGCTGCCGGAATCCAGTTGGGGCATTGCGGAAACATGTCCCATAAGAGTATTTGCGGGTGTACCCCGGTCGGTGCCAGCAGCGGTTTCAACCTGTATTCACCTACTTTTGTGCGTGGTTTGCGTGCCGGTGAACTGCCGGAGATGGCACGTGCTTACGGAAAGGCGGTGAATCTGGCCCGTGAGGCGGGATTTGATGCAGTGGAAATTCATGCCGGACATGGCTACCTTATCAGCCAGTTCCTTTCGCCTTCGACCAATCATCGAATTTGGCGGTTCTCTGGAAAACCGCATGCGCTTTATGGATATGGTGATGGAAGAAGTGATGAAGGCTGCCGGCAGCGATATGGCAGTGCTTGTGAAGATGAACATGCGTGACGGTTTCCGGGGCGGCATGGAGATAGATGAGACGATGCAAGTGGCCAAGCGTCTTGAATGCTCGGGTGCACATGGATTGGTATTGAGCGGCGGTTTTGTAAGTAAAGCGCCTATGTATGTGATGCGTGGGGAAATGCCGATTCGCAGCATGACACATTATATGACTTGCTGGTGGCTGAAGTATGGAGTACGCATGGCGGGCAGGTGGATGATACCGTCTGTGCCGTTCAAAGAAGCCTATTTCCTGGAAGACGCCCTGAAGTTCCGTGCAGAGCTGAGTATGCCGTTGATATATGTAGGCGGACTGGTGTCGCGTGCCAAGATAGATGAGGTGCTGGACAATGGTTTTGAGGCTGTACAGATGGCACGCGCCCTACTCAACGAACCGGGCTTTGTGAACCGTATGCGCAAGGAGGAGAATGCCCGTTGCAGCTGTAGGCATAGTAATTACTGCATAGCCCGGATGTATTCCATAGAAATGGCTTGTCATCAGCATTTGCAGGAAGAACTGCCTGCCTGCTTGAAAAAGGAGATAGAGAAGATAGAAGCGAAGGGGTGATTGAATCTTTCTTATTATTGGCAATTTATACTTGGTAAACATGAAACTTGCTATCATAACCGGTGCAGACGGTGGTATGGGAACGGAAATAACCCGTGCTGTGGCTACAGCCGGATATAAAATAATCATGGCCTGTTACCGTCCGGAAAAAGCGGAAAGGGTAAGGGATATGCTGGTGCATGACACCGGTAACCCATATATTGAGGTATTGGGCATTGACTTAGCTTCGCTTGCATCTGTGGCGGCTTTTGCCGAAAGAATGTTGAAAAGGGGGGATACCGTCAGTCTGCTGATGAATAATGCCGGAACAATGGAAACAGGGCGTCACATCACTGAGGATGGTTTGGAACGTACGGTGAGTGTTAATTATGTTGCTCCTTATTTGCTGACACGCAAACTTATTCCTCTGATGGAAAAAGGAAGCCGTATTGTCAATATGGTGTCTTGTACTTATGCCATAGGGCGTCTCGACTTTCCGGATTTCTTCCATCTTGGAAAGAGAGGAGGTTTCTGGCGCATTCCTGTTTATAGCAATACGAAACTGGCTCTGACCTTGTTTACCGTTAATCTGGCGAATCGGGTCAAGGAAAAAGGGATTGTAGTGAATGCGGCCGATCCGGGTATCGTATCTACTGATATAATAACGATGCACATGTGGTTCGACCCGCTGACAGATATCTTATTCCGGCCTTTTATCCGTACTCCCCGGCAAGGAGCTGCAACAGCCGTTCATCTGCTGCTGGATGAGGATGCCGGAAAACGTACGGGAACTTTAAATGCGAGTTGCCGTCCCAAGCATCTTTCCGGGAAGTATACCCGCCATGTGCAGATGCAGGAGTTGTGGAACAGGACGGAGAAGATTGTGGAGAAGTGGTTATAAATCCTCAAAAAACGGATAGAACACTTGTTGAGGAAAATTTAAAGAACCTCTTGCATTATGATAATTTTTCAGGCACGGAGTGCATGGATTTCACGGTTCCGGTTTACAAGAACCATGAAATCCATGCACTCCGTGCCTGAAAGAAAATGTTAAAACCACTTCGGCCCTCTTGGGTTTATCCTATCGGAGCTTTATTAAATGGAAAGTTCCCTCAGTACATTAACCAGGTCTTTCTTGATCGGCTTGTCGTTTTTGATGGCTTTCGTGAAAGGTACATAAACCACTTCATCGTGTTCTATGCCTATCATCACATTACGTTGTCCTTCCATGATGGCGTCGATTGCGGCAGCACCCAATCGGCTGGCAAGGATACGGTCGTGTGCCGTAGGACTACCGCCACGTTGCAAGTGTCCGAGGATTGTGACGCGTACGTCGTATTGGGGATATTCGTTTTTTACACGTTCCGCATAGTGCATTGCACCACCGGTCAGTTCACTTTCGGCAACGAGCACGATGCTACTGTTCTTAGACTTCCGGAAACCGTTCTTAATGAACTCTTCCAATTGGTCCACTTCCGTGCTGAATTCCGGTATGATGGCAGCCTCGGCTCCGGATGCGATAGCGCCGTTCAAGGCAAGGAAACCGGCATCGCGTCCCATAACCTCGACGAAGAAAAGACGTTCGTGAGAAGTTGCGGTGTCGCGGATTTTGTCTACGGCATCCAAAATCGTATTCAGGGCGGTGTCGTAACCGATTGTGGTATCCGTTCCGTACAGGTCGTTGTCGATGGTTCCCGGCAGACCGATACAGGGCACATCAAATTCCTGCGCAAAGATGCGTGCACCGGACAGAGAGCCGTCGCCACCGATAACCACCAGAGCATCGATACCCTCTTTCTTCATGTTATCGTATGCTATCTGCCGTCCTTCGGGCGTGGTAAACTCTTTACAGCGTGCTGTTTTCAGGATAGTACCGCCCAATTGGATGATGTTACTTACATTCTGGCTTTTGAATTCTTTGATTTCACCGGTTACCAAGCCTTTGTAACCTCTATATATGCCTTTAACCTGAAGTCCGTTGTAGATAGCCGCACGTGTTACTGCACGGATAGCCGCATTCATTCCCGGAGCGTCGCCGCCCGATGTTAAAATACCGATACACTTAATTGTTCCCATAACAATCTCTTTATTTAGTGTTAATAATTACCTTAAAAAATCTGCTCGCAAAGATAACAAAAGCTTTTTAAATTCGTGATTTTATAGCCTTGGATATTTCTTCCATCAGCCATTTGGGAGTGGAAGTGGCTCCACAAATACCAATGGACTCTGTGCCAATGAGTAACCGGTTGTCTATCTCTTCCGCACTGTCGATAAGGTGCGAGTTGGGATTTACCTTCTTGCATTCGTTGAACAGGATTTTTCCATTGGAACTTTTCTTGCCGCTGACGAAGAATACCAAATCGTGCGAAGCTGCGAATTTCCGGATGTTGGGAATGCGGTTGGCTACTTGCCGGCATATGGTGTCGTAATATTCGAAAGTGACATCGGAGGATATATGTTCCTTTATGTATTCCACGATTTTTTGAAATTCATCCAGCGACTTGGTGGTTTGCGAGTAGAGGCGTATGCTTTTGCTGAAATCCAGTGATTTGGCTTCTTCCAGTTTTTCTATAACAATTGCTTTTCCTGTGGTTTGCCCCACCAGCCCCAGGACTTCTGCATGTCCGTTCTTTCCGTATATGACGATTTGTTTGTCCTCATTGTCTTCCTGGATATACTCCTGCTTGATTTTCTTTTGTAAGCGGAGAACCACCGGACAAGTGGCGTCGATTATTTCAATATTGTTGCGTCTGGCGGTTATATAGGTTTCGGGTGGTTCGCCGTGTGCCCGCAATAAAACTTTGGCATTATGCAGGCGGTTGAACTCCTCGTGGTTGATGGTGATAAGCCCCATTGCTTTCAAGCGCTCCACTTCACGGCTGTTGTGCACAATGTCTCCCAAACAGTATAATGTTCCGCTTTTGGATAACTCTTCTTCTGCTTTATTGATTGCGGTAACTACCCCGAAGCAGAAGCCGGAACCTTCGTCTATTTCCACTTTTGCCATATTGCAGCTTTTTGCGTTATGATTTGCACACTTTTTCGAACTGTTCTGCCAGCCATTCCTTTTGTTGGGAAATGGTCATGTGGCTGTTGTCGAGCAGCAGTGCGTCGTCGGCTTTGCGGAGCGGACTCACTTCCCTGTTCTGGTCTATATAATCCCTCTGCTTCACATTCTCCAGGATTTCGTCGAAACCGGCTTCCTCTCCTTTGGCTTTCAGTTCATCGTATCTGCGCTGTGCACGGATTTCGGGAGAGGCAGTTACGAATATCTTAAGTTCGGCATCCGGAAATACTGTAGTGCCGATGTCGCGACCGTCCATGACAATGCCTTTGGCTTTGCCCATTTCCTGTTGTTGGGCCACCATTGCTTCGCGCACAAAGTCGAGGGCGGCAATGGGACTGACGCGGGAGGATACTTCCATTGTGCGGATTTTCTTTTCCACATTGATGCCGTTCAGGTAGGTGTCGGGACGTCCCGTTTCCGGGTTCAGCTGAAAGGATATGCGGATGCTGTTGATCTGCTTTTTCAGTTTTTCCGTATCGATGCCCTCGGCTGTGAAGATACCGTTCTCTATACTATATAAAGTGACGGCACGGTACATGGCTCCGCTGTCGATATAAATATAGCCGATTTCACGGGCGAGGTCCTTGGCCATTGTGCTTTTTCCGCACGAAGAGAAGCCGTCGATTGCGATTGTTATCTTTTTCATATGAAATGATTTTATACCATAATTTATATAGGAATCTCTCTCTCGGTAGATTTTTTTGAACGTTTCATTTAAAATTCTTGCCAAAGATACGGTATTTTTAAAATATCTCGTTACTTTTGCGCTACAAAAGCTGACGAAGGCTTTTGAAGAATTAAAAAAATAAAAATGCCTTGTTTATTGTGTAAAAAAACACAGCCGGGCAAGAACAATCGTGGGAAAAGTGCTATATTTGCCCAAAATGAGAAACACTAATAATTATAGTATAAATTATGGAAATTAAAAAGACACCTAAGGCAGACTTGGAGAACAAAAAGTCGACTTGGCTGCTTGTCGGTTACGTGATTGTGCTCGCGTTTATGTTCGTTGCATTCGAATGGACAAAACGTGATATCAAGATTGATACGAGCCAGGCAATTACCGACCTTGTATTTGAAGAGGAAATCATTCCGATTACGGAACAACCCGAGCAGGTGGCTCCACCGCCCCCCGAAGCTCCGTCGATTGCAGAAACCCTGACAATCGTGGATGACGACGCAGATGTGGAGGAAACCACGATAGCTACATCTGAAGAAACCAATCAGGCTGTGGAAATCAAATATGTTCCTGTAGCTGTTGAAGAGGAAGAACCGGAAGAACAAACTATCTTTGAGGTAGTAGAACAGATGCCGGAATTCCCTAACGGTGGTATGGCTGGTTTGATGCAGTATTTGAGTAAGAACATCAAATATCCTACTATCGCTCAGGAAAACGGAACTCAAGGTCGTGTAACCGTACAGTTCGTTGTTAACAGAGACGGTAGTATCGTAGATGCTAAAGTGCTTAGAGGTGTTGACCCGTATTTGGATAAAGAGGCAATCCGTGTGATCAGCTCCATGCCGAAATGGAAACCGGGTATGCAGCGTGGTAAAGCGGTACGTGTTAAATACACAGTGCCTGTGATGTTCCGCTTGCAGTAATTTTGTTTTTTTTAGTTAATATATTTAAATATCGTGTAAAGAGGTTGCTTTTAGGCAGCCTCTTTTCATTCTCTGCCATTCCTAATTTGAAATACTTATGTTTACAGCTTCCGAACTTCTCGATAAAATAAATTCCCATATTGCGGATTTGCAGTTTGAACGTACTCCGAAAGGGTTGTATGACCCGGTTGCCTATGTTTTGTCCATGGGTGGAAAAAGAATCCGCCCCGTGCTGATGCTGATGGCTTATAATCTTTATAAGGAAGATGTCAGGCCGGTATTCTCACCGGCAACAGGCATCGAGGTCTATCATAATTATACATTGCTGCATGACGACCTGATGGACCGTGCCGATAAACGCCGCGGAAAAGAAACGGTGCATAAGGTATGGAATGATAATACGGCTATCCTTTCGGGTGACGCAATGCTGGTGCTGGCTTATCAGTTTATGGCGGAATGTCCGGCCGAACATTTGAAGGCTGTGATGGATTTGTTCAGCCTGACGGCTCTTGAAATTTGCGAAGGTCAGCAGATGGATATGGATTTTGAGCAGCGGAGCGATGTGAAGGAGGAGGAATACCTGGAGATGATTCGTCTGAAAACATCCGTGCTGCTGGCGGCAAGTTTGAAAATCGGAGCATTGTTGGGCGGTGCCTCTGCTGAAGATGCGGAACGGCTGTATGACTTTGGCATGAATATGGGTGTCGCTTTTCAGCTGAAAGACGATTTGCTGGATGTGTACGGTGATACTGCCGTATTTGGTAAAAATATAGGTGGGGATATCCTGTGCAACAAGAAAACCTATATGTTGATAAAGGCCTTGGAACATGCGGATAAGGAGCAGGCTGCGCAATTGAAGCATTGGATAACCGTTACGGACTTTGACCCGGCTGAGAAGATAGAGGCTGTAACCGGTTTGTATAACCGGATAGGGGTTAAACTCCTTTGTGAAAACAAAATGTCGGAATACAACAACAAGGCTTTGGAGAGCCTGGCTGCCGTGAATGTGACGGCTGAGAGGAAAAGAGAACTGGATAAGCTTATAAAGGAGTTGATGTACCGGGAAGTGTAATTGTCAGTAGCCGATTAGAATGCCTTACAGAAGATTACCAAATACAGATCAGGCAAGAATACGTGCGTTGAAAGCCGTTGTTGCCAAAGGTGACACATATAATGTGTATGATTTGGCTGTGTCTCTGAAGGTACTTACGGATGCCCGGAATTTCCTGGTAAAGTTTGAAGCGGCGCATTCGTATTATGTGGAATGTTTTGAGCGTCAGTCAAAGGCGGGACGTAAGCATCAGGCAAATGTAAAGACTGCCCGTCTTTACATATCGCATTTTATCCAGGTACTGAATCTGGCAGTGATTCGTTCGGAGGTGCGTACCGTTCATAAGGAGTTCTACGGCTTGGATATGAGAAACAATAATGTTCCGGATTTGTCTACGGAGGCAGCCCTTGCAGAGTGGGGACGTAAAATAGTGGAAGGCGAGAGCCGGCGCATTTCTCAGGGCGGAATTCCTATTTATAATCCTACCATTGCCAAAGTCAGGGTACATTATGATATTTTCATGGAGAGCTACGAGAGACAGAGGAACTTGCAGGCGCTGACAGCGCGCAGTCTGGAAGCTCTTGCTTCCATGCGCTCCGAAGCCGATGCTCTGATTCTGGATATCTGGAACCAGGTGGAGCGGAAATACGCAGAGGTTATGCCGAATGAAAAACGTCTGGAGTTGTGTCGCGCTTATGGTTTGATTTATTATTACCGTACCGGTGAAAAAGAAGAGATTGCAAAATGAAATTAGTAGATTCACATTCCCACCTTTTTTTGGAGGACTTCCAATCGGATTTGCCGCAGGTGATGATGCGCGCCCGGGAAGCAGGAGTCACCCATATTTTTATGCCCAATATAGACAGTACCACTATTGAACCCATGCTTAAGGTCTGTTCGGAGTACAAGGGGTATTGTTTTCCGATGATAGGGCTGCATCCCACTTCCGTGGATGCCGGTTATGAGAAGGAACTGGCTGTTGTGGCCGGACATCTGGCAATGCCGGACGGCTATGTCGCAATCGGTGAAATAGGCATGGATCTTTATTGGGATAAAACTTACCTGAAGGAACAGCAGATTGCCTTTGAACGGCAGGTGCGGTGGGCGTTGGAGTATGGATTACCCGTAGTGATTCATTGCCGGGAGGCGTTCGACTATATATATGATATATTGAAACCGTATAAAACGTCTTCTCTAAGGGGGATTTTCCATAGCTTTACGGGAACACGGGAAGAGGCATTCCGTATGCTGGAGTTTTCTAATTTCTTCATTGGGATTAACGGTGTGGTGACATTTAAGAAATCGGGATTGCCGGAAGTTTTGCAAAATATCCCCTTGGAACGGATTGTTCTTGAAACCGATTCTCCCTATCTAACTCCCGTGCCGAACCGGGGTAAAAGAAACGAGAGTGCGAAT
>ERZ839741.4123-NODE-4123-length-10663-cov-4.766591_pt1 | contig 10663 bp, 10 predicted proteins | sample MGYA00519880_ERZ839741 | MGnify/ENA primary metagenome ERZ839741 (study PRJEB31850, sample SAMEA3708851) | human gut metagenome | biome: human gut; feature: human-associated habitat; material: faeces | place: China | collected 2014 ... | reverse complement strand
TGGCATTGCCGTTGCGGTCCTTGACCTGCACGATGCGGTCTGTGGCATCATAGGTGAAGAACTGCGTATTGCCACGGCGGTCTTTCACGCTGGTAACCCGATTCAGGGCGTCATAGGTATAGGTCACGGTGCCGGCAGCATCCGTCATGGAGGTGAGGTTGCCATTGGCATCGTAGGCATAGCTGGTCACAACGCCCCTGGCATTGGTCTCGCTCTTGACATTGCCTGCCAGATCATAGGTGAATGTGGTCGCATTACCCTTGGCATCGGCGACCTTGATGACCCGATCCCTGCTGTCGTACTCAAAGCCGGTAACATTACCCAGGGCATCCGTCATGGAGATCAGACGACCATCCGCATCATAGGCATAGGCGGTTTCCGCACCCTCTTCATTCACGGACTTTACCATACGGCCATCTGCGTCATAGGTGTTGTATGCGGTATTGCCTTCGGCATTGGTGCTGGAGACTGCGCGGTTCAATCCATCGTAGGTATAGCGGGTGGTATTGCCGTTGCCGTCAGTAGAGGCAACCGTATTTCCCTCGTTATCATACTGGAAGGAGAAGGTATAGCCCTCCGCGTTGGTATAACTGGCAAGACGATCCAGCGCATCATAGACATAAGTAGTGGCATTTCCTTCGGCATCGACAGCCTTGACAATGTTCCCGTTATGATCGTACTCCGCGCGGGTCACGCCGCCATTGGCGTCCGTAACGGCAACAGCGCGGCCGAGCGCATCATAGGAATAGCCGGTCGTATTGCCGTTGGCGTCTGTAACCGAGGTCATATTTCCCGTTTCGTCGTAGCGATAGGTTGTGCTCCCGCCCAGAGCATCGGTAACAGAAGTCACATTGCCGACAGCGTCATAGGCGTATGCCGTTTTGCCGCCCATGGCGTCCGTCATCTCGATCAGTCTGCCGTTGGCATCGTAGGCATAGGAGATCACGCCGCCCAGTTCATCGGTGGCAGTCAAAACCTGACCGTTGGCATCATAGGTGTAGGCAACAAAGCCGCCATCCGCGTAGGTGATCTTTGTGGCGCGGCCCAGCACATCATATTCGTAGCCGGTCACATGGCCCAGTGCATCCGCCGAGGATATCTGACGCCCCAGCGCGTCATAAGTGCTGGAAGTCTCCGCGCCCATGGCAGAGGTGGTCTTTGTCATCTGACCGTTAGCGTCATAGGTGTAGGAGGTCGTGCTGCCCTCAGCATCTTCCATGCGGATCAAACGGTTCTCCGCGTCGTAAGCATAGCGGGTGGTGTGGCCGTTGCGATCCGTAGTGGCGGTCAGATTACCGTTGGCATCGTATTCGCTGACGGTGCTCTTGCCGAGTGCATCGGTGATCTTTGTAAGGTTGCCGACGCCATCATAGGTATATTGGGTGGTATTGCCGTTGGCATCCTTGACGGAGGCAGTACGTCCAACGCTGTTGTACTCGGTAGAACTGACGCCGCCGACAGGATCGGTGGTGGAAACCAGTTGACCGTTCCGATCATAAGCATAGCGCCAAGTATTGCCGCGGGCATCGGTCATGGAAACAATACGGCCATCAGCATCGTAGGTATAGCGGGTGACCGCTCCGTTGGCGTCTGTTGCTGTGGTCAGATTTCCGCTGTCATCATAGGTATAGCGGGTCACATTGCCCAGCGGATCGGTGATAGAGGTCACGTTGTTCTGCGCGTCACGGGTAAAGGTGGTGACATGGCCCATGCGGTCGCTTTCGCTGATGTTGAAGCCGTTGCCATCCACCGTGTAGGTCTGCTCGCTGCCATCGGCGCCGATGACCTTCACCAGTTTGCCGGCCTCGGTATACTCATAGGAAGTGACTGACCCCATGGCGTCGGTGACTGTGATCAGGCGGCCCTGCCCGTCATAAATATAGGCGGTCACATTGCCCAGCGGGTCTGTCATGGACGTGCAGTTACCCTGAGCGTCATAGGTGTAGGTCGTCTGCGCACCCAGCGCATCCGCTGCGGAAGTGAGATTGCCGTTGGCATCATAGACATAGGAGCGGGTCATACCACGGCCATCGGTAGCGGAAGTCATATTGCCCTGATGGTCGTAGGTATAGTAGCTCGTATTCCCGTTGCGGTCACGGATCATGGTCGGCATCCGGTTGCTGTCGTACTCGAACCTCTCATAAGTGCCGTCGGCGTAAGTGATTTTGGCTTTGTTGCCCGCGGCATCATAGGCATAGGATGTGCGGTTGCCTTCACGATCCGTCCGGCTGGTAACCTGATTGAGATCGTTATAGGTCACCGTCTGGCTGCCGCTGGCATCTGTAGACTTGGTGATCCGGCCCTGCTCATCAAACCAGATCTCATGGAAATAGCCGTCCTCGCCGGTGCAGGTGTTGTGCCGCCCATCGAAATCGTAGGTAAAATCAAAGGTGCCGAAGTTTACGGCATACTGATGGACTACACGGCCCTGTGCGTCATATTCATTCTCTACATAGATCTCACCCTTGAGATTCTGAACAGAACTGAGATACCCGTTGCCGTCATACGCATAGCGCAGGCTGTCTCCATCAGGGTTTTCCACTTCAGTCAGGAGGCCGCCGTCATAGGACAGATGGATGCTGCGCCCTACGCTGTCCGTCACCGCAGCGATATTGTCACCGCTGTAGGAGAACGTAAAGCTGCCGGCGCCGTTGGACACGCTCCGGAGCTTGTCACCGTCATATTGGAAGGACAGCGTATTCCCACTAAGATAGACGATGCTCAGAATACGGCCGCTATTGTCGAAGCGGTAGATTGTCCCCGCCTTATCCGTCATGGCGTAACCGCTGCCTGTCTGCACCAGCGAGTAATCACCGCAGGTGTCAAAGCTGCCGTCAAAGCCGATTGGGAAATAAAGCGTAACGGCTCTCGGCAAATGGGCGATCACGGAACGGCCGTCAAACTCCAGCGCATAGGAGAAGTTGGATGTCCAGCCGCTGCCAAGCCCGTAATTCTCATCTGCATGGACAGATTCATAGTAGCGAATGAACTCCAGATCATCTTTGCCATACAGCGCAAGGTCGCGGTAATTCCATGTAAAGCTGCCGCTGAGCAGATCCACAGGGTCGCCGCTGCAGGCCAGTTCATCCCGAATTGCGATCAGATCATCCCAGGAGTTGATCGTCTCAAAGGTGTCAATGGCCTCACTTTCCTCCGGCACATCAAAACCGAGGAAGCTGTTGTAGATCGCTGTCCGGGGCGTACAGGGCTGCATGACGATGACGTAGCGGCCGCCGCTGGAAATACGGGTGAGGCTGCCGCTGTCATCCCTGTAACTGCCGTCCCACAGAACTATATTCTGGATGGTGTTTTCACTTTCTTCGGCAGCATCCGTCAAGCCGAAGAAAGCGTGTGCGCTGGGCAGGACAGAACTTTCCGGCAGATAGTCGATCTCCGCATTGATCTCCGGCTGCTCCTCCGGTTCCACGTCCGAAACAGCTTCGACAGGTTTTTCTGCAGAAGGCTCGTCCTCAATTGCTGTCACCGGCACATCTGCCTTATCCGTTTCCACCGTCTCCGAATCCACCGTATCCGCATCGGCAGGTGTCGTGTCCGCATCATCTTCCAATGGTTCCGCATTTGCAGAGGGAGCAAAGGACTCCTCTATCGCCGTTGCAGACTCCGTATCCGTTGTCAGGCTTTCCTCGGAAGCCCCATCCTCCGATGTCTCATTGGCAGGAGATTTTTCCGTATCCATTGCTTCATCGTTGATGTCAGCGGGCAAATTTGCTTCCGGATTTGGAGCATCTAGATTTTCCGAGGGGAGCAGAGCGTCTGTCTCTGCCATATCTTCCGGGGCAGGGAGCTCATCAAGGCTCACCGTTGCAGCCGCATCGTCCAGTCCGGCGAGGCGATTGCCCTCAAAGCCAAAAGCGTAGAAATCCTCAATCACTTCCGGCTGACGCTTCCCGCGGATCGTCTGATAGACGATATTCAGCCACTCATCTTCATCGATAGGCGAATAGCTCACCTGCTCCGCCGTATAAATGTCATCCCCCTCCTGAAGCGGGACAATATTTTCCTGCACCGGAACGCCCACCAGTACGCCCAGTCGGCGGCCAAGGAACTCCTCGCTCTGGAGTTTTCCGTGTCCATCCGCATCATCCTCCGGCGCATACGGCATGGAAACAATATCTTCATCCATATACGCGGGTTCATCCTTCATCTCATACAGTTCCAGCGTGACCGGCTGTGATCTCTCGATCACATAGATCAACTTGAACCAGGAGTCGGGATAGGTCATATTGGCTTTTGTCAGGAATGCGTTGTCTCTTGACTCATAAGAGAAGAAGGACACACGCCGCCCGTTATCCCGGAGAGCGTACAGTCCCATGATCTTAAATTCGGCGCTGGCCGGTCGGTCAGCCGCCGTATCCTCGGCAAAGACTGCGGTAGGGAACAGTGTCAAAAGCATTGCCAGCGTAAGCAGCATCGAAATGAATTTGTTTCGGAATCGTTTTAGCTTCATTTGATATTCTCCTCTCTACGATACATGACAGTGGGTCTGCGGCGGATGTTGCCCCAATGACCACCTCCTCCAAAAATGTGCCCTTACTATATTCATCTCCTGACAGTGTCGATTTGTGACAAGAAGTTCGATTTTTTCTGCATTTTTTTGTGACGCATGCCGTTCATTTCTCTGCAACGTAATGATCATCGGTACAGATGCACTCCTATTGTTTTCGCATGGGGAAAATGCAAAAATATCATGCGCATTATATCTATAAGGGCGATAAACACCTTGATAGTCGATTTATTGTACGAATGACTCCCTGTATAATATGCGTATAGGCAGAATAGTACCGTGGCGCGTATTACAGGAGACGCTGAAGTATGATTGATTATCAGGAAATCGGAAACAACATTAAAATATGTCGAATCCGCTGCAATCTCAAGCAGGCTGAACTTGCCGAAATGGTCGGTGTTACATCCCAGCACATCAGCCACGTTGAGAGGTGTCAAACGAAGCCGAGCCTGACATTACTGGTGGATATATCGACAGCACTGCGCGTCGATCTTTACACTCTGCTTGGAAGCAACATTCCGGTTCATCCAGACGTCAGCATTTCTGTTGAATTTGCAAGCATGTTGAAAGATGCCGCGCCGGAGCAGGTCAAATTGTGCCTATCTGTGTGCAAAACGATTATAGAGCATGGTGAGAGCCACCAGTTCAAATAAATCAGCTGCCGGCTGTTGATTGCATGGCAGCTGATTTTTTGGTGAGATTTTGCGAAGGAAGGGATTGTATGGATAAGCAGCAGCGAGAGTACATCCATCATTTGATGCTTCAATACTCTGATGCCATGGTCCGGCTTACATATCGTCGCGTAGGGGACTGGCATCTTGCGGAGGACTTGGTGCAGGAGACCTTTCTGACAGCGTGCTGTAAGTCGGAACGGGTATGCGGTCACAAGAAACCGGTGGCGTGGCTCTTTGAGACATTGAACAATTTGACCTTGCGCGAAAGCCGCCGCTTTTATCATACAGAGGTTTCGATTGAAGATATCGCTGAAAGCTATGAACTCACGGAACTTCCAATGGCCTGTCATATTCCGATGGGGCTAAGCGGATCGGAGCAGGAGATCATCCTGCTTCGCATCGATAAAGGCTATTCATTTCTGGAACTCGCAGAGCATTTTGGAATCAGTGAAATGGCGTGCCGTCAGCGATTATCCAGAGCGCTCCACAAGTGCAGAACACTGCTGGAGGAGCCTCTTGGCAGCACGCCAAAATAATTATCAAATTATTGTCACAAAACCGATAATTCATGAGATGAACTAGTAAAGGGGGTAATGAAATGTTGGGTAGCCAGCATCCCGATAAATCTGCTGTCGGGAGAAAGCAAACAGATTCTGCTTCCGCGTCCATCACGGGAAAATCTAATTTGCAGCTTCTGAATGAAGTAGAAGCAATGCTAAGTGTACCTGCGGAGGAGATGGATACGGACAGGATTGAGGAATATCTGTCACTATTGCAAAAAAAGGCACCAGTCACAGAGCATTATGACCCGGAAGAAAAATGGGCAAAACTCGAAGAATCCCATCCGTTGATTTTTGAAGAAGAAACGAGTTCCTGCAAGTCTGATCTTGCGGCAGAAGCAAGGAATCGACATGGGAACCGAACTCGTCGATCCTTTTCCCGCGTTTTCCGTGCGGCAGCTATTGCCGCAGCCGCGGCATTTTGCTTTATTATAACCGCCAGCGCTATGGGATTCCAACCTGTTCAGGCTGTCCTGCGATGGGCCGAAGGAATCATTCAGATCTATACCAATCCTTCCGGCATCATGGAATTGCCTGACGACGATCCCAGCGAGTATCATTCCCTGTATGAGGCTCTGGCGGCAAACGGGATCAGTACAGAAGGTCTGCCCACATGGGTACCGAGAGATTATGCGGTTTCGGCTATTGCAGTTAAGTTGTCAGATGGTGTGCTTAAATGTTCTGCCATTTATGATTCGACCCGTGGAGGTTTAGTGATTCGCGTAATAGAGCATACGATGGCACTATCAACCGAAGCGAAAGAGCTTGATTCATTGGGAAGTGTTTATACGCACAATCAAACCGAATACTACATTTTGACGGACGACGGAGTGACAAAAGCAGGATGGCAAGATGGAATGCTATCTTATGTAATCAGTGGACAGATATCCGAGGCTGAGATTAAAGAGATGATTAACTCAATTCAATAAAATCATATGAGGAGAATGACTATGAAGAGAAGACTCTTTTCCCTTTTTTTGATGCTTATTATGATGTTCAGCGTAGGCATGACTGCATCCGCCGTATATCGTCCGGAAATCGGAATGCCCACAATAAACGGCACCCGCTCCAGCGCCTATTTGGACGGTTACAGTGTTGGAATCGAAGCGAGAGGGAATGGTAAGATTGCGGTAGCCATGACAGTCGAGGCCCGCAGCAAAATGGAAAAGCTCGGTGTGCACGAAGTTGAAATCGAGCAGAAAGTGAACGGTAATTGGCGTTACTATGATTCTCAGTATGGCGCCGAACACCCCGAATTCTATGATTACAATACATGGGATTATGTTGGAACAACCTACTTTCAAGGGACACCCGGTGTCAGCTACCGCGTAACGCTGACAGTCTATGCGCGAAACAGCAAAGGCTCAGACACAGGGTATATCACTTCCTATACTGTGGTTTGCAGGTAAATACTAAGTATACTAAAGAAGCAGGAAGCATCTGCCACGGTAGAGGCTTCCTGCTTTTTAACTTTATGACCGCGTTATCGGACATTCATCCTTGCTTTTCTCCCCAGGTGCGGACACCGAAGCCGTTGACCTCGATTTCCTCTTCGACGAGAATCGTCAGATAATTGCGCCCATCGATCACACGAGTCTCCAGCAGATAACTCTGCTCGGGCGCAACAAAGATAGTCGCGTTGGCCGTTTTTACCTCAAAACGGCCACTGTCGATCAGATTCAATGGATTTAAGGTAACGCCAGCGCCAAAGCGCTCATTACAGCAGCTTTGGAACGCTTCGGCTTTTTCTTCACTGATCGCGGCATCCACCAGAATGGCGGCAATGTCTTTTGCTGTGATCTCCAACGGCTCCGGATTGCGGCTTTCCTGATGCTGTTCAATCTTTGCATCTCCGGTCTGCCTCTCTTTGAATTGACCACACTGGCTAACACAACCGATGCATCAGTTGTTTCGGACATTCTTCGTCCTGCCAATGCCGTTTTGTCCCTTCGCGAGTGTACCTTCCTCGGCGATAAGGGCTACGATGTGAAAACCGTCTACAACTTGGTGAAGGACGCCTATGAGGGAGAGGCTGTGATCCCGTTAAACAAGCGCGGTACAAAGAGCCCTGAAAAACTGTCCGTTGGCAATCCTATCTGTGAAGCTGGTCTCGCCATAAGCAAAGATGGCAAGACCACCGATGGCAGAGGGGGGATTCGGCAGAAATACCGCTGCCCCTTCCGCCAGTCCAAAACCGGTGTTTGCCCCTGCAATCACAATAACTGGAATAACGGCAAGAAGAACCGTGGCTGTACCAAGTATAAGGCCATTCCAACAGACTACAGACTTTCCATTGACAGGGAATGCCTGCGTTTTAAGCGTGTCTATGCTTTGCGTACAGAATGTGAGCGTTACAATGCTGCTAATCTCAACACAGTAGCCCACATCTCCGCTTTAGCGGTTGCGCTGGCCGCCGTTCTGCATGGTTCTCACTCCTACCGTTCTGTCAAACAGCTTCGGCGTTCCGTCTGATCTGCACTTTTCCATATCGTTTTCAGGTGCGGGGACTACCGCGCTGTGGTTTTTGCGCCCTTGAGCTGCCCTAAACTCTTTTGATTCCCATTCGCCTTGTTTGCGGGTTGCTCTTTCCACCTGTTTTGCTCGTCTCTTTATCACTATTTTAATTGGAACCGCGCTTCTAATAAATGCCGTTTCACTTCTAATAATTAGAAAGATAGTACAAATTATCTGCATAATGAGGGTGAAGCAAACCATGAAAAATGAGGTAAGCAAGCTGGAGGGTCGCTAAGAAGATCCTTGTATTAGAGGAAAAGAACAGATGCCGTCCAAGCAGCCAAAGGGACTCTGGAAGCATAACACTTTATGCCCTGCAGCTTGAAGTTCTTCTCTATTCGTGCGAAGGAAACTTCTATTTTCTGGATGATGGATACGTCCCCGATATAGCGGGGCAGATAAGGAAAAAGAGAAACGTACAGCATTGTCTGCTGTGCGCTTCTCTTTTACTTTGTCGGAATTTAGCAAGCGAGCGATATCGCTGTCGAAGTCCCCCGTTTCTGAAATTTTCCCAAAAAATCAGAAACGGAGGAACGAAGATGTATATAAGAAACGATGGAAAAGGGGAAAGCAACATTACCCAGAATGGATTTACCGCCTATTTGCTCTCGGCGGTTGCACACAGGAAGGCAGACTATCTTCACGCCAAACAGCGCCGACAGGCGAGAGAGGTATTGACAGATCCGGATGATCTGTCAACTGAGGAAGCACCCGGCATTTCTGATCCGACCGATTTGCTTTGCTGCATTGAAAATGCCGCGCTTGAGGAGGCTTTGAATCGCATCAGCGAGAGAGACCGCTATATCTTCTTTTCCCGTGCTTTGCATGGACGCAGCTTCCATGAACTCGCTTTAGAGCTTGACCTTGGGTATCAGGGAGTTGCGGCTGCATATCATCGTGTCTGCAAAAAAGTCAAGGAAGCTACAGGGAGGGATGTAAAGTGAACTTCAAGGATCTATTGCTCCGTGCAAAAGACGGTGACCAACAGGCGAAGGAAGAGATATTTTTGATGTATCGTCCGCTGCTATTCAAGGAGTCCTGCGTGAACGGCATCTTTGACGAGGATCTCTTCCAGGAGCTTAGTGCAACGCTGATTCATTGTATCAGGATGTTCAAGCTCTAATGGGGGGCAACCGCAGTTCATTACCTAAAAAAGCTGGGCGGCGAGGAAATTCGCTGCCCAGCTTTTGCACTATAATTACCGTCAAATATTCTCCGAATACGCTTTTAGTATTGAGGGGAGTATATCACTCCATACCGAAGATATGGTAGATATAATTCTTTCTGGCATCGGCCAAGTGATAAACATAAACCGTATCGCTCTCAATCCTGTAAACGCAGACATAGTTTTCTATAAATAAGGCTCGAAAGCCGTGTTTCCCCATGAGCGTATCATATTTTACTGCGCCCATCTCCGGAAATTCCGCAAGCTGATTGATCGAACCGAGTATCGTGTCCGCAAACTTTTTTGCATACGGTAACCCAACCTCTGTTTTGTAGTATTGCAGTAATTGACGGTATTCCACTCTTGCTTCGGTCAACCATTCAACTTTCACTGAGCAGTTCCTCCGTCTCCGCCTGCATTTCAGCAGCAGAGTACGTCTTGGCGCCTGCCAGTTTGTTCTGTTCCCTGCGCAGCATTTCCGCAAACAGTTCCAACTCCGCCTGTCTCTTTTCCCAGAGATCAATCGGCAGGAACACCATTTCGCCTTCTCCGTTGCGGGTTAGATAAATCGGCTCCTGTTTTTCGGTAGACAGCTTCACCATACTGTCGTAATTGTTTCGCAGCGCGGTTGCCGGACGAATCATCATATCGCACGCCCTCCAATACAATTATTATGTCTTAATTATATAAGGATTATTACCTCACGTCAAGATTTTACCACAGTACCCTCAAGCTCTCCCAAATAGTTGAAGCGGGAGACCGTATGCCAGTCTCCCGCTATATCCTTATGCACTTTCTCCGGCCATGCGGAAGAACTCATCTGGCGACAGAATCTTGATTCCAAGCTCCCGTGCCTTTGCCAGCTTGCTTCCGGCGTTCTCGCCGCAGATCAGATAATCTGTCTTGCTGCTCACCGAACTGCCGGCATGAGCGCCCAGAGATTCGATTTTTGTGTTGATCCCATCCCGTGTGTACGGCTCCACCTTGCCGGTCACCACAAGGGTCTTGCCGACAAAGGGATTGCTCATACCGGCGCTGGCCGCAGGCGGCTGATAGGTCTTAACGCACACCAGCCGCCGCAGCTCTGTCCAAATCGTCCAGTTTTCCTCGCTGCGGAACCACTGACAGATATTCCTGTGCAGTGTCTCTCCGAAGTCCGGGAGCTGTGTGAAATCAAAGCCCATGCATACAGCCGTTTCAAATTCCGAAAGATTTCCGCGGAACC
>ERZ839741.4095-NODE-4095-length-10744-cov-5.267284_pt1 | contig 10744 bp, 8 predicted proteins | sample MGYA00519880_ERZ839741 | MGnify/ENA primary metagenome ERZ839741 (study PRJEB31850, sample SAMEA3708851) | human gut metagenome | biome: human gut; feature: human-associated habitat; material: faeces | place: China | collected 2014 ... | reverse complement strand
TACAGATCGGCGGGAACACCCTTCAGGGCGGCCAGGAACAGCACCATGGCGGAGCCGAACTGCCACACACGCAGCAGGCAGATGACGAACAGCGCCCAGGTCTTGTCAGCCAGCCAGTCGGGACCGGCAATGCCGAAGAAGCCGAGGATCGTGTTGACAACGCCGGTGTCCTTGAACAGGGCGCGCCACAGAACAGCAATGGCCACAGAGCCGCCCAGAATGGACGGAATGTAGTAGACCGTGCGGAACATGTTGACGAACTTGATCTTGAAGTTCAGGATGTAGGCGATGAACAGGGCGAACACCAGCTTGAGAGGCACGGTGATGAAGGCGTACTTCACGGTGGTCAGCAAAACGGAGAGCGTCTTGCGGCTGGTGAAGATCTCCACATAGTTCATAATGCCGTACTGACTGATGCCCTTAAAGAAGTTCAGGTCGGTAAAGCTGTAGAACAGAGAGCTTGCAAACGGATAAGCCTTGAAGATCAGAAAGCCGAGGATCCAAGGAATCAGGAAGAACAGGCCGGTGTTTTCATCACACCAGCGCTTAAAGGGTGTGCGCTGGGTCGTTTTGGGTGCTGCAGAGCTCATCCAAAAACCTCCTATCACTAATTGCTGTATAGCGTTTCAACATAAAGAGCCGGTCCCCGCCATGCCTGAGAGCGGGGCTGGGACCGGCTGGTATTACCTAAAAGATTTTACCGTTGCTAAGGGATCAGGCGTTGGCGCTCAGCACACCGGAAACGCCGTCCAGCAGGATCTCGGCAGCCTCCTCAGCGTCGTAGTCGCCGTAGCTGAAGCCGTCGAACACATCGGTGTAGACGCCATCGGTGGTGTCCTTCAGCTTGCTGGACTCGAAGTACGGGTCGAGCGGCATGTCAACGAAGGCCAGAACCTTGGTGTTGGCCTCGAGAACCAGAGGCTTCACAGCGTCAGCAGCCTGAGCGGCAGCCAGACCGGCAGTGGAGGCGGGGATGCCGCACTCAGAACCCATGATGGCAGCGCCCTCGCCGTTCCACAGGAAGTCGATCAGGGCAGCAGCCTCAACGGGATGCTGGCAGGAGGAGGTGATGGCCATGCCCATGGAGACCTTGGAGAAGCCGCCGTTGGCCTTGTCGCCGAACTTGATCTCCTCACCGACGGTGAAGCCGGAGTTGTCAGCCAGAGCAGACTGGTACTTGTTGGCGGAAGAATCCCACTCGAAGATGCCGGCGTACTTGCCGTCGATCCACTCCTGAGACTTATCGATAGAGTCGAAGCCTGCAGCGATCATGGTCGGACGGGTGGGGATGACGTGGTTGTCCTCGAGGGACTTGATGAAGTTCAGGCCGTCAACGACCTCTTCCTCGGTGTACTGGCACTCGTTGTTCTCGACCCAGGCCTTGCCGTACTTGGACTCAAGGTAGAAGGTCATCAGGATCATGCGGTCATACTGACCGATGGCCAGAGGATAGTAATCATTGCCCAGCTTCTCCTGGAAGGCCTTGCCGGCAGCGATCAGATCATCATAAGAGGCGGGGACCTCCTCAATGCCGGCCTGCTTGAAGGTGTTCATGTTCCAGTAGAAGATACGGCCGGTCATCGAGATGGGCACAGCCTGCAGGCTGTCGGCAACGATGCAGGCGTTCTTGGCGGCATCGCTCCACTGGCTCAGGTCGATGATGTCGCTGTACTCGCGCAGGTCGACGAACTTCTCACCCGTGGGGCTGTACTGGTACAGCCAGTTCCAGTTGACCTGCATGACATCAGAGCCCTGATCCGCAGCCAGTGCGGTGGACTGCTTCTCTTCCCAGCCGGACCATGCGCCGTAGGTGGGGGAGACGGTGATGTTGGGGTACTTCTCGTGGAAAGCCTCCAGAGCCTTCTGGTAAGCCTCGTGGCGGGAGTCGCCGCCCCACCAGCTGATGGTCAGCTCAATGGGATCGGTGGTGTTGATCTCGTGGGCCTCGGAAGCGGTAACCTCAGAGCTGGCAGCAGTGCTGTCTGCCGTGCTGGCGGCCTCGCTGGAAGCAGCAGGGGCGCTGCTGGCGGCCGTGCCGCAGCCGGCCAGCAGGGTAGCTGCCATGGCGGCGGCAACACCGAGAGAAATTGCCTTCTTCATGTTTTTGTCCTCCTAATATTGCTGTGCGATGTATTGACGCAGACTGCTGTGTGCGGGAACCGCACCACAACATCTGCCTTTCGCTTGTCTATATGATAACAAAATGTTCACGCAAAATAAACAGTCAAATTGGTGTGTTCGCAAAGAAACCGAACAAATCTTGCTTTGTTGCCTGTAACCAATTTGACACCACCGTCAAAATCAACGAATACCAACTACACTGTTTGTGCAGATTGCTACAAGAAGCTGCGCAGCTTGCTTTGCCTTCCCGCCGCAAGCGCGCTTTTTCTTACCTGTCGAAATGCGCGGGAAATCGCAAAAAATGCAGGTTTTCTGCAAGAAAAGTGCGAAATTGCAAATAATATTGCATCTAAATACGCGCGGTGCAATATAGTTGCGCTTTTGGCATCCGCGGCGCTGCGCAGGCAGGGCGGCGTGAGCGAACCGCAATTTTTGTACCGCTGTATAACACACCGATTTTGCAGTGCAGATGACTGCAAAACAAGCGCATAAAAAATCCCGCCGTGTGCAGCGGCGGGACAAAATCTGTGCGGAATATCTTATTTGTGGGGGTGCCGCGCCAGAAAAGCACGGTACTCGCGGTACCAGCACTGGGGGCAAAGGCTCTGATACTCGACATTATCCACCGTGTCGATGGCGACCTGCGCACCCTCAAAGACGAACTCGCCGTTGACCTTGCGGCCGTTGCAGATGGCCTTGCGCCCGCAGGCGCAGATGGTTTTCAGCTCCTCGATCGTATGGGCGATCTCCAGCAGCCGGGTCGAGCCGGGAAAGCCGCGCATCATGAAATCGGCCCGCAGGCCGTAGCAGATGACCGGAATGCCCAGATCGACCGTGACAAGAAACAGCTGGTCGGCCTGCTCGGGCGTGAAAAACTGGCTCTCATCGCAAAGCACGCAGGCAATTTTGCCGTGGGCAGCCTCATCGGCCCGGACCAACTCCGTAATGTCCACCTCGGGGGTGACGAGCTGATCCACCTTGCAGCAGATACCCAGCCGGGAGACGATCGAGTCCTGCCCCTTTGTGTCGATGGCAGGCTTGAGGATCAGCACCCGCATACCGCGCTCTTTATAGTTGTGGGCGACCTGCATCAGGGCAGTGGTCTTGCCGCTGTTCATTGCGCCGTACCGAAAATATAGTTTTGCCATGTTGGCTCCTTATCGGTTTATTGATAACCGTAGGGGCCGGGCATGCCCGGCCCTCAACCTTCCCGCAATCGCGCGTCAACCAGTAGGCTGAGGGCCGCACATGTGCGGCCCCTACAAGGCGGTCTTTTTATAGAAGTATCACTTTTCCTGATTTCTCAGTCTGTACCCCAAGCTCATCAGGCTGTCGCCCAGATGGACATTCTCCACCGTGACATCGGGATACTCAACGGACAGGTCGTAGTGGCTGAAATTCCAGAAACCCTTGATGCCCTGCTCCACCAGCTCACCGGCGAGATCCATAGCACTCTGGCGCGGCACACAGAGAACCGCCACCTCGGGGTGATGCTCTGCGCAGAATTTGTCCAGATCACTCAGGGGCAGGATGGGAACGCCGCACATCTCCTTGCCGATGAGGTCGGGGTTGACATCAAAGACGCCGAGCAGCCGGTAGCCGTTGGTGTCGCGGCTGATGAAGCTGGACACCGCAGAACCCAGACGGCCGGCACCGACCAGAATGGTGGGCAGCTTTTCGCCGTCGCCAAACAGCAGATTGCCGATCTCGGCGCGCAGCACATCCACCTTGTAGCCGATGCCCTGCTGGCCGAACCCGCCGAAGCAGTTGAAGTCCTGCCGCACCTGACTGGCGGTGGTGCCCATCATGTGGGCCAGCTCACTGGAGGAAATCTTGTCCTTCCCGTCAGCGGACAGATTGGTCAGATAACGATAATATTTGGGCAGCCGCTTGATGACCGGAAGCGACACCTTATTTTGGACAGCCATGATCGAATACCTCTTATCTGTATTTATCTTATAACTTATTATAAAATGCGCCGCGTCAGTTGTCAATTTTTTGTCTAAGTTTTTTGTGGGATTTCCCAAATATTATAGGGATATACAAAAACCTAACAAAGCTTTTTGGCGGCATCGACAAACACGAGTTGCCTATTCTGCAAAAGCGTGCATATTTTGCCTGCCGGGAGGACAGACTTTTTCTGTGTGCAGCTGTGCAAAAAAGGAGAATGAAGATGGAAACAAACGCAAAAAAGCCAAAAAGCAAGCCTCAAATCACAGAAAACCCCACCGAGGAGGCCGCATTAAAGCGGTTGGAGCATGATTTGATCAAGGAGGACGGCATTGTGCCTGCCACAAAGGGCCGTCATGCCATCCACTGCCTGACGGTAATCGGTACGATCGAGGGACACAGCCTTGCGCCGGATGCGCAAAAGACGACAAAATATGAGCATGTCATCCCACAGCTTGTCGATATTGAGGAGGACCCCGAGGTCGAGGGGCTGCTGGTGATCTTAAACACGGTCGGCGGCGATGTCGAGGCCGGCCTTGCATTGGCCGAGCTGATCGCAGGGGTCAGCAAGCCCAGCGCCACGCTGGTGCTGGGCGGGGGCCACTCCATCGGCATCCCGCTGGCCGTGGCCGCCCGCCGCAGCTTTATTGTACCCACTGCAACAATGACGGTCCACCCGGTGCGCCATTCCGGCATGGTGCTGGGGGTGCCGCAGACCCTGCGCTATTTTGAGCAGATGCAGGAGCGGATTGTAAGCTTTGTCGCGCATCACTCGGGCATCACGGCCCGGCGGTTCACCCAGCTGATGCACAACACAGGGGAGCTGGTCATGGATATGGGCACTGTGCTGGACGGTCATCAGGCTGTGGAGGAGGGCCTGATCGACCAGCTGGGCGGCCTGGAGGATGCACTGGCCTATTTATATAAGGAAATAGAGCAGTAAAGGCGGACGGGCAAATCTTGTTTGTCTGCCAACTCTGCGGTAACCGCGCGATTCCGGGCGTGCAGCCCTGTAGGGGCCGGGCATGCCCGGCCCGCGACCTTCCCGTAAACGCGGCTATACCTTATAGCGCCAGGGCCGGACATGTCCGGCCCCTACTATGCGGCGGCGCGGAAGCGTATGTACTGCCACACGAGACCGGGGGTGAACCATGTCCGCCCCTACATAATTTTGTTGCGGCAGCCTATTGCAATCTACAATATTATATGCTATATAATATATAACCCAATACACCATACACCCGGAAAGGGGGCACCCTATGGCCATCAACACCACGGCGGGGCTGCTGGATGCCATTGTGCTGGCTGTCGTCGGGCGGGAGGAAACGGGCACCTACGGCTATAAGATCACGCAGGAGGTCCGCGCGGTGCTGGACCTGTCGGAATCCACGCTGTACCCGGTGCTGCGCCGCCTGCAAAAGGACGGCTGCCTGACCGTCCATGACGAAGCCTTCAATGGCCGCAACCGCCGCTACTATCAAATCACGCCCGCAGGCCGCGCCCGGCTGGCAGAATTTACCGCCGAGTGGGAAGCCTACACCACAAAAATCAACAAGCTCTTTAAGGGGGAGCAGCAATGAAAAAATACGAGTACTTATCGGAGCTGGAAAAACGGCTGTCCGCCCTGCCTGCCGATGCGCGCCGCGACGCACTGAATTATTATGAGGAATACTTCGACGCCGCAGGCCCCGACAACGAGGACGCCACCGCCGCCGAGCTGGGCGACCCTGCCGAGGCCGCCCGCAAAATTCTGGAAGGGGAGGGGCTGACGCCGGACGCCGACCCCGCCGTACCCGAGAGCGCACGCGGCGGTGTCGTGCCGCCCGCCGCCGACCCGCAGCCTGCCCAGCCTCAAAAGCACGGCCCCGGGGCAAAAACCATGTGGCTGATTTTCGCCGTTGTCATTGCTGCGGCGCTGCTCGTCCAGCTGGGTGTCCTTGTGCTGAGCTTTGCAAAGCCCAGCGGCGGCACGGCGTCGATGGTTGTTGCGCCGACGGAGGAAGGAACTGCTGCATCCGGTCTTGTCCGCACCGAGGATTTTTACAACGGGACCGCCGCCACCGAGGACGCGGAGAGCGGCAGCCCATTGGAGAAGATGGATTTCACCACCGGTCTGGCCGACGCCAAAAATATAACCTTCGACATCGACTACGGCGCGGTCACAGTCGTTGTGGACAGTGGTGCGGCGGAGCCGACCCTTTCCTGCACGAACCTGCGTCAGGACTGGTTCACCTTTACCAACACGGGCGACAACACAAGCCCGGTGCGTGTCAGCTACAAGGTGCCCGCCAACTACAACCTCGGCAAAGAGCTGGGGCCCGAGCCTGAGTTTGTCCTGTCCGTGCCGGATGCGAATACCTTCCATTTTAAAAGGCTCTCCATCACTGCCGCTATGGGCGATGCAGAATTTGACAACAGCAATACCATCGCCGCCGACAGCATCGACTTAGATCTGGCGATGGGCAACTTTACCGGTAGCACCGTGCAGGCAGAGCAGTTTACGGCGAATATCTCAATGGGCGATTTTGATTTGGGGCTGCTGGCGGGCGTTGAAACCGCTAAAGTCGAAGCTGCCATGGGCAATATTGGCCTGACGGTGGACGGCAGGCCCGACGATTACGCGCTTGACCTGCAAACGTCCATGGGGAATGTGGTGTTCAACGGCAGGACGATGAGCAGCATCTACACCCAAACAGCCGCCGCGCCCCGCAGCGTGACCCTTACCGCGTCGATGGGCGATGTAGTGCTGACGACGACGCAGTAATCCCGTATGGCAGGGGCCGATGCTCGCATCGGCCCGCCTGGCCGCCACAAAGTCATACTCCTGCCCCGAAAACTTGTTCAAATTCCACAACTTTCGTTTTTGCGGTGCAAGAAAGATTTCCGCAGGAATCCTTTGTATTTTGTCCGCGGTTGTGGTACAATCTTTCTAATACGAAAAATGTCGAAACAGGAAAGTCAGGAGAGTGTATTATGGCATACTATTTTTCCGAGCCGTCCCGTACTTTTGGTGAATATCTGCTGGTTCCGGGGTATTCCTCCTCGGAGTGCGTCCCCACGGCTGTCAGCCTCAAGACCCCGCTGGTCAAGTATCGCAAGGGTGAGGAGACCTGCCCGCTGGAGATGAACATCCCGATGGTCTCTGCCATCATGCAGTCCGTCTCCGGCGAAAAGCTGGCGATTGCGCTGGCCAAGCAGGGCGGCGTTTCCTTCATCTACGGCTCTCAGACCATTGAGCAGGAGGCCGATATGGTCCGCCGCGTCAAGGCCTACAAGAAGGGCTTTGTCACCTCTGACTCCAACCTGCCGCCGGAGGCTACCCTCGGCGATGTGCTGGACCTCAAGACCCGCACCGGCCACTCCACCGTTGCCATCACCCATGACGGTACTGCCCACGGCAAGCTGCTGGGCATCGTGGCCAGCCGCGACTACCGCCTCTCCCGCATGACGATGGATCTCAAGGTCACCGAGTTCATGACCCCGCTGGACAAGCTGGTCACGGCCCCCGATACCACCAGCCTGCATGACTGCAACGACATCATCTGGGACAACAAGATCAACTCTCTGCCGCTGGTAGACGAGCAGGGCAACCTGCAGTATATGGTTTTCCGCAAAGATTATGATTCCCACAAGGAACATGCCAATGAGCTGCTGGATGCCAACAAGAGCTATGTTGTCGGCGCCGGCATCAATACCCGCGACTATGCCGAGCGCGTGCCCGCCCTGGTGGATGCCGGCGTGGATGTGCTCTGCATCGACTCTTCCGAAGGTTACAGCGAATGGCAGTCCCGTACCATCGCCTGGATCCGTGAGCATTACGGCGACAAGGTAAAGGTCGGTGCAGGCAACGTGGTGGACCGCGAGGGCTTCCTGTTCCTGGCAAAAGCCGGCGCAGACTTTGTCAAGATCGGCATTGGCGGCGGCTCCATCTGCATCACCCGCGAAACCAAGGGCATTGGCCGCGGCCAGGCAACCGCTGTTATCGAGGTTGCCAAAGCCCGCGATGAATACTATGAGCAGACCGGCATCTATATCCCTATCTGCTCCGATGGCGGCATTGTGCATGACTACCACATCACCCTGGCATTGGCAATGGGCGCTGACTTTGTTATGCTGGGCCGTTACTTTGCCCGCTTTGATGAATCCCCCACGAACAAGCTGCGCGTTGGCGGCAACTATGTGAAGGAATACTGGGGCGAAGGTTCCAACCGTGCCCGCAACTGGCAGCGCTATGACCTTGGCGGTGCCCAGAAGCTGAGCTTTGAGGAGGGCGTTGATTCTTACGTTCCGTATGCCGGCCCGCTGGCCGATGGCGTGCAGACCACGCTGTACAAGGTGCGTTCCACCATGTGCAACTGTGGTGCGCTGTCCATCCCGGAACTGCAGCAGAAAGCCCGCCTGACGGTCGTTTCTTCCACCTCCATTGTGGAAGGCGGCAGCCATGACGTTATCCTGAAAAACAACCCGAACAATGTTTAAGCTGTTCCGGGTTGGGGCACCACGGCCAGCAGAATTTGCGCTTGCAATCTGATAGGATTTGTGGTATTATAACCAACATGAGATGCAAAGGGGCAGCTACCAATACAGCTGCCCTTTTTTGCACTTTTGCAGGTTCAGGCGGTAACATTGTGTGTTTTAACCGCCTGGGGCCGGGGGCTCAGCCTCAAAACAATCAGGGACGCGGCAGAATGGCTGCGCCAATTAAGAGAGGGAAAGAATTATGAAAAAATTTGCCTGCGCTGCGCTGAGCACTGCACTGCTGGCCAGCATGCTGGCTGCCTGCGGCAGCTCCGCATCCACCACCCCGGCGGCTTCCTCCGCTGATACATCCTCCGATACCGGGGCATCTTCCACCGAAGCTGCCGCTTCCACCGGGGCTGCAGCAGATGGTTCGCTGCACGTTGCCATGAACACCGATATCCAGACGATGGATGTGCACAAGACCAACAACGACTACATGGTGCCGCTGAATATCTTTGACCGCCTGTTTGAGATCAAAACCAATGCGGACGGCTCCACTGAGCTGGAGAAGAGCCTGGTGGAAGACTACACCGTTTCAGACGACGGCCTGACCTATGATTTCACCCTGCGCAGCGGTGTTACTTTCTCTGACGGCACCCCGCTGACCGCCAACGATGTCAAGTATACCTTTACCCGTATGCTGGCCCTGCCGGACAGCGTGCAGACGGATTATGGCTCTGCCATTGCCGGTGCGGAAGCTGTGATGGATGGCACCGCCACCGACCTGGAAGGCATTCAGGTGATTGATGACACCCACTTTACCGTTACCCTGTCGAAGCCGTTTGCCGGTTTCCTGTATGAGCTGGCAACCGCTTCCTGCTCCATCATGAGCGAGAAGAACGTGGAGGAAGCAGGCGACCAGTTTGGTATGGACTGCTCCAAGACCATCGGCTCTGGCCCGTATGTGGTCACCAGCTGGACCCGCGACAGCAGCATTGTGCTGGATGCCAACCCCAACTACTGGGGCGAAAAGCCCAGCGTGCAGCATGTGGAAATTTCCATCGTGCCGGATTCTTCCACCATGAGCATGATGTTCCAGAACGGTGAGCTGGATATCCTGGACTGCGATTACATTGACGCTGCCGTTGTCAACTCTACCTACAAGACCCAGTATGCCGATGATATCGTAACCTCCAACCGTCTGGGCACCACCTACATGGCTCTGAACGAGAATGTGGAGCCGCTGAACGATGTCAAGGTCCGCAAGGCCATCCAGATGGCCATTGACCGCCAGACCATCCTGGATACCGTGTATAACGGCGATGGCAGCCTGGTGGACGGCATTTACCCCAAAGGCCTGATCGGCTACACCGAGGATAACGAGGGTTGGCTGAAGTACGACCCCGAACAGGCCAAGAGCCTGCTGGCCGAAGCCGGTTACGCGGATGGCTTTACCATGGAGATTGCTGCCGATAACTCCAGCAGCGATTCCACTCTGCTGGTCATCCAGATCGTGCAGCAGTACCTGCAGCAGATCGGGATTAACGCCGAGATCAAGAGCTATGACCCCGCCAGCTGGCTGGATCTGCGCAAGAGCGGCGATATGGTCAGCTTTGTCAGCTCCTGGACGGCCGACTATAACGACCCGGATAACTTCATTTACACGTTCTTCGGTACCCCCGAAAAGAGCAATGTGCGCAGCCTGAACTACTTTAACACCGACGTTATGAGCCGTGTTGCTGCCGCCCGCGGCATTGTGGACGACATCGAACGCCTGACCGAGTACGCCGCGCTGGAAAAGCAGATCGTGGAAGAGGACGCTGCATGGGTACCCATGTTCAGCCGTTCCCACCTGTTTGTTAAGGGCGACCGGATCGCCTCCTTCACCCCGCACTGGGCCGGTTATAACGATACCCAGTATATCAACGTTACCTTGAAGTAATTTTTGGACAAAAAAAGTTACAAATAATGCAATGCAGGCTGCGACCACAGGTTGCAGCCTGCATTTTTTATGTTATAATTTTAATGCTTGTATATTTTACAGCATAAAAGTGTAAAAATATACAGTCGCTCAAACAGACTGTCCATAAGGTAAAACTGCATTCTGCCTGGCAGGGACCGTAGGGGCGCACATTGTACGCCCACGAACCTGAAAACTTAGGGCAACACCGCACAATTCCCGCCTTGCGGCTTAAGCACCGCTCCGGCAGCT
>ERZ839741.4082-NODE-4082-length-10767-cov-6.594473_pt1 | contig 10767 bp, 7 predicted proteins | sample MGYA00519880_ERZ839741 | MGnify/ENA primary metagenome ERZ839741 (study PRJEB31850, sample SAMEA3708851) | human gut metagenome | biome: human gut; feature: human-associated habitat; material: faeces | place: China | collected 2014 ... | reverse complement strand
GCCGGGCATGCCCGGCCCCTACAGGGCGGCGATGGGGAAACGGGATGTGGCGGCAAGTTGGCGGGCCGCATATATGCGGCCCCTACAAATAGGCGGAAGTTTACAACTGCGGGGGTTCGGGGCGCTTGGCGGCGCGCAACGAGCGCCGCCAGCCAGCAAAGCTGGCCCGCTCGTGCGGTTGCTTGCCCCGCAGGGGCAAGCATTGCTCACTACCCCGCAACACCCGAATTTAAAGTGGAGGAAGGTTCGGCGACGTTAAGAACGGACAGTAATACTGCGTCCGTTTAGCCGCCGAAGCTTCCGACTTCCGCTTTGGGGTTCCTAGGGGCGTGCAGCCCCTAGGTCGCGGGTCCCGCTTGGCGGCGCACAACGAGCGCCGCCAGTTTGCTGCGCAAACTCGCTCTTGCGGTTGCTTGCCCCGCAGGGGCAAGCATTGCTCACTACCCCAGTTTCGCTCCGCTCAACTGTGGCCCCGTGTTCGCAACCCCGCACCCCGTCGAAACAGCGGCAGTTTTCTTTGCAAGCTTTCTTTTGCTGTCAAAAGAAAGCGACCTCCCGGGAGGCTGCCGTTAATCGGTCACTGCCGGGCCTGCAGCGCCGCCAGCAGCGGGGGAATCAGCTGCTTTTTGCGGCTGACAACGCCGGGCAGGCGCGCCATACTGCCCTCCGGCTCGACATGGAACGCATCGCGGATGATCTCCTCGGCGTTGCGGCCGTAGAACATCAGGTCGGTGCTTTGGGTTTTCATGTCGGTGAACATGTAGAAGATCAGCGGCAGCCCCTCGCGGCGGCTCGCCTCGGGCAGATACGGCTCCACAAGCGCCTCGGCGGCGGCGCGGGACTTGTCGGTCATGTAGGTGGACTGCCCGACACCGAACTTGACATCGCCGCGGCTGAATGCCTTGAAGTCCGAGCTGAATACATCCTCCGCCGTGCGGCCGGTCAGGTCGGCGCCGGCCTCAAACATCTGCTCGGCATATGTCGGGATGTCCTCGCCCGCGATATCGGCCAGCGCCTTGGCGGCGGCTTCGTCCTGCGGGGTGGAGGTCGGGGACCGGAACACGAGCGTATCGGACAGAATTGCCGACAAAAGCAGGCCCGCGATCTCGCGGCTGGGGATCATGCCCTGCTCCTGATACATCTGATACAAAATCGTGGCCGTGCAGCCCACCGGCACATTGCGGAAATACACCGGGCCGGTCGTTTCCAAATTGCCGATGCGGTGGTGGTCGATGATCTCCAGAATCTCCGCCTCGTCCAGACCGTCCACGGCCTGAGTGCGCTCGTTGTGATCGACCAGAATCAGCTGCTTGCGGTGGAGGTTCAACAGGTTACGGCGGCTGACGACACCGCAGTATTTTCCGTTCTCGTCCAGAATCGGGAAATACCGATGGCGGACACTTGCCATGACCTTCTGCGCATCCTCGATCGGCGTATTTACGCTGAATTTCAGCAGCTCCTTCGTGCGCATAAAGTGGCGCACCGGCGCGGCGGTCGAGATGAGCCGCGCGGCGGCGTAGGTGTTGTAGGGGGTCGCCAGCACCGCGCAGCCCTTCTCCTGCGCGCGGGCAATGATGGTGCGCGGCACCGCGGAGCCGCAGCAGACAACGATGGCCTGCGCGCCGCAGTCGATGGCGCACATCTGGGTCTCGTACCGGTTGGAGACCAGCACAAGGTCGCCGGGCTTGACGAGCTCCTCCATGATTTCCGGGCTGGTGCCGATGCAGATATTGCCGCTGTCAATGTGGGCATCGGCGCTGCCGACCACCAGCTCAGCCTCCAGCGTTTCCAGCAGGTTCGTGCAGCGGGTGTTGGCCGCGGCCAGCACGGCCGTGTCAAACAAATCCATGTTCGCATCGGCAATGTCCTTGATCGTAATCAGACCCTGCAGCTCGTTCTCATCGTCCACAATGCAGAGGGTGTCGATCTCGACATCGCGCATCAGGTTCCACGCGGCGCGCACGCTCATCTCGCCGTCAATGCCGGCCTGCTTGCGGATGTCGATGTCCTTGATCTGCGGGCTGACATCGGTGCAGAGGCGGGGGGCCTCAACGCCGAAATGCTGCAGGACAAACCGTGTCTCGCGGTTTACATGCCCGGCGCGGCGGGCCTCATACAGACCGTTGAGGCTGCCGCGGTTTTTCAGCCATGCATACGCCAGTGCGGAGCAGATCGAGTCCGTATCCGGGTTCTGGTGGCCGATGATATTGATGTGGCGGGTCGTGTTTGCCATAGGTGTGTTCCTCTCTTATTGCCCCTCTTATCCCCAGGCTGTTCGTAGGGGCGGGGCTCTGCTCCGCCCGCGGGCGCATATGGAATGCGCCCCTACAAGCGTATTCTTGGACAGCCTGCCTATAATATTGATTATTATAGCACACATTTTTGCTTTTTGCGATTCTTGACAAATAAGACATTATAGCGTATTATAAAATAGTATGTGGATATTGGGGCTTTGCCCCTGCAAATATCAGTCTATCGGCATTTTCATTTTTGAGAGGGAATGTATATGATTCAGGAAAATCTCCGCAATGTTGCGATCATCGCTCACGTTGACCACGGCAAGACCACGCTGGTCGACCAGATGCTGAAGCAGTCCGGCGCTTTCCGTGCCAACCAGCAGGTGGCCGAGCGCGTTATGGACTCCGGCGACATCGAGCGTGAGCGCGGCATCACCATTCTGGCCAAGAACTGCTCCTGCGAGTACGAGGGCGTCAAGATCAACATCGTCGATACCCCGGGCCACGCCGACTTCGGCGGCGAGGTCGAGCGCGTGCTGAAGATGGTCAACGGCGTTCTGCTGCTGGTTGACGCGGCCGAGGGCTGTATGCCCCAGACCCGCTTTGTTCTGCAGAAGGCCCTGCAGCAGAACCTGTCGCTCGTCATTGCTGTCAACAAGATTGACCGCCCGGACGCCCGCATTGCCGAGGTCATCGACGAGATCCTTGAGCTGCTGATGGATCTTGGCGCCACCGATGAGCAGCTGGACAGCCCGATGGTGTTCTGCTCCGGCCGCAACGGCACCGCCAGCTACGACTGGACCGATCCCAGCGCAGGCACCGACCTGAAGCCCCTGTTCGACACGATCCTGAAGTATGTCAAGGCCCCCGAGGGCGAGCCTGATGAGCCGCTGCAGATGCTGGTCTCCAGCGTTGACTACAACGACTTTGTCGGCCGCATGGGCGTCGGCCGCGTGCAGAACGGCGTCATCAAGGTTGGCAGCCCGATTCAGGTCTGCGACTGGCACAACCCCGATGTGCATATGAGCGGCCGCATCACCAAGCTGTTCGACTTCAAGGCCAACGGCCGTGAGCCGATCGAGAGCGCACAGGCCGGTGATATTGTTGCGTTTGCTGGTCTGCCCGATATTTCCATCGGCAACACGATCTGCGACCCCAGCAAGGTGCAGCCCCTGCCCTTCGTCAAGATCAACGATCCCACGGTCGAGATGACCTTCTCGGTCAACGATTCCCCGTTTGCCGGCAAGGAGGGCAAGTATGTCACCTCCCGCCAGATCCGTGACCGCCTGATGCGCGAGCTGCTGAAGGATGTCGCCCTGAAGGTCGAGGATTCCGCCACGAACGATTCCTTCCGCGTCATGGGCCGCGGCGAGATGCACCTGTCCATCCTGATCGAGACGATGCGCCGCGAAGGCTATGAGCTGCAGGTCAGCCCCCCGCATGTTCTGACCCACGAGGAGAACGGCAAGGTCATGGAGCCTATGGAGCGCGTTGTGATTGATGTGCCCGAGATTTATCAGGGCAATGTCATGACCGCACTGGGCGCCCGCAAGGCCATCCTGATGAACATGCAGATGATGAACAGCCGTTCCCGCATCGAGTTCCGTATGCCCAGCCGCGGCCTGTTCGGCTATCGCAGCCAGTTCCTGACCGACACCCACGGTGAAGGCATCATGAACACGATTTTTGACGGCTACGAGGAGTGGTGCGGCGACATTCAGACCCGCTCCACCGGCTCCCTGATCAGCTTTGAGACCGGCGATGCCGTCACCTACGGCCTGTTCAACGCCCAGCAGCGCGGCACCCTGATCGTCAACGCCGGCGAGAAGGTCTACGCAGGCGAGGTCGTGGGCTACACCCCGACCGGCGAGGACATCACCGTCAACGTCTGCAAGACCAAGCACCTGACGAACACCCGCGCCTCTGGCAGTGACGACGCCCTGCGTCTGGTGCCCGTTTCCAAGTTCAGCCTTGAGGGCTGCCTTGAGTTCCTGGCTCCCGATGAGCTGCTTGAGGTCACCCCCGAGAACCTGCGCATCCGCAAGCGCATTCTGGACCACGACCTGCGCATGAAGGCCGCCAGCAAAAAGAATAAGTAATTTTATCCATACAGCAAGAGCCGCCCCGTCCGGAGCGGCTCTTGCTCTTTTGTTTGTAAGGGAGGGATGAATCCCTCCCGGGCACCTTCCTGCTGCCGCAAGCGGCCGCGGCGGCCAGAGGGCTGGCCGCCCTACAACCCCACATCAAATCGTGCGTAGGGCGGGGTGCCCTCACCTCGCCGAAACCTAACGCCATATCCTTTTTATGGTTCAATCCGTAGGGGAGGGATTCACCCCTCCCGGGTACCTTTCCGCCGCCGCAAACGGCCACGGCGGCCAGAGGACTGGCCGCCCTACATATGACCCGGGAAGGACTGCTGACCTGCGGGGCGTCGAGGACGCCGCCCCCTACAATCGTTGCCGCCAACTCTCCGGCATTTGTAGGGGCCGGGCATGCCCGGCCCGCAGCCTGACGGCGTATCCCTTATGCGGTTCATCTGTAGGTAGGGAACGCCGCCCCCTACTCATCCTGCCACATCTGTACCGGGGTGTAGTCGGTGCTGCCGGAGAGGTAGGCGTCAAGGTCGATCAGGCCGTAGGCATCCGCCGGGGAACCGTCCCGCTGGACATAACCGTCCGTTACAAGCACCCGACCATCGCCGGTCAGGGCAATGGGGCGGCCGTAATTTTCGGCATTGCCGTAGGCCGCATCCAGAGTCGGGTCGTGGTAGGGCACCTTGTACACCTGTCCGTTGGCTGTTTTGTAAATATGCAGCGTGTCCGATGTGCTTTGCAGAAACAAAAACTCCAGCTGCCCACTGCGTGTAAATCCCTGTGGGGTGCTATAGCCGCCCACACATCCGGTCGATTTCTCTGCGTATAACTCCTGCAAGGTCCCCGCCGAACAGTCGTACCCCCACAAAACTTTTGTGATGCCATCGCCATCCGGTCTCGACTGGTCAAAGTACAGCATATCACCACGGTATCCCAAGTAGGATTTCCGGCTGCCGCCTCCCTCCGGGTAGTACGGCTCATCAAATAGTTTTTCCAGCGTATTAGACGATACATCGTATAGATCGTATTCCATCAGGGAGTTTTGAAGCACAGCCTCATACATTTCATTGTCTGTAGGCAGCGGCATATCGGATACAATGCGGGTCAGCACTACCTTGTTGTGCGCAACGCCAAGTATCTCGCTTATCTGCGGGATGGATGCGCTCCATTTCGTAACCTCTCCGGTCTGCCAGTCCAGTCTGCCGACATACTTGTCGCGCAGGACATAGGCTGCATACTCGTCATAAATAACTGGCGTAATTTCCTGACTGGCAGTCCGTTCTTCACTGCGGCCATCCGGGTAAAAGCTCTTAAAACAAAACTCTGATCCGTCCTCGTTCGCCAAAAATACGCGAACCACATTATCATTTGTGACAAACCAATCAGAGTACGAAGCATCGTTGGCTAAATCAATCGACATTACCTTGGTCTGCACACCGTTGGCATAGTCCAACTTCAGCCCCACAATATTTGTTGTGCCCTCTTGGCTATACAGCGTGTAATAGGCTGTGTCTGTGCAGTGCATCCAGTCGTTATATGCGCGCAGTTCCCCAATGGGGAACGCTGCTGCGCTTTCCTCGCCGGTAGCGTTCTCTGCAGCAGGTGTCTGCATCGGTGCGGGTGTGGATGCAGGCGCAGTGCTGCAGGCGGTCAGGGCCAAGGCGGCTGCAAGCAAGGGCAGATACTTTTTCATGGAGCATTTCTCCTTTCCTGTTTACGGCCAGTGTACCATGCAGTTGTGTCCCCGATGTTACACGGCGGCGGATTTGCAAAAAAAGTTGCGCCGCAGAGTATTGAACTGTCTGCCATACAAATACACTTGACTTTATACGCAAATCATTGTATAGTTATTAAGTCACTTGCCCTGCGGCGGCGGTGGCGCGGAAAGTAAAATAGTGTAATAACAGGGGGAAAACATGGCAGTATTTACGGCATGGATCGAGCAGTTCAGCGATGTTCTGTGGAACTCGCTGCTGCTGTTTTTGTTGGTCGGCACGGGCATCTACTTTACCGTGCGGCTGCGCGGCGTGCAGGTGCGCCGCTTTGGCGAGGGATTTCGCCGGGTGTTCGGCGGCTTTACGCTGCGTGGCAAAAAGGCTGACGCCGAGGGCATGAGCAGCTTTCAGGCGCTGACGACCGCCATTGCGGCGCAGGTTGGCACCGGAAACATCACGGGCTGCGCCACCGCGCTGGTCAGCGGCGGCCCGGGCGCGCTGTTCTGGACTTGGGTGTCGGCGTTTTTCGGCATGGCCACCATCTATGCAGAGGCCGTGCTGGCGCAGCACTACCGTACCACGGTGAACGGCCATGTGACCGGCGGCCCGGCGTTTTATATCCGCGCCGCGTTCAAGGGCAAGGTCGGCAAGGTGCTGGCAACCGTCTTTTCGGTGCTTATTATTCTGGCGCTGGGCTTTATGGGCAACATGGTGCAGTCCAACTCGATCGGCGATGCGTTCCACAACGCATTCGGCGTAAACCGGCTGGTGGTGGGCGTCATCGTGGCAGCCATTGCGGCGTTCATCTTTCTGGGCGGCGTGCAGAGAATCGCCGCTGTAACAGAAAAAGTTGTGCCGGTCATGGCGGCATTTTACATTTTGGGCTGCATCGCCATTCTGGTCATCAACGCCAAGGCACTGCCCGGCGCGCTGGCGCAGGTGTTTGTGCTGGCGTTTGAGCCGCAAGCCATGGCGGGCGGCATCGCGGGTGTGACCGTGCAGCAGGCCATGCGCTTTGGCGTGGCGCGCGGGTTGTTCTCCAACGAGGCAGGCCTTGGCTCCACGCCGCATGCCCACGCGCTGGCCAAGGTCAAGCGTCCGCAGGATCAGGGTGCCGTGGCGATTCTGGGTGTGTTCATCGACACCTTTGTGGTTCTGACGCTGACCGGTCTGGTGCTGATCACCTCTGGGCTGGTACCGCAGGGCCTGACTGGCACGGCGCTGACACAGGCCGCGTTCAGCCAGGCATTCGGCGGGTTCGGGCCGGTGTTCATCGCAGTGTGCATGTTCTTCTTCGCTTTTTCCACGATCATCGGCTGGTATTTCTTCGGCCAGTCGAACTTCAAGGCGCTGTTTGGCGAGAAGCTGCTGCCTGTGTACAGCGTCATTGTGGTCGCGTTTATTCTGGTCGGATCAACCTTGAAGGTTGATCTTGTCTGGGCGCTGGCCGATCTGTTCAACGGCCTGATGGCGATCCCGAACCTCCTGGCGCTGCTGGCACTGTCCGGCGTAGTTGTGGCGATTGACCGGAAGTGATTTTTACGTGAGCGGGGGTTGTTCCTTTTCTTAGAAGAAAAGGATCCGAAAAGAATTTAAAAATGATACAAAAATATCCTGTCTGCGAGAGGTCGCGGGCAGGATATTTTTGTTTGGGGGCGCAGGGCGGTTATGCGAAGCCCTGTGGTTTGCCGCTGTAGGGGGCAGCGTCCCCAACGCCCCGCGGAGGGGTCAAGACCCCTCCCTACGATGCAAAGGATACGGGGTGGTAATGGCAAGGTGGAGGGCCGGGCATGCCCGGCCCCTACGGACTGCCGTAAACGGCTTGTGGACGAGAGGGGCAAGGGAGGGCGGCAGCCCTCTCCTTTTCCCGTTGACGGGTTGCCGCGGTAGGTTGCGGGCGGCATATATGCCGCCCCTACAAAGCAGCCGTTATCGGCATCGGGGGTTCGGGGGCGCTTGGCGGCGCACAACGAGCGCCGCCAGCCAGCAAAGCTGGCCCGCTCGTGCGGTTGTTTGCCCCGCAGGGGCAAACATTGCTCGCTCCCCAGTTTCGCTCCGCTCAACTGTGGCCCCGCGCTCGCAACCCCGCAACTCCCGACTCAAAAGTGGAGGAAGGCCCACAGGCGTTAAGCGCGAACAGTAATACTGCGTTCGCGTAGCCTGTGGGCCTTCCGACTTCCTTATTGGGGTTCTTAGGGGCGTGCAGCCCCTAAGGCGGGGTCCGCTGCATTCGCAACAGCGGGACTTTTCTTTGCTACTTTCTTTTGGTCACAAAAGAAAGTAGGACCTCCCGGGAGGCTGCCGTTAATCCTTTAGCCGATTACTTCGCCGTGGCGGATCACTTTGACAATGTCCAGCTTGTCATTGACCAGCACGACATTGCCGTAACGGCCGGCGTCAAGGCTGCCGTAGTCGGCATCGACACCGATGCTGCGCGCCGGGTTCAGGGTGGCGGCGCGGACGGCGCTTACAAGGGGCACGCCCATCTCCAAGACAGCGCGCTTCATGCAGTCAAACAGGCAGGTCGCGCTGCCGGCGATCGTGCCGGGCTGCTCGGTCAGGGTGGCGCGGGGTCCGCGCACCGTGACGGCCTGACCGCCCAGACTGTACTCGCCGTCCGGCAGGCCGCAGGCCATCATGCTGTCGGCGATCAGAATCACATGGTCATCGCCAAAGGTGTTGAAGGTGAACCGCACCATGGCGGGGTGGATGTGTACATTGTCGGTGATCAGCTCGACCTCGGCACCCTCCTCCAGCGCGGCGATGATCGGCCCCGGCTCACGGTGGGTGATGCCGGGCATCGCGTTGTACAGGTGGGTCATGTGGGTGGCACCGGCGGCAAAGGCGGCCTTGGCCGTATCATAGTCGGTGCAGGTGTGCGCGATGGAAATGCGCACCTCATCGTGACATTCCTTGATAAAGTCGAGGTTGCCCGGCTCCTCGGGCGCCACATCGACCAGCTTGATCAGCCCGCCGCTGCGCGCCTGCAGGCGGCGGAACATGGCTGCGTCCGCCCCCATGACATACTTGGGGTTCTGGGCGCCGACCTTGCGGGGGCTGATGTAGGGGCCTTCCATATTGATGCCGACCAGATCTGCGCCGCGCTCGTTCCTGTGCGCTGCGGCCACATCCATGATGCCGTTCAGGATCTCCTCGCTGAAGGTCATCGTGGCGGGGCAGATGGCCAGAACGCCCTTGCTCGCCTCAAAATCCGCGATGGCCTGCAGGCCTGCCGCATCGGCGTCGCAGAAATCATGGCCGACTGCGCCGTGGAAATGGATGTCCACCAGACCCGGCAGCGCGTAGGCACCGCCCGCATCGATGACATCCTCGCCCTCCAGCGGGGCTGCGCCAAAGACGATGCGGCCGTCACGGATGATAAGGTCCTTCTCTACAAAGCGGCAGCCGTCGCTGTAAACTTTTGCATTTTTGATGATCATAGCAGTATTCCTCCGCTGATCAGATCTCGCTCAGGGCTTCCTCGTCACCAACCAGAATGAAGTCGGGGTGCATCTGCAGGATGCTGGCGGGGACCTCCGGCGTGACGGGGCCGAAGAACGCCTTCTTGACGATGTCGGCCTTGCCCTTGCCGTTGGCGACCATCAGGACCTTGCGGGCCTGCATGATGGTCTTGATGCCCATGGTGTAGGCCTGCTTGGGGACCAGATCGGCGTTGCCGTCAAAGAAGCGCTTGTTGGCCTCAATGGTCTCCTCTTTCAGGTCAACGCAGTGGGTGCCCAGCTCGAAAGCCTCGTTCGGCTCGTTGAAGCCGATGTGGCCGTCGTTGCCGATGCCCAGCAGCTGCAGGTCAACGCCGCCGACACTGTGGATGATGGCGTCATAGCGGGCGCACTCGGCCGCAGCGTCGAGGTTCGTGCCATCGGGCAGGTTGATGGCCTCGGGGCGGATGTTCACATGGTCGAACAGGTTGCGGTGCATGAAGCTCCAGTAGCTCTCGGGGTGCTCCTTCGGCAGGCCGCGGTACTCGTCCAGATTGACGGTCGTGACCTCGGAGAAGTCAATGTCGCCCTTGTTGTACCACTCGACCAGCTGCTTGTAGGTGCCCACGGGGGTGCCGCCGGTGGCCAGACCCAGCACGCAGTTGGGCTTCATGATGACCTGCGCCGAGATGATGTTGGCGGCCTTGCGGGACATGTCGTAATAATCCTTAGCACGGATGATCTTCATAAGAAAATACCTCCTGATATTTCGGAGCGGGTGCGCTCCGTTATTCTTATTTGCATTATACCACGCTGCGCCATGGTATACCATGACCTAAATTTGAATTTTATACCAAAATTTCGTTTCCAAACAAAAGGCCGTGGGCGGGCGTAGGCCCGCCCACGGCGGATTTGATAAAGGGAACCAGACCTTTACCGAAAGATGTCGGAAATTACAGCATCTTCTTCAGCTCGTCGTAGACAAACTGAACCTTGGGGCCGATAACGACCTGGCAAGCGGTCTTGCTGGGGCGGATAACGCCGGCAGCACCGGCAGCCTTGACGGCCTTCTCGTTGACAGCAGTGCTGTCCTTGACCTCAAAGCGCAGACGAGTGGCGCAGTAGTCAACGTTGGCAACATTGTCCTTGCCGCCGACAGCAGCCAGAACGCCGGAGGCGATGGCGGTGAAGTCGTTGTTGGCGAGGGTGATGTTGGCCTCAGCAGCCTCGGCATCCTCGTCCTCACGGCCGGGGGTCTTCAGGTCGAACTTGGTGATGGCGA
>ERZ839741.4078-NODE-4078-length-10776-cov-9.435687_pt1 | contig 10776 bp, 8 predicted proteins | sample MGYA00519880_ERZ839741 | MGnify/ENA primary metagenome ERZ839741 (study PRJEB31850, sample SAMEA3708851) | human gut metagenome | biome: human gut; feature: human-associated habitat; material: faeces | place: China | collected 2014 ... | reverse complement strand
GCAAGACCATGGTCATCAAATACGGCGGCAACGCCATGATCAACGAGACGCTGAAGAACGCCGTCATGAACGACCTTGTCACCCTGACGCTGCTGGGCGTGCGGGTGGTACTGGTCCACGGCGGCGGCCCGGCCATCAACGAAATGCTGAAAAAGGTCGGCGTGGAGAGCCATTTTGCCAACGGTCTGCGCGTGACCGACGACGCCACCATGGAGATCGTCCAGCAGGTGCTGGCCGGCAAGGTGAACAAGGACCTCGTGGCAAAGCTGCGCGGCCGCGGCGTCGGCCTGTGCGGCATGGACGGCCAGATGCTCCGCTGCACCGAGCTGGACCCCCAGCTGGGCCATGTGGGCGAGATCATCCATGTGGACCCGACCCTGATCGAAAATCTGCTGAACGGCGGCTACATCCCGGTCATCGCGACGGTCGGCATGGACGACCTCGGCCAGGCGTACAATGTCAACGCCGACACCGCTGCCGCCCAGATCGCCATTGCGCTCAAGGCCGAAAAACTCGTCTCCATGACCGATATCGCGGGCCTGCTGCGGGATAAGGACGACGAATCCACCCTCATCCCCGAAGTGGAGGTCTCCGAGATCGAGGGCTACAAGGCCGCTGGAGTCATCGCAGGCGGCATGATCCCCAAGATCGGCGGCATGGCCGATGCCATCTATCAGGGCGTCCACGAGGCCGTCATCATTGATGGCCGTGTCCCCCACTCCATCCTGCTGGAGCTGTTCTCCGACCGCGGTTCCGGCACCCGCTTCTACCGCCGGAGCCATCAGGAATAAGGGTTGCTTCGCATCCTCATCTGCTTTATAATGAAAGAAAACGGGCTAGGAGGGCAAACTTATGGATTCCGAAAAAGTCATCAAGCGGGACAACGACTATGTCCTGCATACCTACAACCGCAATCCCATTGCGCTGGAAAAGGGCCACGGCCTGTATGCCGAGGGCCCCGAAGGCCAGAAGTATCTGGATTTCACCAGCGGCATCGGTGTCAACAGTCTGGGCTATTGTGATGTGGACTGGGCCGAGGCCGTTTCCGAGCAGGCCCACAAGCTGCAGCACACATCCAACCTCTACTACACGGCCCCCTGCGGCAAGCTGGCCAAAAAGCTGTGCAAGCGCACCGGCATGAGCAAGGTCTTCTTTGGCAACTCCGGTGCCGAGGCCAATGAGGGTGCCATCAAGGCGGCCCGCAAATACAGTTTCGACCACTACGGCAAGGGCCGTGATGTGGTCATCACGCTGGTCAACAGCTTCCATGGCCGCACCATCGCTACCCTGACCGCCACCGGGCAGGAGGTGTTCCACAACTACTTCGGCCCCTTCAACGAGGGCTTCCAGTACGTCCCGGCGGGCGACCTCGAAGCCCTGACCGAGCTGGTGGACCGCCACACCTGTGCCGTGATGCTGGAGCTGGTGCAGGGCGAGGGCGGCGTCGTGGCGCTGGAGCCGGAATACGTGCAGGCCGTCCGCAAGCTCTGCGATGACAGAGACCTGGTCCTCATCGTGGACGAAGTGCAGACCGGCGTGGGCCGCACCGGCACCTTCCTGTGCTGTGAGCACTACAACCTCAAGCCGGATGTCGTCACCCTGGCCAAGGGTCTGGGCGGCGGCCTGCCCATCGGTGCCGTGCTGATGAACGAAAAGGTCGCGGCCGGGATGGGTGCAGGCACCCACGGCTCCACCTTCGGCGGCAACCCGGTGGTCTGCGCCGGTGCCAATGTGGTCGTGGACCGGATGGACAACGGCTTCCTGGCGAACGTCAATGAGCGCGCCGTCCAGCTGCGCACCGGTCTGGCAAAGCTCCCCATGGTCAAGAGCCTGTCCGGCATCGGCCTGATGGTGGGCGTCGAATTTTTCGGCGATGTCCGGGCGGCGGATGTCCTCGCCGCCTGCCGCGAAAAGGGCCTGCTGGTGCTGACGGCCAAGACCCGCCTGCGCCTGCTGCCGCCCCTGACCCTGACGGCACATGATGTCGAGAAGGCACTGGCCATCCTGAACGAAGTGCTGAGCGAGATGGCCCAGAAGTCTCCGGAGGAACAGGCATGAAACATCTGCTGAAACTGAGCGACCTCTCCCCCGAAGAGCTGCACCACATCCTCGATGTGGCCGACCGGCTCAAGGCGGAGCAGAAGGCCGGAGGCACGGCCCCGCTGCTGCACGGCAGGAGCGTAGCGCTGATGTTCTCCAAAAACTCTACCCGCACCCGCACCAGCTTTGAGGTGGGCGTGTACCAGCTGGGGGGCCTTGGCAACTACATGAACGCCGCCACCGAGCTGCAATCCGGCCGGGGCGAGCCGCTCAAGGATACCGCCCGTGTGCTGGGCCGCTACTACGACTGTGTGGTCTGGCGCACCTACCGCCAGTGCGACCTTGAAGAGTTCGCCGAGCTGGCCGGGGTCCCGGTCATCAACGGCCTGACCGACTATGCCCACCCCTGCCAGGTGCTGGCCGACCTGATGACCATCCGGGAGCGCCGCGGCGCACTGGAAGACCAGAAGCTCTGCTTCATCGGCGATGGATGCAGCATGGCGAACAGCCTCATCGTGGGCGGTCTGCTGGCCGGGATGACCGTCAGCTGCGTCTGCCCGCAGGGCTACCGCCCCGCTGCCGATGTGCTGATGTTTGCCCACCAATATGGCCCGAAGTTCCATCTCCTCACCGACCCCGCCGAGGGCGTGAAAGACGCCGATGTGGTCGTGACGGCGGCCTGGAACACCGCCCCCGGCACACCGGAGAGCGAACGCCGCCTGCGCGATTTCGCGGGCTTTCAGGTCACGAGCGGCCTGCTGAGCGGAGCAAAGCCCGACGCGATGCTCCTCCACTGCCTGCCCGCCCACCGCGGCGAGGAGATCTCCACGGCGGTCTTTGAACAGCACGCCGACGAGATCTTCACCGAAGCCGAGAACCGCCTCCACGTCCAGAAAGCCGTTCTGGCCATCCTTCTGGCGAACCAATAAGCGGGGAACGTACAGGCTTTATAAAACAGCCGTTTGAATGGATAAAAAGAAAACCAGAACGGTCAGCTGGCTCAGCTGCGCCGTTCTGGTTTTCTGCTGTTTGTAAGAGCAGGGAGCGTCCTGAGGTTACAACGTTTCAATTCTTAAAAATTCCTGTCCTGCCGGAAACAAGTGCGGCAAACTGGAATTTCACTTACTTAGATAATGGCAATGTCAATTTTCCTGATAATAAAAAATACAGCAGAAGTAAACCAACTATAATTAGAATACCGCCAACCACTTTAATGCCAATTCGATTAACCTTGTTATTTTTTATAATTTTATTTGCAAAAACCAATAGTAGCGCACCAACTACTATAATAAAAACAGATATTAACGGATACATGAGTTTTCTCCTTTCAAATTCCGAGTTGTTGAACTAAGCCGAGTATACCACACGCGCGGTCGAATGACCACTCATATCTATGAGAATTTGCCCGAAATGCACCCTTCTGGTACAAAGTCCAGTGCGCGGCATCTTGCCAGCGGTGGATACACTTCGGATATGAAAAAGTCCCATGCCGACACCGTGACGGTGCAGACATGGGACTTGATGCTTTTTCGGCCTGGCCTGGCAGCCGGAACCGATCCGGACAGGCGTTTACAGGGTCTTACACGCCCGAATAGGCGGAGAAGCCGCCGTCTACGGGCAGGCAAATGCCGGTGATGAACCCGGCGGCGTCGGTGTTCAGAACGTTCGTTTCCATAACAGATCTCCTCTTCGCTGCTTAAACTTTGCCCGCGCCCCTGTCCAGGATCTTATCGAACCGGGAGAAGAAGGTAGCGGCGGTGACGGCGGCGGCGATGATGTCGCTGACCGGCTCGGCCAGGAAGACGCCGAACACCGGGTCTGCGACCACATGCGGCAGGATGAAGATGAGGGGGATGAGCAAAATCAGCTTGCGCAGGCAGGCCAGCAGCAGGCTGACCTTGGCCTGACCCAGCGCCATAAAGCTCTGCTGGCAGGCGATCTGGATGCCCAGCGAGAAGATGCCAGCCATGTAGATGCGCATGGCCCAGGTGGTGTACTGGATCAGGGTGGCATCCGAGGTGAAGATGCCGGCCACCACACCGGGCACCAGCATCATCAGCACCCAGAAGATGGCTGTGTAGCCGAAGCAGACCAGAAGCTGGAAGCGGAAGGCCTCCTTGACGCGCTCTTTCTTGCCTGCACCGAAGTTGAAGCTCATCACCGGCTGGCCGCCCTGGCAGACGCCGGAGACCGGCATACTGGCCAGCTGGGAAACGCTGGTAATGACCGTCATTGCGCCCACGGCCACGTCGCCGCCGTAGCGGGCCAGGCTGGAGCTGAAGCTGATCGAGAGCAGGCTCTCGGTGGACATCATGACGAAGGTGGAGATGCCCAGCGCCAGGACGGGCAGCACGATCTTCCCTTCGGGCTTGAGGTATTCTTTCTTCAGCCGGAGGGTGGTCTTGGGGCCGGTGAGGAAACGGATGATCCAGATGGCACCCACAGCCTGGCTGAGCACGGTGGCGATGGCGGCACCCCGCACCCCCAGACCAAAGCGGAAGATGAGGATGGGGTCGAGTACGATGTTGATGACCGCACCGATGACGGTGGTCAGCATACTGATCTTGGCAAAGCCCTGTGCGGTGATGAAGGGGTTCATGCCCAGCACGATGAGGACGCAGACTGAGCCGAGGATGTAGATGCGGCTGTACGCCAGCGCATAGGGCAGGGTGGCGTCGCTGGCACCGAACATCCGCAGCAGGGCCGGTGCAGCAGCGTAGAACACGACGGTCAGCAGCACCGAGAAGATCAGCAGCATGGTGAAGCTGTTGCTGACGATCTTTTCCGCCTGGTCTTTGTCGCCCTGGCCCATGGCGATGGCAGTGCGGGGCGCACCACCGGCACCGATGAGCATCGCAAAGGCGTTCAGCAGCATCAGGATGGGGGTGAACAGGCCCACGCCGGTCAGCGCGGCTGCGCCGATGCCGGGAATGTGGCCGATGTAGATACGGTCCACGATGTTATACAGCAGATTGACGATCTGGGCCACCACGGCCGGGATCATCAGCTGGAGCAGCAGCTTTTTGACGCTGCCGGTGCCCATATCTCCTTGTTTTTTCTGTGTTTGTGCCATTGGTTTCTCCTTGCATGAAAAGGGCGGCCAGCACCCGAAAAGAGGTGCTGACCACCGCATATTTTAATACGACAGGCCAAAATTCAACTCATAGTAATTTCCGGCGGCGTCACGGTAAGCGTAAGCCTTGCCGTTTTCGTCCTTCATGCAGTCGGGCATGTAGGCATCCTTGGCGTAGCCGGGCACATCGTTGGGGCTGATGCAGACGCCGTCTGCATTGACGGCCAGCACTTCGTCGCCCTTGGGCAGGGTCAGCGGCAGCTTGCCGACTGGGGCAAAGCGGCCGAACAGGACGTCCAGCGTTGCGGAGGGGTAGGTATCGAAGCCGACGGTCAGCGCGTCGGAGACTTTTTCGATGCTGCCGACTTCCCAGGCCAGCGGGCAGTTGATGTTGGAAACGACCTTGCCGCCGTGTGCGTGGACAGCCTCGGCGATGCCGGGGATGCGGCTGGCACCGACCAGCGTGGTCTCCTGATGGGTCTCGGCGGTGGGCTTGCCGCTTTCATCCACGTTGCAGACGGTCTTGCCTTCGCAGATGTCCAGCTCCAGATAGCCCGGCGTTGCATTGAAGTATGCACCGGACTGCGGGCTGACCATCAGCAGGGCGACATCGGCCTCGGCGGGGTCGGCCACCAGCGTGACATTGCCCAGCATCTCGCGCAGGGCCTTGGTGGCAGCTTCGCCGGCCTCGGCGCTCTTGCCGAAGGCCTCGGCGTAGACCTTGCAGCCGTCCTTCAGGGGCAGGGTGCCGTCGTTCTTCAGCAGGACGACGCTCTCGCGGTGGACGCGACTGGCCTCTTCCCAGTCGGCCTTGGTGGCCACGACCTCGGCAGCCTTCCGGGGGTCTGCATAGGGGTCTTCGAACATGCCCTGACGGAACAGCTCGGTCAGGGTGCGGCGGACGGCGCGGTTCAGGCTCTCGTCGGTCAGGACAAGGTCTTCCTTCCGGAAGCCTGCGGGCACTTCGTGGGTGTCGTAGTAGCCGTTGGTAGCACGGGCGTAGCTCTCCTCACCGAACGCATTGTCCAGCAGACCGGAGATCAGGTCCACGCCGCTCTGCGTGACGGCGTAGCCGATGCGCTCCGGTTCATCCAGCATATCGACGCCCCAGCACATGTTGTGGACGATGCCGGTGTCGGAGTTGATGTAGCCCTTGAAGCCCATCTGGCTGCGGAGCATCCCGTCGATGAAGACCTTGTTGTAAGCGAAGCCATAGGGATTCAGCGCGATGGGGTTGCCCTCGAAGTCCTCCTGCGGGGCGCTCTTCTCAGCGGACGGCTTGGAGTAGTAGGGCATGATGGACTCGGCGTTGTGGCGGATGGCCGCACGGAAGGCCGGGATGTGGTACTTCTGCAAGGAACCGGGGGTGGCGTAGATGTTCCACTGACCTGCTGCATAGTGGGGGTCGAAGCCGTTCTCACGGGCACCGCCGCCGGGGAAGTGCTTCACGGTCACGGACACGCCGTCCGGGGTGACGCCGTTGCTGCCGCCCTGGATGCCGGGGATGAGGTGGTCGAAGATCTCCTCGATCAGCTCCGGGTCCTCGCCGAAGGTGCCGAAGGTGCGCTGCCAACGAGGGTCGGTGACGCAGTCGGCCATGTACATGTAGCCCTTCTTCAGGCCGCAGGCGTTCCACTCGCGGCGGATGGTGTCGGCGAACTTGTCGATGATGTCGATGCGGGCAGTGCCCTTGACAGCCGCTGCGATGCCCAGAGTGCCGGGCCAGGTGGCGAAGACACCGGCGGCATCGTTCATGCCGAAGACGACCTCGCCGTTCTCGTTGCGGCTGTTGGACATGACCTGCATGGGCACGAAATGCTCACAGGTCTCGGTCAGGTATTGCAGCTGGTTCAGATAGTCGGCCAGATCTTCGGGGGTGGGGTTCTCGCGCAGGATGACGTGGCGGTTGAAGCACTTTTTGACCATGTCGGAGGTGCTGGGCAGCGCCTGATGGCCGAAGATGCTGTCGGAAACGTCCACCGGTGCCTCATCCAGCAGGCCGGAGTCATCGCCCACAGGCTTGTGGCCGTTGGCAGCCAGACGGGGCGAGGGGTACTTGGGGCCCATCCGCCAGTCCGAGGTGAACAGCTGGCCGATCTTCTCACGGGTGGTCAGGGTCTGGACATAGGCTTTGGCGCGCTCTTCAGGGGCAAGGCGCCAGTCGTTGACGGCGCTGACGGTGCCGGTGCCGTCGATATCCTTGAAATAGAGGCCGTCCTGTTCGATGACCCGGCGCTCCACCGTGCCGATGGTGGGGCCGTTTGCGTTGACATAGCGCTGGACGCGCTGGGATGCTTTCGTTGCCATGTGATTTCTCCTTTTTATTTTACGCCGTCTGCGGTGGGGTTCGTGATACCTATATTATAATGGCAGACCCCAGAAAGGGATTAGAAAAATTTTTGGAAAAATCCGCACTTTCCTAATATTCTTTTCCATGCAGGTCCATGCAGGCGAAGAAAACTGGCAATGTGCTGTACTAGTATATCAATGCTGTGTGCAATTTGACCAATAGGTTTTTGGAAAGTTGTGAAAATTGCTTCAAAATAGTAAAATCGTCCTGTTTTACCTCAAAATATTACTAACAGAATTTCAAAATATCGTTCATAATAAGGACATAAAGTCCCGATGTGCCGCACAGTGGCAGGTGCGGTTTTCAAACGGGGCAAAAACGGAGAACGCCTTGTTTACAAATTAAGGAGAGAAAACGAAATGGCAAAAACGAGAAGTCTGCCGGATAAGTACTACGACAAAGACTACGAGCACAACGGCATCCACCGCGTTCCGCTGTGGCGCATCGCATGCTTTGCACTGAACAACACGGCTACCAACCTGTACATGATGATGATGGGTTACGCTACCTACTACCTGATGGGCTGGGTCGGCGTCGGCATGATGATGGCCTCTTCCCTGAGCATGATCATGCGCATCTGGGACGGTGTCACCGACCCGTTCGTGGGCTTCATGGTCGATAAGACCAACGGCAAGTTCGGCAAGAACCGCCCGTTCATCATCATCGGCAACATCATTCTGGCCGTGACCAGCTTCATCCTGTTCCACGTCACCCACCAGCTGCCGCAGGCAGTCCGCTTCCCCTTCTACGTTGTGGTCCTGATGATCTACTATCTGGGCTACACCTGCCAGTGCGTCGTTACCAAGTCTGCACAGTCCTGCATGACCAACGACCCCAAGCAGCGCCCCATGTTCGCTTCCTTCGACGGCGTGTTCAACACCGTTCTGTTCGCTGGTCTGGCGGTCGTGTTTGCGAATATGGCAAACAGCTACAAGGATGTCGGCGGCTATGCTTCCACCCAGTTCTTCCACAGCCTGTGGGTCATGACCGCCATCGGTTCCGGTATCTTCACCCTGCTGGCTGTCATCGCCATCGCCCCGAAGGACCGTCCGGAGTTCTTTGGCACCGGCAAGCCGGTCAAGGTCGGCCTGAAGGATTACTGGGATACCCTGAAGAACAACCGCGCCATCCAGATGCTGATTCTGTCTGCATCTACCGATAAGCTGGGCTCCTCTGCCCGTACCAGCGCTGTCTCCGTTGCAATGTTCGCCTGCATCGCTGGTTCTACCGTTCTGCAGGGCAACGTGACCGCTCTGACCACCATCCCCAGCGTCATCGTCACCTTCCTGGCCATCTCTCTGGTGGCTACCAAGTTCGGCCAGCGCAAGGCCATGATCATCGGCTCCGTCGGCGGTCTGGTCGTCAACGCTCTGACCATCGCCCTGTGGCTGCTGGGCGACCCCACCACCATGACCTCTGACCCCGCTAAGGGCACCCTGAACTGGGGCTACTTCCTGATCCTCCATGTTGGCCTGAGCATCATCTACGCAGGCTTCCAGGGCATCTCCGGCAACATCGTCATCCCCATGACTGCGGACTGCGCCGACTACGAGGTCTATCGCTCCGGCAAGTACGTCCCCGGCCTGATGGGCACCCTGTTCAGCTTCGTTGATAAGCTGGTCTCCTCCTTCGCACCCATGATCGCCGGTGTCATGTTCACCATCTGCGGCTTCGCTGACCACAACCCCGTTGAGGGCGACGTGGCTACCATGAAGCTCCGCATCGGCTGCGCCTTCTGCTACAGCGGCATCATCATGATCGGCCTGCTGTGCAACCTGATCGCCATGAAGTTCTATCCCCTGACCAAGGAAAAGATGGCTGAGATCCAGGACGAAGTTGCTGCCATCAAGATGAAGGCAATGGCTGAAAACGCATAATCAAGCTGCCACGCTTTCTGATTCTGCGGAAACTACATCCCATGGGAAAGACCGCTCACCGGCCAAGTGCGCAGTGGGCGGCTTTCCCGATTTTATGAGACAAAGACAGAGGTACGACAATGGCAAATACCCAATGGACAAAAGACCCCGACCACGGTTTTATCTGGAATTCCATCGAACATTATTTCTATTGGAAGGAAAACCGCCAGCGCCATGAGGTGAACCGGAAAAAGTATCTCCGCCTTTGCATTCTGGGGGCCTTTGGGGCGCACCAGTTCTACGCCAAGCGCCCGGTTTTGGGGGTGCTGTATCTGGCCACCTTCTGGACCGGCTTCTCGGCAGCCATGACCATCGTGGATGCTGTCATCGCGGCCCCCATGAAGCCGGACGAGAACGGCAGCATCTGGCTGTGACCCCCACCTCTTCTGAGCGGTTCCGCCGGGACCGGAAAGGTACAGTTCTATGAGCAACGTTTTGCAGACCCTGTTCAACACCAATCACGAGCTGCCTGATCTGCAGGTCATCGTGATTCTGGCCATCCTTGCGATCGTTGCGCCCTCGGTGGCCAAGTATCTTCATCAGCGGCGTTCCAGCGGCAGCACCAAAACCTCTGCCGCCTCGGCAAAGCCCCGCACTCAGCACAAGAAAAAGCGCTGAGCGGCTGAACTTTCTACGACATTTTCCCTCTATTCATTCATCTCATTTACCTCCTTTCTTTTCGAAGAAACACCAAAAGCCCGCAGCGAATGCTGCGGGCTTTTGGCGTTTCGGCTCTCCCCTCTCAGGAGCCTCCGAACAGGACGACAAAATGCCCCGGCAGGTGCTGCACAGCATCTGCCGGGGCGGTTTTATGGGGCTTTAACTTTGGGTCCTATCCGGAAACGCTCAGACCTTCTTGATCTTGATGAGCTGTGCGTTCAGGCTCTCCAGGAAGCCATCGGGCAGAGCCATGACGTTGCCCAGGTTCTCCGGGGACATGGTCTTCATCATATCCCACATACCGGAGCCGGGCTTCACATCAAAGTTGGTGGTCAGCTTCACGACCTTGGCAACGAGGGCGAAGGCTTCGGGGCACTTGGAGACTTCTTCCATGTTGTCCTTGATGCTGTAGTAGCCTTCCGGGAACTCCATGGGAGCCTTGAGGTCCAAATCCAGGCTGCCGACCTGCTTGAACCAGTTGGCAACGCCCTCCTGGCGCGCGTTGAACTCCGGCAGGGTGTAGTAAGAGGGCTCCTCGGCGACCTTCTCCAGGGTGATGGAATCCTTCACATCACCGGCCACAGCCAGGATGGTGTTGAAGCCTTCGTTCAGAGCAACGTCGAACTTGAAGACGCGGTGCGCGGTCTGCTGGCCGACTTCCTTGCCGTTGACGTACAGAACGACGGTGTCCTGGTTGGAGTAGACCTTGATCTCGGTGGTCTCGCCTGCGCGCTGTG
>ERZ839741.4068-NODE-4068-length-10804-cov-3.026700_pt1 | contig 10804 bp, 10 predicted proteins | sample MGYA00519880_ERZ839741 | MGnify/ENA primary metagenome ERZ839741 (study PRJEB31850, sample SAMEA3708851) | human gut metagenome | biome: human gut; feature: human-associated habitat; material: faeces | place: China | collected 2014 ... | reverse complement strand
CACTAATATTCATTTTAATCGTAGTTTAGTTCTAAAAAAAAGCGTGTTCCGAGTGTCTGTCAGAAGGGTACCGCCAAGCACCTAAAAGCAAAACACAACAGCCCACGCTTATGCATGAACATTACATTTTATTCTTGCTTTTGTTCAAAATTGGCGGTTTCTCTGACAAGAATAAAATAACGACTAAATTCTATATTTCCCTTCTCTAAGGAATGTGACAAACATAATAAAAAATAAGAATTAAATAATCGTCTGTAACCTATTTCTGCATTTTTATGGACTGTTGTTTTGCTTTTAGTCTTTATTCATAAATTCATAATTACGCGTACATACACTGTTTTATTTGTTTAATGTAAAATATATATCTTGATTTAGCTAGTTATTTCGTATCAAAACTATATTAAACTTCCGAGAACTTTTGTGTTATAATCGTTTTTATTTCAGAAAATAACAGAAATCGCTTTCTGAAACTTTTCATACTTACAGGCGTTAAAAAATAAAAAGTCGATATGGCAGTTTCTGTATCCTTAAAAAAATTGGCTGAAATACTTGGGTTGGCTCCTTCTACCGTTTCGCGTGCACTGAAGGGGCATCCGGATATTAGCCGGGCTACTCAGGAAAGGGTGAGGGCTTTGGCACAGGAATTGCACTATAAACCTAGTGCGTTGGCATTGAGTCTGAGAAATAAAAGATCTAACTCGATCGCTATGCTGGTTCCTTTTTTAGGAAATTATTTTTATGCCTGTGCTGTGAGTAGTGTGATTCGTTCTGCATATTCATCGGGGTATAAGGTGATTGTGTTTGAAAATGGAGAGGATTATGAACAAGAGGTAAAGATCTGTCAGTTTCTCCAGAAATCCGGGATCGATGGCTTGGTAGTTGCGCCTGCCAGGACGACGAATGACCTGGATCATTTTGTGAAATTGGAGCATGAGGGGATTCCGATGGTGTTTTTCGATCGTATAGCTCCCAATCTGGATACCGACCGGGTACTCGAAGATGATTATAAAGGAGCCTGTACGGTGGTCAGACATATGATTGACGGTGGATGCCGGAAGATTGCACATATCGCTTTGCCCCGCCGTTATCTTTGGGCGCAGAAAAGAGAAAAAGGATATTTGCAGGCGTTGAAAGACCGGCATTTGTTCACCGATGAAAAACTGATCGTCGAATGTGAGGATGTGTCGGAAGTTTATAGAATTACCCGGCAATTGGTGTTGCATTCCGGAGTCGATGGTATTTTTGCCGCTAACGATGCCTTTGCCGTGCATGTATTGAGTGTACTTCGGCAGATGAAATGCAGGGTACCGGAAGAAGTTGCTGTATGCGGATATGGTAACGAACCATCGACAGAAGTAACCTTTCCCGCTTTGACTACCGTGAATAAAGATGGGTATCGGGTAGGGAATATCGCTGCCGGTTTGTTGATTCGCCGCATTGAGGATAAAGAGGAGGTCCCGACAGTGACCCGGTTGTTGAAACCCGAATTAATTGTACGGGATTCTACTCTGTCTGTCGATCGGTAATAAATTTATTATATCTTTGATAAGTTAATGATTTACGAATGTTGATGAGAATATTGATTCCTTTTATAATTTTATCCTGTATCGTGTGTTGCAGGACAAAAGAATTGCGAATTCCCGATCAACCGGGCCTGTCCCATTTGGCTTCGCCCGTTTTTCTGAAGTCCGATACCACTTGGGTCGATCTGAAGGATTATTTCTTATATCCTGAAAAAATTAAAAAAATTACTCCGTTTGCCGGTGTAAAGTTGTATTGGGACAAAACGGCCTCTACGTTAGGAGTAATTGCCGGGGATTCAGGTGTGTTATTATCCGGGATGAATATCCGTTACGAGGGATATGATTATCAGATTCCGGTGATGCGGCCGAATCCGGATGCCGGTTTTTATATCGGTACCGATGAAGTAAGGGGAGATACGTTTTTTTTACAGAGTACCTCTCCGGTAATAGACTGGGCTGTTTATTTTCAAAATTATAAACTGGCAGAAAATTTCCTTTCCTGTACGGAAAAGAGGGTAGGTATCGTGTTACCCGAAGCTGCCCGTCAGTTGAAGTATGGAGAGTTGAGGATTTGGGCGAGAGATAGTTTCAGTATTTCAAATGCGATTATTATCCCTCTTAGACGAGGCAAATTGATTACCGAAGTCGGGCAATTGAACGATACAGATAAGAGGACTACAGTTATTTATGGTTTGGAAGTGAAAGAGTTGGCCACGCCGGATACCGGGTTCATAGCCGATTCGATGAACCCGGCTTATTCGAATATAGAGGTTGCTGCTATCGGTCAAAAAATGGTAGAAGGTTATTTCAAAGACTTGGGGATAAATACGCTCTATTTGTTTCCGAAAGCTTCGGCTGATAGTTTGTCTGCCGATCTTCGAAAGTTGGAGCTGGAAGCTCGGCGGTGCCGGCTGACCGTTGTCGTAACGGACAGTCTTGCCGGATTAGACCGTTTTGTTTTTGATAAAGCCACTGCGGTTTTTGCCAGGTCGAATACGGGTTTTGAAATTTTAGCACAGGCATTGAATGCTACTTTTCAGGATGCGGAGAATGACTATTTAGGGATTCATTATTCGGGTAACGGCGAAGCTCCGCGTTTTGTCACCCGTACCGATGAATTTTCCCTTTTGCCTGTACAGAGTGAGCGACAGGATACGGTCTATCGGAAATTAGTCCAATTTCTGGCTTTTAATGTGACGATTCCGGGGATTCCTATGATTGGGGAAGGGGATGAAATCGGTTGGCCGAAAAAGGAAGGAATACTTGGGCAGGGGGAGGAATGGACCGACGAACGTGAAATCGAAGCTGAGTGCTTTAAATCAATTGCGAGGTGAACATATGGCTTTACTCTATGGGGATTTTATCCCCCTTCGGGTGGAAAAGCAAATTTACGCTTATATCCGTTCTTTTTTCGGTAAAAATGTCCTCGTAGTTTTCAACAAAGGCAAAGAAACGGTCTCTTTAAAGCTCGATTTACCGGAGATGAAACGGGAGGAAAACTTCTCTTCCCTATTCGGTAACCGTTTTAGCTATGATAATTCGAAAATAATTCTGGATGTCCCCGCCTATGGAGTCGAGATCATTTATAATTGAATAGTCACCTGGGCGAAAGTTTATAAAGTTCATCGATTTTATAGATGCTTTTTCTTTGGCGAGGTTCTTTTTATTTCCTGACAATATGTGCTGGTATTCGATTGGGTTATGTCTTGAAGTTCCCTTTTGTTCAGCTTCTCTATGTATAAATAATAACATCGACTTAGTGAAAGTTGACAGGATTAGCAACTTGGGTATTGTTGTTTTTGTGTATATTTTAGAAAACGGATAAGGTTCGCTTTTCAGGCTTCCTGAGAAACGAACCGAATCAAAAATAAAGTGATGTTAATCCAATACCCCTTTAATACGGTCTTCGAAAGCTGAGAGTGCTGCTTTGGCTCCTTCTCCCATTGAGATAATAATTTGTTTATAGGGGACGGTGGAAACATCGCCGGCTGCATAGATACCCGGAATGTCGGTCCGGCAATGGGCATCGATGATGATTTCTCCCAGACGATTGGTCGCGACAATTTCTTTAAAAGCACTGCTATTGGCTGCTAGTCCGATTTGTACGAAAATACCGTCCAGGGGGAACAAGCGTTCATTACCCGTTGTCCTGTCTTTTGTGCGAATGCCTGTCACTTTTTCTTTGTCTCCCACCACTTCGGTTGTTTGGGAGTTGACCAGAATTTCTACATTAGGCAGACTTTTCGCTTTTTCCTGTAATACCTGATCGGCTTTTAACTCTTCCAGGAATTCAAAAACAGTTACTTTAGAACAAATTCCCGCCAAATCGATCGCTGCTTCGATTCCTGAATTACCTCCTCCGATGACAGCCACGTGTTTTCCTTTATAAAAAGGACCATCACAGTGGGGGCAAAAAGCTACTCCTTTACCGATATAGTCTGTTTCGCCAGGTACATTCAAACGCCGCCAACTAGCTCCGGTAGCGATAATGATAGCCGGGGCGACAAATTTTTCTCCTCCGGTTACCGAAAGAATTTTTTCTTTTCCGGTATGCTCCATTTTTTCCACTTTCCGATGTTCGAACAGATCGATCGGATAATGTTGAAGATGGGTACGCAGATTATCGGCAAGCTGACTACCTGTCGTGTAAGGAATAGAAATCAGATTTTCGATACCCACGGTTTCTTTCACCTGGCCTCCGATACGCTCGGCAATGATGGCTACTTTCAGTCCTTTTCTGGCCGAATAGATGGCTGCCGAAGAGCCTGCCGGACCACCTCCTACGATCAGGACGTCGTATTTCTTTTCCGGGATTTCCTGGCCGGTATTCTCCGAACCGTAGGTCGCCTCCAATTTTTCAAGGAGTTCTCCGAATTCTCCCCGTCCGACGTGTATGAGCTTACCGTCGGCATATACCGAAGGCACTCCCTGTATATGCAGAGCCTCTACTTCGGCTTGATTTATCGCTCCGTCTACCATTTCGTGTTCTATGTTGTCGTTCAGGATAGCCATCAGATTCAAGGCCTGTACAACATCCGGACAATTCGTACATGTTAAGGATACATAGGTAGTTAACCGGATCGGTCCCTTCAAGGCTGCTATACGTTTCTGTAAGTTCCCGTCGGGTATGTTTTTCCCTTTGCCGTCGCTGTTGAGGATGGCCAATAGTAAAGAAGTGAATTCGTGACCGTTCGGTATGCCCCGGAATTTGATCCTCGTTTTTTGTTCATTTTTCAGCAATTCAAATTCCAGCCCCTCTCCTTCTTCCAGCCGGTAATTGATTTTTTCTGAACAAGAGGCGACATCCTCTAATAGTTCGATCAATTCATTCCGGTTTTCGTGTCGGGGATTAAGCCGGATTAAAAAAGTGTATCGGGAATCCAGCGGTGCAAAAATGGTGCGTAACTGGTCTTTTAATGCTGTTTCTAACATAGCGTATATTTTTTCAGAAGATGATAAAGGGTTTCAATGGCAGGCAGACTTTTCAGCAACCGGTCGGACCATTGAAACCCTGAAATTAGTCCGGGATTAAATTTTACCGACTAAGTCGATACTGGGCTTTAAGGTCGCTTCACCTTTTTTCCATTTAGCCGGGCAAACTTCACCGGTATGAGTGGCTACGAATTGAGCCGCTTCAACTTTTCTTAAAAGTTCGTTCGCGTCCCTCCCGATGTTATTGTCATGAATTTCTACAACTTTGATCTGGCCTTCCGGATTCACGACAAAAGTTCCCCGGTAAGCCATTCCTTCTTCCTCGATCATGACTCCGAACGCACGGCTTAAAGCTCCTGTCGGGTCTGCCAACATCGGATATTTGATTTTACGGATGCTTTCAGAAGCATCGTGCCATGCTTTGTGTACAAAGTGAGAGTCTGTGCTTACAGAGTAGATCTCCACACCCATGGCCTGAAATTGTTCGTACTTTTCAGCCATATCGACCAATTCGGTCGGACAAACAAAAGTGAAGTCGGCCGGATAGAAGAAGAAGATTCCCCATTTACCCTTTACATCTTTGTCGGTTACTGTTTTGAATTGACCGTTTTGAAATGCCTGTACACTGAATTCAGGAAGCTGAGAATTGATAATTGTTTGCATAATCTTTATTTTTAAATTGTTATTGTTTTTTCTTTTCGATACAAAAATATATCAATTATGTCGATAAATAAAATATTTTTGATCGATAGTTTCTATGATGATATAGATAAACCGAATGAGTGAAAAAGAACCCTTATCTTTGTTGTGATTTTAAATGAAAGTTATGAGAAAGTATATTTTTGAATTGGAGATGAAAGTCCGGGATTATGAGTGTGATTTGCAGGGGGTGGTGAATAATGCCAATTATCAGCATTATATGGAGCATGCCCGTCATGAGTTTTTGGAGCATGCCGGTGCTAATTTCGGGGAATTACATCAGCAAGGTATCGATGCGATGGTGGCCCGGGTCGAGATCGACTATAAAGTGTCTTTGATCAGCGGGAATCGTTTTTCTGTTAAATTGAATATATCCCGGGAAGGGGCTAAGCTGGTGTTTTTAGAAGATATTTATCGGCTGTCGGATGATAAGTTATGTGCCCGTGGCCGGGTGGAATCGATTTGTGTAAAGGATGGGAAATTGACCCGGGGGGAATTATTCGATGAAATCTTTGCCGATTATTTGAAATAATTTTGAAAAAAAACAGCATTTTGTTTGGAGTGAAAGAAAAAAGCACTACTTTTGTACCCGCAATCGAACAAGATCGCACGGGCGCTTAGCTCAGTTGGTTCAGAGCATCTGGTTTACACCCAGAGGGTCGGGGGTTCGAATCCCTCAGCGCCCACAAAAGGAAGTCAAAAAGGCTTCCTTTCTTTTTTCCCGTAGTTAAAGAGGTGCGATGGGATCGATCGGAAAATCTGTTTTTTTCATGTCATAAGGGGCAAAGTCCCGAATAATCCCTCGGCGTTTTTTACAGTCCGACCGTAACGGGTCATACGGAGATCAGTTCATAATCGAGTGTCCCGACCCCTATTTTTTCTGCGTGTTGAAGTCCGGCCAGCCAATTGGTATCGGGATGGATCAGATGGAATTTATCCGTCCCTTGCAGGTGTTCATGGGGATGAGCTTCCGAGAGTTTATTCCCTCCGATGACAGGGGCTGCAATGACCAGGTCGGCACAGGCTTTATCGAGCGCAACCGGATCGAACGAAGCCAAAATTCCCAGATCCGGAATAATAGCAGCATCATTGTGATTCCAGCAATCACATTCGGGGGATACGTTCATGATAAAGCTGATGTGGAAATGAGGTTTGTCCTTTAGTACGGCCTGTGTGTATTCTGCTATTTTATAATTCAGGCGTTCGGAAGTGTCGCTTTCGCCCATCACGGCGGCATCGTATTGACAAAGTGCCACGCATTGACCACAACCGACACAACGTGAATAATCTATTTCTGCAATATGTTGTGCATCGAAGTGGATGGCTTCGTGGGCACAATGTTTGATGCAGATACCGCATTTCTTACAGTTTTGGCTATCGATAACGGGTTGGGAAGCAGAATGAAGTTCGAGTTTCCCTCCTACACTGGCACATCCCATGCCGAGGTTTTTCAATGCTCCGCCGAATCCAGCCTGTTCATGTCCTTTAAAATGGTTCATCGTGACGATGATATCCGCGTCGGCAATCGCTGCTCCGATTTTCGGAGCCTGACAATATTCTCCCCCGATTTCTATTTCCCTGTACTCCGTCCCTTTAAGTCCGTCGGCAATGATTACCTGGCATTGAGCGGAAATCGGATTGAAACCGTTTTCCATAGCACTTTGCAGATGGTCTACGGCGTTGGCCCGGCGTCCGGAATAAAGCGTGTTACAATCTGTCAGGAAAGGTTTGGCACCTAAAGAGCGTAAAACTTGTACCAGGCGGGCGGCATAATTGGGCCGTATGTAGGCTAGATTTCCGGGTTCTCCGAAATGAATCTTTATTGCTGTAAACTGCTGTTCGAATGAAATATCGGCAATACCTGCTTTTCTGACCAAACGCTCCATTTTATCCAACAGATTGCTGTTGGGGGTGGTCCTCAGGTTGGTGAAATATACTTTGGCTTTGTTCATGATGGTTATTTGTCGGCAGGATAAATGATCCCTGATTGTTTGCGTACTTCATCGATGATTTCAAGCGTGGCGAGCGAATGATCATGACTATTGATCGTCGATTCGCATAGCCTTCTTTCTATCAGATCGATAAATTCCGCTATTTCATAATAATATTCGTTGTGTGAGGCCGGGACCGAAAGATCCTGGATTTGTCCCCCTTTGGGGATAAATTTTACTTCACGGATGGTTTGAATACGATCTAAAATAAAAGTTCCTTTTTCTCCCTGGATTTCTGCAGGTAAAAAGGAATCTGCAATCTTTGAATACAGAACGGTAGCATTCAGGTTTTCGTATTCGAAGTTTACAGCCCCTTGGCCGTCTACTCCTGTCGAAAGTTTCAATCCTGTGGCGCTAATACGTTTAGGGCGGCCGAAAAGGACGACCAGGGGATATACGGTGTAAACTCCTAAATCCATCATAGCCCCGTTCGAAAGTTCGGGATTAAAAGCATTCAATACAATTCCCGCTTTTAATTTGTCATAACGCGAAGAATATTGACAATAGCTGGCAAAATAGCGTCTTAAGCATCCTGCTTCCGCTAAATGCCGGCGAAGTTGCCGGAAGTTAGGGGTAAGAGTCGATTTCATGGCTTCCATCAAAGTAACGCCATTTTGCCGGGCTACCCGGATCATTTCCCTGGCTTCTTTTGCATTAGAAGCCAGGGGCTTTTCCTGACTTCGTCAACGTGTCACCCAAAAATCATCTTCAAATAATGGGGCGATACGTTGATGTCGTTTCATGAGCATTGTTCTGGAGATGGTTTGCTTGTTTTGCGGCAAAGTCAGTTGTATTGTCACGATGGTCTGAGCAAGTGCCAGCACTTTGTCGACACTCATATTGATGTCGGCCAGTTTCAGCAGTCGTTCCAGTTCCTTATATACTTTCAGAGCTACGAAGCATATGCAGACGTGTGCCTCGATGCGGCGCCGTGTAAAGTGGAACATCGGTCGTATCTCGATATTGGATTTGGATATCCTGAAGGCCCTCTCCACGTGCCACAGGTTATGATAGGCTGCATACACATCTGAGGCCGGTATGTCTGTATTGGTGAGATAACCTTTCAGACCGTCCCATTTCGCATCGGATTCAAGTTTGTCGTAGTCGATAGTTACTTTTACATCTCCTTCCATTGAGAGGAACTTGTTGTAGCCACGCTTGTTGATATGCTCTTTGGTGAGAGATCCTCTGCGGTAGGCTTTTTCAAGCCTGCGTACACCCTTGTCGCGGTTGTACGCGTCCTTGCGGGCACGGTCTGAGGTATATCCGACCAACAGCCTTTTACCTTCTCCTTTGTCGCATTCAATCATCTGACAGTCATTCTTCGGCTGGCTGAGTATCCATTCCTTTATCTTCTTGCTCTCGGCCTTTATTTTCGCGCCTATTATATATTTGTAGCCGTTGGCTTCGAGATCGGCTACATTATCGGAGTTCATAAGACCGGAGTCTGCCACAACGATAAAATCTTCCAGTTTATATTTGCGGACAAATTCAGTCACGACCGGAAGCATCGTATGCCCTTCGTATTTGTTGCCCTCGTGGATGCAATAGGCCAATGGATAACCGCCGATACTCACCAACAGACCCAATATAATCTGAGGGTTCTTGTGCCGCCCTTCCTTGGAGAAGCCGGTCTTGCGCAACTCATCTTCATAATCTGACTCAAAATAAAGTGTGGTAACGTCGTAAAACAACACCCCGATATGACCACCCAATATCTTCCGGGTATGCTCTACGCTTATTTCCTGAACGATGCGGTGCTGACTGTCGCTGAGTTTGTCAAGATACCTGTAAACCTTTGACAGACTTACATCATCGTCAAAATGATTCTTGAGATATTCCACTGTGGCGGATTTGCTCGCAGGATAAGACAAACGCGCTTTAACCAGCTTGCGGAATATCCCATCATCTATGCGGCTGAATCCGACATTGTCAAACACGCGGTCAAGTATCAGGTCGGCTCCATTGACGGTGATGTTTGTGATATTGGACAGAAGCCGCTCAGCATCCATACGCTCCTGCTCACACTTACGGCGTTCATCACCGAACAGGTCAAGACGAGGATGTCTGCGCTCTTTCTCCCGTTCAATCCACTCTTTGCCCTGATTTACAAAACCGTCTATCTCATCGTCTGAGCTGGCAATGCCAATTGTAACGAGTTCATTCATTTTGCCGTTGGTTTTCTCAACGACAATAATGCCGATATTGCCTGATGGATATTTCTTCTTCCTGACGTACATTTTTGCTCCGTGTCACCCATTTTAGGGTGACACAAATTTACAAAATCCTATTTATTAGGTAATTATAAAATAGCGGTTTTTGTAGTGACGAAGTCAGGAAAAAAGCCAACTAATTCGCAATAATTTGTGTATGAATTAGTTGGCTGATTTTATAATATTTAATGAATGTCCCTAAGAAGTTTTATTGTAAAAATTTGAATTCAATAAGAGTGTTTGTATTATACTGATATGTATTATATTATTATGGAAACATTATTTTAACTCATTTGCAATATATTTTTTATATGTTTCCAATAATTTTTTACTTTTTAGTGGGTTACCTATTAATTTGACTTTATTTGTTGAATCAATTAGAAATGTATGAAGATTCTTATTTTTAGAAAAATTATTTATTTTATTAACAGTATCTGTGTAATCATAAAAAATAGGATAATTGAATCCATTGACTTTTTGCAAATATTCAATCTTATCATAATCTTTAGTATAGACAATAAATATCAAACCTATATTTGCATTCGATTTTTCAATTTCTTCTTTTAAGATTTTCCATTCCAATAATTGCATGTGACATTCAGTACAGTTGCTTGTATCAATATAGTTCAGAATATTGTAGTTACTATTATGATAATTAACAATTGTATCTTTCCCGTATATGAAAGCTTGTAGATTTTGAGGAATGGAAATTTCTCTATTTTGCCATTTTATCATTTCAAAAGCTAATTTTTCATCTGGATACATCTCTTGACAAACTCTTTGCAATATTTCCCATTCTTCATATTCAAAATTTTCATTATGAATCCACTTTGGATCTTCAAATTGCTTTCCCATTACACGCTCATATATTCTCGGTAATGCATCATCAAATTCATGTTTGTCGTTTACCCATATTCTGCGAATAGCCATTAGTTCTGGCATTCTA
>ERZ839741.4066-NODE-4066-length-10812-cov-3.173097_pt1 | contig 10812 bp, 10 predicted proteins | sample MGYA00519880_ERZ839741 | MGnify/ENA primary metagenome ERZ839741 (study PRJEB31850, sample SAMEA3708851) | human gut metagenome | biome: human gut; feature: human-associated habitat; material: faeces | place: China | collected 2014 ... | reverse complement strand
CCAGAGCTTCGACGACATTGGAATCCTTCCTGTTGGGCTGCCTCTAGCCTAACGCTTCTGCCAGCCATTGTGGAGTGGTTGGATCATCCGGTTTCAGCGCGCGGTCCAGGTGGTTGGCGCGCAGTGGCTCCCAGCTGAAATCTGCCAGCAGATCGGCGGGTTTGCAAGGAATTGGAGTGGGTTGCAGACGCAGCAGCCAGGCGCAGTATCCGATGATTTGCTCGGGGGTTACGTTGCGGGCGCGCAAGGCTCCCATATCCAGCGAGTAAATACTCTTGGATGCCAAATTTGAAGGCACATCCCCGTTCACGATACGTTGCGCTAACCCCTCGGCAATCGCCGTTTTACCGACACCCGGCTCACCAATCAGACACGGATTGTTTTTGGTACGTCTGCTTAAAATCTGAATCACACGCTGGATTTCTTCACTTCTGCCGATAACCGGGTCTAATTTGCCGTTTCTTGCAAGTTCTGTCAAATCCCTGCTGTACTGATCTAAGGTCTGTGTGGATTTCTTTCCGCGCGGTCTGCCATTCTGGAAATCTTCACGGTAGGAATTGGCATCCTCGCCCATTGCCGCAAGCGTATCCACATACAGCTTCTTTATCGCAACGCCGAGTGTATTTAACAGTCTTGCCGCAACACTCTCTGTTTCTTTAATAATCGCAATTAACAAATGCTCCGTTCCAATACTGTCCGCATGAAAACGTGCTGCCTCCTTTGCTGAATTTTCCAAAATGCGGCGTACACGCGGCGTATAGCCTGACGGTTCTTTCACGCCAACCTGATTATCCGGTGCAATCAGCTGATAGACGAGGTTGATAATTTTTTCCGCTGTGACATCGTTATTTAACAGCACGGTTGATGCCAGGCTGTCTTCTGCCTGAATCAGTCCGATTAACAAATGTTCCGAACCGATATAGCCATGCCCCAGCATTGCTGCTGTTTCTGCCGCATGGTCAAGCGCTTCCTGCGCCTTTTTTGTAAATCTGCTCTGCATATTTTTTCTCCTCACTTTATTCAATTGAAGGTAAATTTTCCCTGATAAACTGCGCCCGCATCACATCGGTTTCTTCCTCTGTAAGTTCCTGTGATGCAAGCATTTCAAGATTGCCCGGCTGAATCCCTATCATCAGCTGGTAAATCGCATAATCTCTCTCATCCGGCGTTTTTACAAGCCCCTCCGCCAGACCGAGCCGTAACTGTGAAAGCAGTACCAGCCCGTCTTTTAATGATACCTTCCTTGCATATTTTAAAATGCCGTAAGAACGGTAAATGCCGTCCAGCACGGAAATCTTTTGTTTTTCTTTTAAACGGTTTCTTAAAATCCGCTCCTGTGTGACAATCTGCTGCACAATGTTGGTAATATTCTCAATCAGTTCTTTTTCCGTAACGCCCAGCGTAATCTGATTGGATATCTGATAAATATCCCCCGCAGACTTATTGCCGTCCGAATAAACGCTGTGCATGACCAGTCCGAATCTGCCAATTTCCGCCGCAATACCCTGTATTTTATTATTCCATGCAAGCGCCGGAAGGTGACACATATAAGACACTCTCATGCCTGTTCCGACATTGGACGGACAGGTTGTCAGATATCCGTACTGCGTATCATACGCATACGGAAGCACCGCACCGATACAGTCATCTATATGGTCTGCCGCCTCATAGGCGCGCTCCATATCCATTCCTGCACGGTATGCCTGTATGCGGATATGGTCTTCCTCATTTAACATAATGGACAAATCTTCATTCGATGATACAAATCCGCCTGCGACGCTCTGACTTAATAAAAACGGACTGATGACATGACGTTCTTTCATTGCTTCGCGCTGGACTTCTTCCAGATTCTCAAAATGATACTCGTGAAAATCTTTGAATTCCGGCAGAACACGCAGCTTTTGTGCCGCCTCGCCAATCATTTTATGCGCATCCGGTGTATCCAGTTTTAATGAAAAATTATAATCCTTTAAATTTCTTGCAAGGCGCACCCGGCTGGAAATGACCACATCACCCTCCGGTCCGTTCTGCTCAAACCATCTAAGCATTATGCTCCTCCTTTGCCTGTAATGCCTTAATTTCGTCACGGTATTTTGCCGCCGCTTCAAAATTTTCCAGCATGACGGCTTCTTTTAACCGGAGCTTCAAAGCTTCTATATCCTGCTGTTCCTGCTCCTGTTTTGTTTCAGGCTGCATTTTTTCTTTTGTGTAAGTCTTGCCGGTATGGGTATCACTGCCATGAAGCTTTTTCATATGGTCGCCAATCAGCGGACCGAATACATCGATACACTCTGCACAGCCAAACTTTCCCACCCTCGTAAATTCTTCATACGTCATGCCGCATTTCGGACAGCGTACATACTGCAATGGATTTTCTCCCTGTTCCTGCGTCTGTCCCGCCGCAAGCATACCTGTCAACAATTTCACAAACGGAACTTCATTGGAAGCATATCCCATCATTTCCATCTGTGCCGCACATTCTTTACATAAATGGTGTTTCTGCACTCTCCCATTCATAATCTCTGTAAAATGTACGGTTGCTTCTCTTTCTTTACAGTTCTCACACAACATATGCTTCTCCATTTCTATAGTCTGCCACTGTCTTCCATTTCTGATATGACACCGTCTACAATTCCATGAATTTCTTCCGCGCTCATGCCATTACATTTTGCGCGTGCAATAATCTGGCGCAAATCCTTTGTCATGGACTCGATTGCTTTTCTCTTATCCAGTCCAAGATTGACCACTGCGCCCCGCCTTTTATCCAGTGTAATATAGCCCTCCTGACGAAGCAGTGCATACGCCTTATTGACTGTATGCATATTAATCCCTGCATATTCTGCCATCTGACGCACGGACGGCAGGGACTCGCCCTCCTGCAGCTTTGACACGGCAATCGCCTCCACAATCTGATTACACAGCTGCATATAAATTGCCTCGCTGCTGTCAAAATCAACTGTTATCCACATATACTCCTCTTTTCTAAGCGACTTTGTCGCGCAGAGACGATGAGAAATTCGCGCAGGCGATTTCTCATCTGCCATCAGGGTTGTTTGTTTTCGCTCAGAAACAAACAACCATATGAAAAATAATCGCATCAGCATTATTTTTCATATAACCCTCATTCCGCAGGCATTTTAATGCCTATTTAATACCGCTTCTTCTTTTTTGCCACAAACAGCGGTCCAAAATAAAAGATTCCCGCCGCGATAAATGCTGCCATTAAAGAAAGGATATTAGAAGCTGTTAATTTTATCATTCCGTCATAGACAAGTCCTGCTGCCACGCCCATAATCAGAGCACACACAGCCGGAACAATAAAGGTCTGACGGTATTCCATCCGGTATCCGATATGTCTATATAATGAAATTATATTTAATATGAAAATAATAATCGGAAAACTTGCGTTACCTATTACTATAGCATAAATTCCCAGTCTTGAAAACTTTAACAGCACAAATACCAGAATAATATGCACAACCAGTGAAATGCAGGAGTGCTTTACCGGCGTACTCATCTCGTCAATGCCCTGCAAAGCCGAACTGGTTACGGTAGACAGTGTATAAAATACTACGGCTATCGCACCGATTTTTAACATCATGCCGCCCTGCGTGCTGTCATATCGCGCAAACAGCAGCTGGATAATCGGTTTGCCGAGAACAAACAATCCGACAAAGGACGGAATTGCAATAAACATATTGGTCTTTAACGTTTCTTTTATCTTTTTGCGCACTGCACCGATTTCGCCCTGTGTGTACGATGCCACAATACTCGGTAACATTGAAGCCGACATCGCGGAAGCGACACCCTGCGGAATACCGATTAATAAGCTGTAACTGGAATTAAAATTACCCATATCGGTCGTAATGCTCTTTGTAATATCGGTGCCAATCATCATATTACTAAACATCATATCATCAATGACCGCACTAATCTGGTAAAACGTCTGTCCTAAAATAATCGGAATCATTGTAAGTGCAATGGTTCTGTAAATATCCCTGTCATACTGTCTTTTACTGACTCTGTCCTTTGCCACCATGCGTGCAAAGGTCGGACGGTATATCAGATACAGCACAATTAAAAAGATTAATGCTGTCAATGCACCCATTGCTGTACCAAGTGTTGCCCCTGCCGCACCGTAAGCCGCCGTATTGGCTGATGACTGATATGCCTGAATGAGGAAATATCCCGCAAGAAGGCTGACTGCCGCATTGACAATCTGTTCTGCAATCTGTGAAACCGCAGTCGGAATCATCGTTCCCTGTCCCTGATAAAAACCTCTCATAACGCCTAAAATCGCCACAAAAAAAATGGTCGGTGCAAGAATCCTAAGCGGAATTGCCATGCCCGGAACACCTTTATAAAATACATTTTCGATAAAATCCGCTCCAAAGAATAATAAAAGAGCTGCGATACCGCCTGTACAGGTCGCAAAAATCAACGCACACTTAAAAATAGAAGCCGCATTTTTAAACTGCTTTGCAACAAATTTTGCCGAAACCAGCTTTGACACTGCCATTGGCAGCCCATATGCCGACAGTACCAGCATAATATTGTATACATTATACGCCGCACCATAGATTCCGTTTCCGTCACTTCCGATAATATTTACCAGTGGTATCCGGTAAAACATTCCTATAATTCTTACCAGAATACCCGCCATGGCAAGAATCCCCCCATGCACCAGAAAGTTTCTTTTATTTTCAGACATTTTTTCTACCTTTCTTCAATCTTCCGTATTATTACTAGATAATATAACAAAGAAAAAAAGAATGCAATGAAATAATCCTTAAATATTGTGGAACACAAACAAGCCTCTATACATAAAATTGTATTGTAAATGAATTTTGGAGGAATCAAAATGAGTGATTTAGCAGCAACAAACTGTGGCGGATGTGGAGATTGCAATGGATTTGGAGGCAGCTCATGCTATTGGATTATTATCCTGCTCCTTCTTTGCAGCAGCTGTGGCAACGGATTAAACAACAACGGTGGCTGCGGCTGTGGCGACAACAGCTGCCTGTGGATTATCCTCTTACTGTTCTTCTGCGGCGGATGCGGGGGCAACGGTTCATTTAACAACGGCGGATGTGGCTGCGGCTGCTAATCCGGTTAAAAACTGTCTGAACTGACGTTTATAAACAGTTTTCCCTGCGGCACCAGCCGCAGGGTTTTCTTTTTACTAAAACAGTCACTCTTCCTGTTTTTCATGGAAACACGCCATATCAATGCCATAAACACTGGTTTCATCCGTTACAATCATGCGCTGTGGTTTTTCTTTCTTTATTTTATCTGTCTGTATTTTACTTTCCTGCACCTGCCCGCGCTGTGCTTTTCCTCTTTGCATTTTGGCTGTCTGTACCGGATTTTTCTGCAATGAATTCCATGGTCTGTCCATATCTTTTTCCTCCACATATAAATCTGCTATTATTATATTCATACATTTTTCTCCATTGCATATACTATTACTATATTGAGTGACGGCAGAATGGAGGAAACATGGCAAAAGAATTACCTATCACCGAATTTGACCTGCGTACCGTCGATGAATCCACACAAATGTTTAAAGCAATGATTCCTTTTCTGGATTATCAGTTGCAAAAGCCCCTTTCTTTAATAATCCGCATGAATGAATTTTCACAGACACTGCGTTTTTATAACCGTTCTCCGGGAAACCCTGCAATCCGGGGGCAGAGCAGCCATGCCTACATAAATTCCATCAATGACATTTTTACCAATGACGACTTTTTAAATACGGTAATGCCTTACTGTCCTGAAAAATATGCCGCGATGATTGAACAGTTCCGCAGCTTTTCAAAGGTGTCCGAAATGATGAATCTGTTTCAGTCCTTTGATGACGGCGCCGATTTATTCAACAATCCCATTATTCTGAATATGATGAATCAGACTGTCAATACTACAAATAATACCGCAAATCCCAAAAATTCCAAAGACGGCAATACCCCCGGCAAAACTGACGTCAAAGCCCCACCGCCAAAAAAAACTCTGGCAGACGGCGCACAAAATGAGCCAAATGTTTCTGCCGACACTACCGGCATGCCAAAAAGCCAGCATACTTCCGGCACAAAATCCTCTGCCCCTCCCACAGGTCTTTTAAATATGCTTCTGACCCCGGAGCAGCAGAAACAATACGATACCTACATGAAAACGCTGTCTGATTTTAATTTGTAAAAGAAAGGAAATAAACGATGTCTGAACTGGATTTTAAAAAGCAGCTTTTAATCAATGAATTTAAAACGCTTTCAAAAGGAAAAAACAATGATGAAATTCTGCCGCTGATTCTTGCATTAAGCCGCAAGGCACAGCAGTCCGGCATTTCATTTTCTAAAGATGACATTTACCTGATTATCGACCAGGTCAAAGACGGTTTAACGCCGAAAGAACAGCAGCTTCTGCCGCAGCTTTTAATGCTTCTGGAACAGCGCTGATACAACAAGCCGGAAACAGACCGGGATTTTCTCCCGGTTCTGCTCCCGGCTTGTTTCACTTTTTATTTGAAAGACAGTATCACACTTTTATTTACTGTGTGCCACCCGGATTTGTTTTGCCGCCTGCACCATATTGATAAGGCTTGCTTGTGTTTCGGGAATTCCTCTCGTCTTTAAGCCGCAGTCCGGATTGACCCACAGCTTATCCGGTTCAATCTGTGTCAGCATTTTTTCAAGTACCTGCACGATTTCTTCTACAGAAGGAACACGCGGTGAATGAATATCGTAAACGCCCGGTCCGACCTCTGTTTCAAAATGATTTTCACGCAGGGCAGAAAGAATCTGTAAATCCGAACGTGACGCCTCAAATGTGATTACATCGGCATCCATGGCATCAATCGCCGGAATAATATCTGTAAATTCACTGTAGCACATATGGGTGTGAATCTGTGTTTCCGGTCTGACACCGCTGTGTGTCAGTCGGAATGCCGGAATTGCAAAATCCAGATACTCTGTATCCCAGTCAGAGCGGCGAAGCGGCAGTTTTTCCCTTAATGCAGCTTCATCAATCTGAATCATGCGGATACCGTTTGCCTCTAAATCCAGCACTTCATCACGGATTGCCAGTGCAATCTGTGAAATGGATTCTTTAATGGAAATGTCTTCTCTTGGGAAAGACCAGTTTAAAATCGTAACAGGGCCTGTAAGCATTCCCTTCATCACCTTATCCGTCAAGGACTGTGCATAAACTGACCATGCCACTGTCATCGGCTTTTCGCGGTATACGTCACCCCAGATGACCGGTGGCTTGACACAGCGTGTTCCGTAAGACTGAACCCATGCTTTTTCCGTGAAAAGAAAGCCGCCCAGTGCTTCACCGAAATATTCTACCATATCATTTCTTTCATATTCACCGTGTACCAGTACATCCAGTCCAATTTCTTCCTGCTTCTTTATACATTCCGCAATTTTTTTCTTATTAAATGCAGTATATTCCTGCTCGGTGATTTCTCCCTTACGGAATGCCGCACGGTTCTGCTTGACATCTTTGGTCTGTGGAAATGAACCAATCGTTGTTGTCGGAAACTGCGGTAAATGAAACGTTTCTTTCTGTAACTGCTGGCGTTCACTGCGCTTTGGCAGTCTGACATAATCTTTCTCAGTCACTTCTGACAGACGCTTCTTCACCGCCGCATTTTTACAATCTCTGTCTGCCGCAAAAAGTGCGCTGTTCTTTTTATATGCGCTCTCCTGCGTATAAGACGGATTTTCGGCAAGTCCGCTTAATTCCTTTAATTCTGAAAGCTTTTCTTCTGCAAATGCAAAATAGTCCAGATACTTTTCTGAAAGTTTTGTTTCATGTTTTACCGTATATGGAACGTGTAATAATGAACACGATGTTGATAATACAGTCTGTATGCCCTTTCCTGTAAGCTGCTGTAACTGATTTAATGTCCGGTCATAATGATTTCTCCAGATATTCTTACCGTTTACAAGACCGGCAAAAAGCAGTTTGTCCTTCGGGAATCCGTACTTTTCAATCAAATGAACTGTTTCTTTTCCTTCAATAAAATCGAGTCCGATACCGTCAAACGGCAGTTCTGTCAAATCCTTATAAATGTCACGCACATCGCCGAAGTACGTCTGTAACAGAATCTCGACTGTCTTTTTGCAAGGCAGTACATTTTCATAAATTTTATGAAACAGTGCAATATCTTCTTTTGATAAATCACGCACCAGTGCCGGTTCATCAAGCTGAAGCCACATTATCCTGTGTGCCGCACATTTTTCAAGCACCTGCTGATATGCTGCAATCACCGCATCTGTAAAATCATCCGCCGTTTTGCTGCCTGTATAACGGCACAGCTTTAACAGCGTATACGGTCCTGTAAGAACCGGCTTTGTTTCAATGCCGAGTGCCTTTGCTTCCTCATATTCTTCCCACAGCTTCTCTCCCACAAGCGCAATCTTTGTATCGTCCTCTGCTTCCGGCACAATATAATGATAGTTTGTATTAAACCATTTTTTCATTGCCAGCGCCTTTACGTCACCAGATTCTCCCTGATAACCGCGTGCCATTGCAAAGTATGTATCCAGTGCGGATAAATTTAATTCCCGATACCGCTTTGGCACAATGCCTAACAAAACGGCTGTATCCAGCACTGTATCATAAAACGAAAAGTCATTACATGGAATGTAATCAATTCCTGCCTCTTTTTGTACCGTCCAGTGTGTTTTTCGCAGTCTGCGTGCTTCTTTTAAAAGCTTCTCTGCGCCGGTTTCTTTTCTGAAATATTTTTCCGATGCAAACTTTAACTCTCTTAATGTTCCCACTCTTGGGAATCCGATAACCGATGTCTTCATTCTTTCTCTCCTTATTCTAAAATCCCTGCGGGCAGCTTTATCCGCCGTTTTTCTTTCATTTACGGACTTTATCCACAAATGTCGTATTTATGGATTTTATTATAAGAATGTCGGTATCATTTGTATAATACCTATAAATGTTATTTGTTCATAGCTTTAAACTATATCAAAAAATCTGAAACCACTTGTGCCTATGCACCTCATGATTTCAGGCTTTAAATATGAAACTTTACGATTCCACATATTTTTTCAACGCTTCCAGATAGGTCGCTGCCAGCCGGCTCATCATTCCCTTTTTATGCGTGATGTAGCCAACCCGCATTTGGCTTTCATCGGCAAGCGGCACAGCAATGATGTCTTTGCCGTTTAATTTTTTGTCAATGACACCACTGCACACTGTATAACCATTTAATCCGATTAAGAGATTAAACAACGTTGCCCTGTCACGCACACGGATATTTTTCTTGCGCTCAACCGCCGAAAAAATTTCTTCCGAAAAATAAAACGAATTATGCTCTCCCTGCTCGAAGGACAGATACGGATACTGCTCCAGTTCCTCATTGGTAATCACTGCATTTCCCGCCAGCGGGTGCTTGCGACTGATAAAAACATGCGGTCTTGCAACAAACAGCGGATGAAATTCCAGCTCGTGTGACTTTAAAATCTTACCAAGAACTGTTTCGTTAAAATCATTCAGAAACAAAATTCCTATCTCACTTCTCATTCTTGCCACATCTTCGATAATTTCATAGGTCTGCGTTTCCCGCAGACTGAAATCATATTCGTCCTGTCCGTATTCCTTAATCAAATCCACAAATGCATTCACCGCAAACGAATAGTGCTGTGTTGATACACAAAACTGTTTCTTTCCGCCGCTTCCGCCTTTGTATTTATCCTCCAGTATCGCCGCCTGTTCCAAAACCTGTCTTGCATATCCCAGAAAATCCTCCCCCTCTTTGGATATGCTGATTCCCTTATTCGTCCGGTTAAATATCGTGATATTCATTTCTTTTTCCAGCTCGTGAATCGCATTCGTCAGACTCGGCTGGGAAATAAACAGCCGGTTCGCGGCTTCTGTAATCGTCCCTGTATTTGCAACTGTAATTACATATTTTAACTGTTGAAGTGTCATTTTTTTACCCGTCCCATACTCATTTCTGTCATATCAATTTGATATTTATATCATATCAATTATAGTTTTTACTTATCCTTATTTCCATAGTATAATCGAGCGGAATAAAAAAAGCAATCGCCACCGCTTGCGATAAAATTGCTGAAAATCCGGAGAATATGTATCATCAGGCATACCCTGACATTGGCAGTATTGTGCCGCAGGTATCACAAAACTGCTCCTATCGCAGAATTCAATACATTCCGTCTGCGGTTTCTCCTACATTAAAATGCCTGCGGAATGGAGAGAACGATGAAAGAGCAAACTATTTTCCCAAGAGAAGAACATGCAGATGTCCTGTTCCAGAAAATTCTGGCTGACCCATGGGCATGCGACAAGCTTTTTGAAACTTTTTGCAATGATTTATTCAGTAATGATGAACTGGAGGATTCCCTTTCTGCCGATGAATTCTGTCAAGCACTGTTTCGCGCTTACCGCAACAGGGATTTATCCGCTTTTCTTATGGCAATCAGCAAAAATACCCTTTTTGATCTGATACGAAATTCTTATCTGATTCCCTATCGTTTTAACGCTGACGGAAAGACCAATCCTGTCATTATGACAGATGAGAACGGGGTGCTTCTGCCTGAATTTAAAAATTGCATCCATGAAAAGGAGTATCAACATTTTCGTGAAGTTTATAACCATTTTGACGGAAAGAAAAAGATGTATCTTGCACAGGCTTACCGTTACAGTCATTCCTACCGCGATGACGATATGAATATTAAACAGCAGGTTTTAGAGAAAAATACCGGTGTACTGCTGATCCGTGAGCTTCCCGATACCATCAAATTAAAAGAAACAGAATCAGAAGCTTACTGTGCCGTC
>ERZ839741.4055-NODE-4055-length-10827-cov-4.933810_pt1 | contig 10827 bp, 8 predicted proteins | sample MGYA00519880_ERZ839741 | MGnify/ENA primary metagenome ERZ839741 (study PRJEB31850, sample SAMEA3708851) | human gut metagenome | biome: human gut; feature: human-associated habitat; material: faeces | place: China | collected 2014 ... | reverse complement strand
TCGCCTGCAAGACTCGCTGCTTGCGTGCATCCATCGTCATAGCGCCTGCCTCCTTTTTGCGTTCGCTTTGTTTGTTTAGCACTCCTTGTTCCTGAGTGCTAAGACCATTATAGCCAATTTTCCGGTGCTGTCAAGGGCTTTGCAAAAATGTTTTGAAAGATTCATAATTCTGTCATAAACCCAGCAAAACTCCCCCAGTCATCGCTGCCGCGATGCCAGCCCCAAGGGAGGAGCTTCCGCCGCAGGCGACTGAGGGAGTTTTTGTTTTCTTTTACTCTTCCATCTGCTTTGCCAGAAAGGCCGCCGCCACGCTCACGGCCTTGCACTGGGCTTCGTCCGGCGTGGCGGTGCGGTCCTCGGTCAGCAGCCCCACCGCACCGGCCACGTCCCCCGCCGCGATGATGGGCACCGCGCACAGCAGTACCCGGGCGGCCCCTTCGCAGGGCATCAGGGCCCGGTCCGGCTCGCCCTCGTTCCGGTAGGGGCGGCGGGCGTCTATGAGCTTTTCCAGCGGCTGGCTGATGCTGCGGTCGGCCAGTTCCCGCCGGCCTGCCCCGCTCACGGCCAGAATGTGGTCCCGGTCGGCCACAAAGGCGGTGAGGGCAAAGCTCTTGTTGAGCACCTCGGTGTACTGAGCGGCTACGGTGCTCATCTCCCCGATGGGCGAATACTTTTTGAAGATCACTTCCCCGTCCCCGGTGGTAAAGATCTCCAGTGGGTCCCCGCGCCGGATACGCTGGGTGCGGCGGATCTCCTTGGGGATGACCACCCGGCCCAGTTCATCAATGCGGCGGACGATTCCGGTTGCTTTCATGCGGTGTTTCCTCCCTGTTTCCGGTTCTGCTTGCAATTTGGCTGTGTCCATAGTATTTGTCAGCCAAGGGAATTTATACCTGCCATGCACGGTGTAAAGATCCCGCCGGGCGCGCCCCGTTTTTCTTTGCCCCTTCATTGTGTTTTGGGCGGGCTTCTGCTACAATAAACACAAATCCAACCACGAAAGGCAGGTGCCGGCATGGCACACATCCTCATTCTGGGCGGCGGGGCCGCCGGGCTGGCGGCCGCTCTGGCTGCCGCGCAGACAGACCCCACAGCCCGCGTCACGGTGCTGGAGCGCAGCCCCCGCCCGGGCAAAAAGCTGCTGGCCACCGGCAACGGCCGCTGCAACCTCGACAACGAGGGCATCACGCCGGAAAGCTACTCTTCTGCTGACCGCGCCGCGCTGGACGCGCTGCTGCGCACTGTGAACGCCGCCGACCCACTGGGCTGGTTCCGTGCGCTGGGCCTTTACACCCGCACCGATGAGACCGGCCGGGTATACCCCTACTCCAATCAGGCCGCCGACGTGCTGGCCCTGCTGGAGCATCATCTGGCCCGCTGCGGCGTGGAGGTGCGTACCGGTTGCACCGTGCAGACCCTGAGCCAGAGCCGGGGCGGCTATGTGGTGCTGTTCTCCAACGCGGACGGTGCCGACGAGAGCTTACGGGCCGATGCCGTGGTCTGTGCCATGGGCGGCAGTGCCGGGCCGCAGTTCGGCACCGACGGCTTCGGCCCCCGGTTCGCCGCCCAGTGCGGCGGTGCACTGGCCCCGCTGTACCCCTGCCTGACCGCTTTGCAGTGTGCAAAGCCGGACAAGCGTCTGGCCGGCATCCGGGCCAAGGCCCACGCCGCCCTGTACAACAGCAGCACCCTGCTGGCAGATTACCGGGGCGAGGTGCAGTTCACCGACTACGGCCTGTCCGGCATCTGCATCATGGACCTGACCCGCCACCTGACCCCTGCGGTGAAAAGCCCTGCCGTGGAGCTGGACCTCTTCCCGGACGTTGCCGAGGACGCACTTTCCGCGCTGTTCGCCGCCCGCGTCCCCCTGCTGCCGGGCGATATGGCGGCAGACTTCTGGTTGGGCCTGCTGAACGCCAAGTTGGGCCGTGCCCTGTGGCAGGCCGCCGGCCTGCCGGACGCCGATGTGCACCGGCTCTCCGCCGCCCAGTGGCAGAAGCTGGCCCACATCGCCAAACACTGGCGGTTCGAGGGCCTGACCCCCTGCGGCTGGAAGCAGGCGCAGGTCACCGGCGGCGGCCTTGCCCTCACCGAGCTGGAACCGGATTTCCAGTTCAAGGGCTGCCCCGGCCTTTACTTTGTGGGCGAAACGCTGGACTGCGTGGGCCGCTGCGGCGGCTTCAACCTGCACTGGGCCTTTGGCAGCGGCCTTGCCGCCGGGCGCAGTGCGGCAAAACCGCGCCGGGCTGTACCGTCCCAGAAGCCTCCCCGCAAAAAGAAACATTGACAAAAAAGCCGGGCCGTTCCACGATGCGTGGAACGGCCCGGCCGCGTTTTATCCGGTCTTACTGGCCGCGCTGTGCCGCTTCCTCGGCGGCCGCTTCGGCTTCTTCCTGTTTCTGGTACTCCTCAAAGGCCGACCACATGGGCTCGATGTCCAGCCCCTTCACCCGGCGGTCCAGATAGTTTTTCGTGATGGCCACCACCGTACCGGACAGTGCCAGCACGCCGATGAGGTTCGGGATCATCATCAGGCCGTTGAAGGTATCGGACAGGTCCCAGGCAAGGCCCAGCTTCATGGTGGAGCCCACCACGGTCATGCCCACGAACACCACTTTATAGATGCGGCTGCCCGTGGTGCCGAACAGGTACTCCACCGCTTTCGTGCCATAGTGGCTCCAGCCCAGCGTGGTGGAGTAGGCAAACAGCAGGATGGAAATGGCGATGAACTTGGGGCCAAAGCTGCCAAAGGCAGCGGTGAAGGCCTGCCCCACCAAGGCGTTGTCCTGCACGTTGGCCAGCACCGCGCCGCTCTGCAGGTCCACCACGCCGGTGGTCAGGATGACCAGGGCGGTGAGGGTGCACACCACGATGGTATCGGCAAACACCTCAAACACACCCCACATGCCCTGATGCACCGGCTCCTTGACGTTGGAAGCCGAATTGACCATGACCGCCGAGCCAAGGCCCGCCTCATTGGAGAAGGCACCGCGCTTGAAGCCCCAGGTGATGGTCTGGCTGATGCCGTAGCCCAGCGCACCGCCGCCGGCAGCCTGCAGGTTGAAGGCGCCCTTGAAAATGGCCACGAAGGCTGCCGGGATGTTGCCTGCGTGCATCACCACGATGATCAGCGCACCGGCAATGTAGAACAGCGCCATGAGCGGCACCAGCTTTTCGGTGACCGCCGCCACACGCTTCAGGCCGCCGATGACGATGAGCGCCGTGACCACCATGAGGGCCAGACCGGTGACGATGGTGGGCACCCCGAAGGCAGCGTTCATGTTGCCGGCAATGGAGTTGAGCTGGCTCATGTTGCCGATGCCGAAGGACGCCAGAATGCAGAAGCAGGCAAACAGCACGGCCAGCACCTTGCCCAGCTGCTTGCAGCCCTTCTTTGCGCCCAGACCGTCGGTGAGGTAGTACATGGCACCGCCGCTCCACTCGCCTTTTTCATTTTTGCGGCGGTAGTACACCCCCAGCACGTTCTCCGAAAAGCTGGTCATCATGCCCAGCAGCGCCATGACCCACATCCAGAAGATGGCACCCGGCCCGCCGGAGACGATGGCCGTGGCCACGCCCACGATGTTGCCGGTGCCGATGGTGCCCGCCAGCGCTGTGCACATGCTCTGGAACTGGCTGATGGCCATGTCCTCCTTGCTGGTGTGGGCGGTGACGTCCTTGTTGGTAAAGATGGCTCCGATGGTGTGCCGGAGCCAGTAGCCCATTTTGCGGAACTGGAAAAATCCGGTGCGCACCGACATGATCAGGCCGGTGCCGAACAGCAGCGCCAGACCCGCCGGGCCCCAGACCACTCCGTTCACTGCATTGTTGATCTGCGTGATCCATTCCAGCATGGTAAATTCCCCCCTCTTACACAAAACAAAAAAACAGACAGAACCCACCAAAGGCTCTGTCTGCAAAATTCAGGCGCATTCATTTTCCGCTGCCGGGCACGCCGCATTCCCGGCGGTGCCCTTGTGCGTATCCGACGATGGCTCTGTCCTTTTGCCTGAGAGATACAGCCGCCTTTCCCTGCGGCCTTACACCTTCGGCACCCGCTGCTGCGGGCTTCTCCAGAGTGCAGGGCAATGCTTCCCCGCACGTCTTTCCAGTTCTTTCTCCGTGCACAGCTGTGCACGACAGAAAGACTATACCATATTTTGCCCCCATGTGCAAGCTCTTTTTCCATCTTATGCCGCACGCACCGCCAGAATGCAAAGCGGGACGGGTGGAAGCGACTCTGTGGGACGGGAGTTTCTCCGGCGGATGATCCGAGGGTGGGACCCTGTTGCCGCAGGCAATAGGGCGGGAGCTGGAAGCCCCGAACGTCCGCGGAGAAAGCTCCCGCCCCACAGGCCACACACCAAAAAACACCACCGCCCCCGGCCGCCGGGGGATAGGGTCCGGCAGACGGGGGCGGCAGTGCTTGTATCAGGGTAGAGAGATGGCTTAGTTGGTTTCGCCCTTGGGCAGCAGCCCGGCACGCTCCAGTGCCGGGCGCAGGGCCAGGTACAGCACCACCACGCACACGGTGGAGGCCACGCTGTTCACAAAGGTGACGCCGCCTGCGATCTTGGTCAGGGCCTGTGCCACGGTGTATTCCTGGCCAAAGATGTACACATTGCGGAAGTAGCCCAGGAACGGGTCCGTAAACACGTTCAGCAGCAGGCCGGAGGCCGCGGCCACGATCACCTTGACGAGGTAACCGCTGCTGTGCTTGTCCAGCTCCCGCAGCTTGAAGGCCTTATGGGCCACCGCGCCGCAGGTGATGCCGATGATGAACTTGAGCACAAAGGTGGTGATGGCGTAGCCCGGGTCACCGGCCAGGATGTCGGCCAGAGCCAGACCGATGGCACCGGCCAGACCGCCGGACACACCGTCCAGCAGCAGGGCGGTCAGGGCCGTGAAGGTGTTGCCCAGATGGAACGAGGAGCCGCCGTAGAACGGCACCCGGAAAAACAGGTAGGCCACCAGGCTCAGCGCAGCCATGACGCCGGTAAGGGCCAGTTCCTTGGTGGTGAAGGTGCGCTTGTACAGCACACTGCCAAACACGATGGCAACGACAACGACTGCCAACAGCAGCCACATTGCAGTAGTAGACATGATTGCTTTCCCTCCAAATTTCAACATCGCCGGACTTTTTCGTTTCAAAGCCCCACCGGAGTTTTGATCGCTTACGCAGCCTCTTACCCACCATCCTACTTGACATTTGGGTGTCCGGCGGGTATGCTCCTATTATACGCGGAACTGACCTCATGAAAATACCCAGAATAAAGTTTTTTTATGGGGCCAGTTCGGCATTCTGCAAAAAGAGGAGGACACGATCATGGTCCATTTGACCACCGCACTGGAGCCTGGCTCCGGGGTGCCGCTGTACGAACAGCTGTACCGCAGTCTGGCCGGAGAGATGCGCACCGGGGCCCTGCCCGCCGGCACCCGGATGCCCGGCAAGCGGCGGCTGGCGGCGGAACTGTCGGTCTCGGTAAACACTGTGGACACCGCCTACCAGATGCTGGCTGCCGAGGGCTACCTTGCCGCCCGGGAGCGCAGCGGCTTTTATGTACAGGAATATCTGGCGCTGCCGCAGGTCGGGCCGGATGCACGGGGCCCGTCGCCCGCCCCGGCCGTGCCGGAGCCCGCCGCGCCGGAACCGCCGGTGCGGTACGACCTGTCCACCCGGGGCGTGGACCCGGGGCTGTTTCCCTTCCGCACCTGGGCGCGGCTGCAGAAGGAACTGCTGTACTCCTCCCCGGAGCTGCTGACCAACGGCGACGCCCAGGGTGACCTTGCCCTGCGGCAGGCGCTGGCGGATTATCTGGCCGAATACCGCGGCGTGCAGTGCGGTGCCCATCAGGTGGTGGTGGGTGCCGGTCTGGAATATCTGCTGGGCCTGCTGGCCCCGCTGCTGCACGGCACCGCCGCCGTGGAGACCCCCGGCTACCCCCGCGCTTTGCAGGTGTTGGAAAACACCGGCATGCGCTGCTGCTGCCTGCCCGTGGACGAGGGCGGCCTTTCGCTGGATGCACTGGACCGCTCCGGGGCCGCCGTGTGTTACGTTACCCCCAGTCACCAGTTCCCCACCGGGGTCACCATGCCGGCAGGCCGCCGGGCCGAGCTGCTGCACTGGGCCGCCCGCCGCCCCGGCCAGCGCTACATCATCGAGGATGACTACGACTCCGAGTTCCGCTTTGACACCCGCCCCCTGCCCAGCCTGCAGGGCATGGCCGGAGCCGACGGCCCGGTGGTGTACCTGTCCACCTGTTCCCGCAGCCTTGCGCCTGGCATCCGCATTGCCTACATGGTGCTGCCGGAACACCTGCTGCCTGCCTGGCACGCCAAATACCGGCTGTATTCCGGCACCGTGAGCCGCTTTGAGCAGCAGACGCTGGCCCGCTTCATCACCGGAGGCTACTTCACCCGGCATCTGGCCCGGGAGCGGGTGGCCTACAAGGCCCGCCGCGACGCTCTGACTGCTGCCCTGACCGCCGCCTTTGCGCCCGGGGAGCTCACCCTCACCGGCCTGCACACCGGCCTGCACCTGCTGGCACACCTGCGCAATGCTCCGCCGGATGCAGCCCTGCACGCGGCAGCAAGGGCGCAGGGGGTGCGGCTGAGCCTGCTCAGCGACTACGACCTGACCGGCAGCGGCAGCACCGCCCCCGGCACCTTTGTGCTGGGTTACGGCTCGCTGGCGGATGACGCCTGCCCATCGGTGGGCGAAACATTAAAAAAGCTCTGCACCGCCGCAAGGGACTCCTCGTTGAGGGTGTAACGCCCGGCCTGCTCGTCGCCCGGCAGGACCTGCGTCTCGATCTGCGCTTCGTTGTTGGCCAGAAATTCCAGCGTGCGGTCCAGTGTGTCGAGGTCCAGTGCGGTCAGGTCGGTCAGCAGCGAAGCGCTCACCGACCGCAGTGCCTGCGGCAGGGCCCCGGGCAGCAGGTCGAGGTTCTGGCGGAAGAAAGCATCCCACACCGCGCCCCGCGCCGCAGCCCGGTGGGCCTGCGGCACAACGGCGTCCGCGTCCATTCCGGTCAGAAAGCCGTGGGCTTCTGCCGCCGAAAGCCCCTGCACCCGGCTGTCGCGGCCATAGCGGGCCAGCTCCCCGGCGGTCATCGCCCCGGAAAAGCCCACCCGCACCGGCCCGTACCGGGCCGTGATGCGCTCCAGTACGGCCTCCGACAACGCCAGGTATCGGGTATCCTCCGGCAGGGGCAGGCACTCCATCAGTGCCTGTCGGCAGCGGGCCGGCCCCGCCGCCGTGTAACAGTCGGCCAGTGCCGCGTCCTCGTCCGCAAAGGTCACCTGTAACCCGGCGGGCACCGCCAGCAGATGCACACCGTTCTGGCTGGCGTTCAGGTAGGCCAGCACAAAGCCCGGCTGCTCCCCCGCCGTGCACACCAGCACGGTCAGGCGGTCGCTCTCCCGCGGGAGCTGCACCGCCACGCCCTGCTGGCTCCGGGCCGCCTGCCGCAGCTGGCGGCTGAGCTGCTGCCGACTGAGCAAGACCGTGCCGCCCACCAGCGGCACCAGCACCAGAAGCGCCGCCCCCAGTGCCGCCCAGAAGGGGTTCCACCCCCGGTGCCGGTCGTGCTGTGCATGCATCCTGCTCCCCTGCCTTTCTGCAGGGAGTATGGGCCGCTGTGCCGCAATTATGCAGCACGCGGCCTTTGCTCTTGTGTCCGGCCCGGTTTTGTGTTATGGTAAAAGATAGTTTTCATCCACTGCATCGAAAGGAGATCTCCGTGGCAAACGCCGTTGAAACCCCATCCCAAAACAATCTGATGACCGAGGGCAGCATCGTGAAGAGCCTGCTGCTGTTCGCCCTGCCGCTGATCTTCGGCAACCTGCTGCAGCAGCTGTACAACACCGCCGACAGCATCATCGTGGGCAACTTTGTCGGTGCGAACGCGCTGGCCGCCGTGGGCTCCAGCGGTTCCCCCATCTATCTGCTCATCGGCTTCAGCCAGGGCCTGGCCGTGGGCGCGGGCGTAGTGGTGTCGCAGTTCCTGGGGGCCAAGGACCACCGGGAAGCCCAGGAGGCCGTGCACACCTCGCTGGCCATCGCCGTGATCATGGGCCTGCTGCTCACTGTGGGCGGCATCGCCTGCGGCCGGGCCCTGCTGGTGGCCATGAATACCCCCGCCGAGGTGCTGGGGGATGCCGTGACCTACATCCGCATCTATTTTGGCGGTGTGCTGTTCAGTGTAGTGTACAACATGACCGCCGGCATCCTGAACGCCGCCGGAAACTCCCGCCGCTCCCTCATCTATCTGGCATGGGCCTCGGTGACCAACATCGTGCTGGATCTGGTGTTCATCGTGATCTTCCGCATGGGCGTGGCGGGGGCCGCCATCGCCACCGATATCAGCCAGCTGGTGTCCTGCGTGCTGAGCCTGCGGTTTCTGATAAAATCCACCGACGACTGCCGGGTGATCCCCAGCGAGATCCGCCTGCACAAAAAGATGGCCGCCCGCATCATCCGGGTGGGTCTGCCCACCGGCATCCAGAACATGGTCATCTCCTTTTCCAACGTGCTGGTGCAGGCCAGCGTGAACAGCTACGGTGCCGCCGCCATGGCCGGGTTTGCCGCCTACATGAAGATCGACGGCTTCAACATCCTGCCGGTGAGCAGCATCAGCATGGCCGCCACCACCTTTGTGGGCCAGAACTACGGCGCGGGCCGGCTGGACCGGGTCAAAAAAGGCACCTGGGTCACCCTGGCCATGGGCCTTGTGTACACGCTGGCCACCGGTGCCTTGCTGCTGCTTGGGCAGGACGCCATCATGCACCTGTTCACCAACGACGAGACCGTGGTATTCTTCGGCGAAGCCGCCATGCACTGGTTCTGCCCCTTCTATTTCCTGCTCAGCATCCTGCACGGGCTGGCCGGTGCGGTGCGCGGCACCGGTGCCAGCGTACCGCCCATGGTGGTACTGCTGGTGTCGCTGTGCCTGTTCCGCATCGTGTGGATCCAGTGGGTGCTGCCCCTCTTCTCCGGCATCGAAGGGGTGTTCATCCTCTACCCGGTGTCCTGGGCACTGGGTGCCGGGCTCATGATCCTCTACGCCTGGAAGGGCAAGTGGATGGAATATCACGCATGAAAAAAGCTCCCCTGACCTGTGGTCAGGGGAGCTTTTGGGTCACAGCTTCTCAAACAGCAAAAACCGGAATGCGATGTCGGTGATCAGCTCCGGCAGGGCGGCCAGACGGGCCGCACCGTCGCGGGGCGTTTTCCAGTAATAGGGGGTCATGGCGAACAGCGCTTCCAGCTGGTCGTGGGGCACCGTGATGGTGCCCTGTACTTCCCGCTCGCCGATGGCCCGGAAGCCCGGATAGGCAACTTCCTGCACCGGGTTCTTGTAGGGCGTATCGTAGAGCACGGCCTTCATCTGGTAGAGGTGTTCCGCGCCGGGCACCACATAGATCATGCGTCCGCCGGGGCGCAATACCCGCTGGAACTCTTCCTGCGCAAAGGGCGAGAAGCAGTTCAGCAGCAGGTCGGCCCAGCCGGTGCGCACCGGCTGGCTGAAGCTGGAGGCCACCGCGTACCGGGCGGCAGGCAGTGCTTTGGCGGCCAGACGCACGGCAGGCTTGGCAATGTCGAACCCGGCCAGCTGCAGCGGCCTGCCTGCCTTGGCAAACTGCTGCGCGATGCAGCGGTCATACCAGCCCTCGCCGCAGCCCGCATCCAGCAGATGCAGTGCGGCACCCGGGGCAGCAGGCTGGCCGTATTCCAGGCACAGCTCCCCCGCCGCCCGCCCGAAGATACCGTAATATCCGGCGTTCAGGAAAGCGCGGCGAGCCGCCACCATCTCTTTGCTGTCTCCGGGGGCTTTGGTGCGCATGCTCTGCACCGGCAGCAGATGCCAGTAGCCCTCTTTTGCACGGTCAAAGCTGTGGTTCCGGGCACATTTCAGGGACACATCCCCGGCAAGCGGCGCGCCGCACAGGGGGCACTGCCAGGGGGCAAATTCGTTCAGGCTCATACCTCGTCGCTGTGGTCCTCAATGGGGGCGGTGGCACCGCCGTGGGCGTTCATGTACTCCTCAAAGTTCGTGAACTTCTGCTGCGGCGGGCGGCGGCTGATGAGCACAAGGCCCGGGTCCTCGTCCTTTGCAGCGGGCTGACGGCTGCGGCGGCCGGTGTCGGCCTTGGGGGCGCGGCCTGCGCCGCCGGCGGCACTGCGGGGGCTGCCGGTGCGCTCATTGCGCTCACTGCGCGGAGCACGGCCTGCACCACCGGCTGCAGCCGGGCGGGCATTGCGGTCGTTCGGGGTGTTCCGGTCGCTGCGGCGGCCTGCATTGCGGCGGTCGCCGTTCGGGGCATTCTGGCCCTGCACGGCCTGAGCACCCTGCGCGGTCTTGATGGCCGGGGCAGCGGGAGCAGCCGGGGCCTTTCTGGCCGAGCGCAGCGGCGTTGCCTCCGGGGCGCTCACAAAGTGCGGGTCAAATTTGGGCTGGGCATTGCTGCCGCGGGCCGGGGCGTTCTGCTCCCGGCGGGGGCGGCTGTTGTTGTTATTGTTGGAACGGCGGTCATTGCTGCGCCCGCCGGAAGTACGCTTGGGATCATCCATGGTTCGTTCCTCTTTTTCCAGTTTTACGGGCTGCTTTGCCTGTGCTTTGGGCACGGCAGCAGCCTTTTTTTCAGGCTTTGCAGGGGCGGCCGCCTTCGCGGGCTTTGCCTGCTGTTCCGGCTGCTTCCCGGCCTGTTCGGGGGCAGCTTTGGGCTTTTTGCCGCGCACGGGCGGCTCCGGGCGCACCGGGGCGGGCACGCCGTCCCACGGGTGGCCGGACACCACCGGGATCTTCCGGCGGTTCAGCTTTTCGA
>ERZ839741.4054-NODE-4054-length-10831-cov-8.247866_pt1 | contig 10831 bp, 9 predicted proteins | sample MGYA00519880_ERZ839741 | MGnify/ENA primary metagenome ERZ839741 (study PRJEB31850, sample SAMEA3708851) | human gut metagenome | biome: human gut; feature: human-associated habitat; material: faeces | place: China | collected 2014 ... | reverse complement strand
CTCGACTTCAGCGGGCTTTACGAGAGTAGTGCTCATATCTATTTCCTCCTGATAAGTGTTTGGTACGATTCAGGCGCCTTTGGGGCGCGAGTGTCAGTATACAACACAAAAAAGCGCCTGTCAACATCTTTTTGCGATTTTTTCAGTGGAAATTTTTATACCTCTCAAAATCTCTTGAATTCTCTCGAAATCTCGTGTTTTCTGAAATCGCATTTTCAAAAAGTTTTTCAGCCTCCGGGGGGCAAAATTGTCCCGGCGGCGCTACAATTTTGCCGCCGAGTGTGTTATACTATATAAGATATTGTAAAAAGGAGATTTTTTCCATGCCGAAAGACATTCACACGCAGGATCCCTCCCAGCAGCGGGCCTCCAGGCTGCTGCTCGCCATGGGCGTGATCGTGCTTTTGGGTGCGCTGGCCTACTTTGGGCTGACGCTGGCCGTCAACCGCCGCACTCCCGCCAACCCCGACACCCACTTTGATGCGGAGAACGGCATCTCAGTGGATTACGAAAGTGCCGTCTGGCCTGTCTGCCAGATGACCGAGGATGCTGCGCTGGGCCATGCGCTGCAGCTGGCTTCCGGTGAGGACAGCGCCAACGCCAACTATCAGGTGGTGCTGCTCCAGCGGGGGGACAAAGCCACTTACGAAGATTTCATCGGCCAGTCGGAAGCTGACCTGAAAGCAGCCTACGGTGTCATCAGCCCCCGCAAGGTCAAGCTGCAGGTGGAAGGTGCCACGGTCACTGCCGTGCGCTGTGATATCCAGGCCTACTACGCCGTGCTGGCCACCATTGAATACGACAGCGGCGATGTGGTCTATGTCTCCGGCCTGACCAAACTGGCCTCCATCAGCGATATCGTCAATCTGGTGGAAAGCGTGAGCCTGACATGAGCGATCCACACGCCATGCAGCGGCTCTGCGGCCTGATGCGCAAGGCCGTGCAGGATTACGAGATGATCTCCCCCGGTGATAAGATCATGGTGGGCGTTTCGGGCGGCAAGGACAGCGTGGCCCTGACCATCGGGTTGGCCCAGCTGCGCCGTTACCTTGGCTTTGATTATGAGGTCGTGGCCGTCACCCTTGACCCGCAGTTTGACCACCAGGCCGTGGATTACAGCCCGCTGGCGGCGCTGTTCGCCCGGTATGAGGTTCCCTACGAGGTGCGCCGCACCGAGATCGGCCCCATCGTGTTTGAATACCGAAAGGAAAAGAACCCCTGTTCCCTCTGCGCCAGGCTGCGCCGGGGCGCGCTGCACACGGCGGCGCAGGAGCTGGGCTGCAATAAAGTGGCGCTGGGTCACCACCTCGATGATGCTGTCGAGACCTTTTACATGAATCTCTGGCGGGAGGGCCGCATTGGCTGCTTCTCCCCGGTCACCCAGCTGGACCGCCGGGGCCTGACCCTGATCCGCCCCATGCTGCTGGCCACCGAACACGAGGTGCGTTGTGCGGTAAAGGAGGAGAACTTCCCCATCGTCAAGAGCCGCTGCCCCGCCGACGGTGTGACCGTGCGGGAGCAGACCAAGGATTTTGTCCGGGAGCGCTGCCGCACCGACCACGCCTTCCGGCAGAAAACGCTCCATGCCCTGCAGGAGAGCGGCATCGGCGGCTGGCGGCCGGTTCATACAGGACGCACATCCAATCCATCCCCAAAGGAGGGAATGCATCATGCAGATGCAGAACTTTGAAAAACACGTCTGGGCCGAGATCGACCTCGATGCCCTGCGGGCCAACTTCCGCACCGTAAAGCAGCGGGCAGGCAGTCTGCCCCTGTGTGCCGTGGTCAAGGCCGACAGCTACGGCCATGGTGCCGTCCAGTGCGCCCGGGTCTTTGCGCAGGAGGGCGCTTCCTGGCTGGCTGTCAGCTGCCTGGCCGAGGCCCTGCAGCTGCGCAGGAGCGGCCAGACCCTGCCCATCCTCATTCTGGGCCATGTGCAGCCCACATACGCTGCCGCCCTCATCCGGGACGATATCACCGCGGCCTGCTATTCCCTGCCCCAGGCCCAAGCCCTGAGCGATGCCGCACAGGCCGCCGGGGGCCGGGTCAAAGTGCATCTGGCTGTGGATACCGGCATGGGCCGCATCGGCTTTGCTCTGCGCACCGATTTTGATGCCGCCATTGCCGAGGCCATTGCCGCCTGCACCCTGCCCGGCCTGGAAATGACCGGCCTGTTCCAGCACTTCTCGGTGGCCGATGACACCGCCGAGGAAAACATTGCCTACACCGCCGAGCAGCACCGGCTCTTTGTGCAGGCCTGCAGCGCCCTGACGGCAGCCGGGCACGAGCCCAGCATCGTCCACTGCGACAACTCGGCCGGTGTGATGCTCCACCCGGACTGGCCCGAGGGCCTGCCCCGGGCACACTGCATGGCCCGCCCCGGCATCATCCTGTACGGCTTTGACCCCAGCGATGAAGTCCGCTTCGGGCTGTTCCGCCCGGCAATGAAGCTCAAGACCGTGGTCAGCATGGTCAAGGTGCTGCAGCCGGGCCAGTCCACCAGCTATGGCCGCCGGTTCACAGCAGAGCGGCCCACACCGGTGGCCACCCTCTGCACCGGCTACGCCGATGGCTACCCCCGCCAGCTCAGCTGCGGCAAGGGCATCGTGGAGATCCACGGCACGCCCTGCCCGGTGCTGGGCCGGGTCTGCATGGATCAGATGATGGTGGATGTCTCTGCTGTGCCGGGCACGGTGCAGGAGGGGGACGAAGCCATCCTGTGGGGCGGCACTGTCAGCGACAGTGCGGAGGACATTGCCCGCAAGACCGATACCATCACCTACGAGGTGCTCTGCGGCGTTTCCCGCCGGGTGCCCCGTGTTTATCTGGAACACGGCACGACCGCTGCCGTGGAGGACTGGATCCTGAACGACTAACACACTCTCCCGGAGGAATTACATGGCAAGAGACAACATCCGAAATTTCTGCATCATTGCACACATCGACCACGGCAAGTCCACCCTGTCGGACCGCATTCTGGAGCTGACCAAGAGCGTGGACGAGCGCATCATGGAGGATCAGATCCTCGATAACATGGACATCGAGCGGGAGCGCGGCATCACCATCAAGGCCCGCGCCGTTACCCTGAACTACACTGCCAAGGACGGCAAGACCTACGAGTTCAACCTCATCGACACCCCGGGCCATGTGGACTTTGCCTACGAGGTCAGCCGCAGTCTGGCCGCCTGTGAGGGTGCCATTCTGGTGGTGGATGCCACCCAGGGTGTGGAGGCCCAGACGCTGGCCAACACCTACATGGCGCTGGAGCATGATCTGGAGCTGGTGCCCATCCTGAACAAGATCGACCTGCCCAGCGCCCACCCGGACGAGGTGGCGCAGGAGGTGGAGGACGTGATCGGCCTGCCCTGCATGGACGCGCCCCGCGTCTCCGCCAAGACCGGCCTGAACGTCGATCAGGTGCTGGAGCGTGTGGTCAGCGATATCCCCGCCCCCACCGGCGACCCTGACGCCCCCCTCAAGGCGCTGATCTTCGACAGCATCTACGACAGCTACAAGGGCGTCATCGTCTACATCCGCGTGTTCGAGGGTACCGTCAAGCCCGGCGACACCATCCGCATGATGGCCACCGGGGCTGAATTCACGTTGGTGGAAGTGGGCCACATGGGTGCCACCAACCTGACCCCCTGCGCCCAGCTGCAGGCCGGCGAAGTCGGTTACCTGACCGCCAGCATCAAGACCGTGCAGGACACCCGCGTGGGCGACACCGTCACGCTGGCCAACCGCCCCACCGCCGAGGCCCTGCCCGGCTACCGTCAGGTCAAGCCCATGGTCTTCTGCGGCATCTACCCCGCCGACGGTGCCAAGTACCCCGACTTAAAGGACGCACTGGAAAAGCTGCAGCTGAACGACGCTTCCCTGACCTTTGAGATGGAGACCAGTGCAGCCCTGGGCTTCGGCTTCCGCTGCGGCTTCCTCGGCCTGCTCCACATGGAGATCATCACCGAGCGTCTGGAACGCGAGTTCGACCTCGACATCATCACCACCACCCCCAGCGTCCGCTACCGCCTGACCCTGAACGACGGCACGGTCGAGATGATCGACAATCCGTCCAGCTATCCGGACCCGTCCACCATCGTCAAGCAGGAGGAGCCGTTCGTGGACGTCCACCTCTACACCCCCAACGAATACGTGGGCAGCCTGATGGACCTCTGCCAGCAGAAGCGCGGCGTTCTGGCCGACATGAAGTATCTCGACGACGTCCGGGTGGACCTGCACTATGCACTTCCGCTGGGCGAGATCGTCTATGACTTCTTCGACGCCATCAAGAGCCGCAGCCGCGGCTATGCCAGCTACGACTACGAGTTCAAGGAGTACCGTGAGAGCGACCTCGTGAAGCTGGACTTCCTGCTGAACGGCGACCCCGTGGACGCTTTGTCCATGATCGTCTTCCGCGACAACGCCTACGGCAAGGGCCGCCGCATCTGCGAAAAGCTGCGGGACAACATCCCCCGCACCCTGTTCGAGATCCCAGTCCAGGCTGCCATTGGCGGCAAGATCATCGCCCGCGAGACCGTCAAGGCCATGCGCAAAGACGTTCTGGCCAAGTGCTACGGCGGCGACATCACCCGCAAGAAGAAGCTGCTCGAAAAGCAGAAGGAAGGCAAAAAGAAGATGCGCCAGCTCGGCAGCGTCTCCCTTCCCAGCGAGGCTTTCACGGCCGTGCTGAAGCTCGACAGCGATGACGATTAAACGTTCCCATCACATCCCATAGACAGCAAAGACCCCCTGTGCAGCATCCCATCCTGCACAGGGGGTCTTATCGTTTGTCCGTTACTGTCCAAACTCCTTCAGGCACTTCTTGATGCCTTTCAGAGAAGAGATGACGATCGTGCCATAGCCGTATGCCTGATACAGCTCATTGATGCAGGCCATCGTGACCATGAGCACCTCCCAGGCGGCCTTGAGGTAGGGTTTGGCCGGGCGGAGGGTATTTTTGACTGCGGTGACGGTGTTTTCGAACCAGGCGGGGGCACCGCCGCAGATGGATTCCAGCTCCTCCTGCGGGATCGCTGCGCACTGGGCGGGCAGTTTCAGTTTTTGTTCCATTCCAGTCCCTTTCACATTGCAAGGCCTACTGCGACCAGCACCAGCATGCCGCCCACGATCAAAATCGTGCCCTTATGGCGCTCCAGAATGCCCGCAGCGGTGTCAGCCGGAGCCGTCGGCTCGGTGGGCACCTGGTCGATGGGGCTCCACTGCGCGTAGACGGTGGCCTCTTCGCCGGAGAACACGGTCTCACCCGCGACGATGGCGCTGCCGCCCACGATGTCGGTGAACCAGCCGTTGAAGGTGTAGCCTTCCATGATGGGGGTGGGCAGGCTGGACAGCTTGCCGTCGGCATTGGTACGCTCCACCACCGGGATGCCGGTGCCGCCGCAGGCGTCAAAATAGATGATGACCTTTCCGTCGTTCTCGCTCTCGTCCAGCGGCTGGACAGCCAGCGCCGCCGGGGCCAGCACACACAGTGCTGCGATGCACAGCAGCACGGCGAACATCTGTTTTGCTCGTTTCATTGCACTTCCTCTTTTTGAGGCGTCGTTCAGACGCCATACCCTTGCGCCTCGATGACCTCCACGACCTGCGACACGTACTTCTGGCAGGTGTCGTGGTCGGGGGCTTCCACCATAACGCGGACAAGCGGCTCCGTGCCAGACTCACGAACCAGAATGCGGCCGGTGTCGCCCAATGCCTCAGCCACCGCCTTGACGGCGGCCTGCACAGCAGCATCGTCCTGCGCCGCCTTCTTGTCGGTCACGCGGACATTTTCCAGCACCTGCGGATAGATGGTCAGCGGCTCGGCCAGCTTGCTCATGGGTAGCTTTTTGGCCAGCATGACTTCCATCATCTTCAGGCTGGTCAGGATGCCATCGCCGGTGCTGGCGTACTGGCTGAAGATGATGTGGCCGCTCTGCTCGCCGCCGATGCGGCAGCCGTTCTTGGCCATGTACTCGTAAACATACTTGTCGCCCACAGCGGTCTTGGCGTAGCCGATGCCCTTTTCATCAAAGGCCTTGTACAGACCGAAGTTGGACATCACGGTCGTGACGACGGTATTGTTCATCAGCTCGCCGTGTTCCTGCAGGTAGCAGCCATAGATGTACAGGATGTGGTCGCCGGTGATGACATTGCCCTTCTCATCCACGCACAGGCAGCGGTCAGCGTCGCCGTCGTAGGCAAAGCCGACGTCGAGATGATTCTCGACCACGAACTTCTGCAGACCCTCGATGTGGGTGGAACCGGCATTGTTGTTGATGTTCAGGCCGTTCGGCTTGTTGTTGATGACATAGGTGTCGGCACCCAGTGCATCGAACACAGACTTCGCGATGTTCCAGCTGGAACCGTTGGCGCAATCCAGGCCGACCTTGATCCCCTTGAAGGAGTAGATGCCCAGGCTGATGAGGTAGCCCATGTAGCGGTTGCGGCCTGCCACATAGTCCACGGTGCAGCCGATGTGCTCGCGGTGGGCAAAGGGCAGCTCCGGCCAGTCCTGATCGAAGACGTGGAGCTTGCCGTCGATGTAGTCCTCGACCAGCAGCAGGGTCTCTTCGGGCATCTTCTCGCCGTAGCAGTCGATGAGCTTGATGCCGTTGTCGTAGAACGGGTTGTGGCTGGCCGAGATCATGATGCCACAGTCGAAGTCGTCCACGCGGGCGATGTAGGCCACAGAGGGCGTCGTGGTGACGTGCAGCAGATAGGCGTCTGCGCCGGAGGCCGTCAGACCGGCACAAAGGCTGTACTCAAACATGTAGGAGCTGCGGCGGGTGTCCTTGCCGATGACGATGCGGGCAGGCTCATTGTTGCCGTTGCGCTCGCGGAGCTTGTTGTAATACCAGCCGAGGAAGCGACCCACCTTGTAGGCATGGTCGGCGGTCAGCGTGATCCCGGCTTCGCCGCGGAAGCCATCGGTCCCAAAATACTTTCCCATAAAGATCCTTCCCTTTTCGTTCTATATAAAATAAGGATTCGTTCAGCAAGATCGTTCTGCACCTTATATCATAGCATATTGACGCAGAAGTTTCCATCCTGAATTTGGATTTTCCCAAAAGCAGTGGAAACCTTCCAGAATATTCCATAAATTTCATCTTTTCGACATGATTTTTGCAAATTTTCGCAAGTTTCCTATTTTTTCTTGACCTGAACCGCAAAACTGTGTAGAATGAAAGATATATCAGAGCATCGCAGGGCTTGCCGATGCTTCTCTACAACAGACAAAGGAATGGTCAATCATGCGGATCGCAATGCTCGGCCACAAGCGCATCCCCTCCCACGAGGGCGGCATCGAGGTCGTTGTTGAAGAGCTGGCCGCGCGGATGGTCGAAAAGGGGCATCAGGTCACCTGTTTCAACCGTACCGGCCAGCACGTCAGCGGAAAAGAATATGAAGTGCAAAAGCTGGACGAATACCGCGGCATTCGCATCCGCCGTGTGCCAACACTGGACAAAAAAGGTCTTGCAGCCGTTACATCCAGCTTTTTTGCCAGCCTTGCGGCGGCGCTCGGCCCTTACGATGTCGTGCATGTCCACGCCGAAGGCCCGGCCGCTTTCTGCTGGCTGCCCCGGCTGTTCGGCAAGCGGGTCGTCCTGACGGTCCATGGGCTGGACTGGGCACGGGACAAGTGGAAGGGCAGCTTCGGCTCCTGGTATATCCACTTCGGCGAGAAGGTCGGTGCCCGGTTCGCACACGAGATCATCGTGCTCAACCACAGCACCCAGACCTATTTCCGCGACATCTATCACCGCGAGACTCACTACATCCCCAACGGCGTCAACCGCCCGGCGTATGCCCCGCCGGAGCTCATCCGGAAACGGTTCGGGCTGGAATACGGTTCCTACCTGCTGTTTCTGGGCCGTCTGGTGCCGGAAAAAGGCTGTCACCATCTGTGCGAAGCCTTCAAGCGGCTCAAGACCGACAAAAAGCTGGTCATTGCGGGCGGCGTGTCCGACTCCGGCGATTACATAAACACCCTGAAGGCTCTGGCCGCCGGCGATGACCGCATCCTCTTCACCGACTTCGTGGACGGCGCGCTGCGGGATGAGCTGTACAGCAACGCCTATCTGTTCGTTCTGCCCAGCGACCTGGAGGGAATGCCCCTCTCCCTGCTGGAGGCCATGAGCTACGGCAACTGTGTGCTGGTGTCGGACATTGAGGAATGCACCAACGTCATCCATGACCGGGGAATCACCTTCCGCCAGGGCGACGTGAACGACCTGGAGGCCAAGCTGCGCTACGCCATCGAGCACCCCAACGCAGTCCGGATGTTCAAGCGGCTCTCCTCGGATTACATCTGCGACCGCTTCCAGTGGGACAAGGTCGTGGATGCGACCCTGAAGCTCTATCAGACCCCCTGAACCATCTCAGGCCCACCGGCGCTGCCGGTGGGTCTGTTCGTTTTTTCAGCCCCGGCTCTCCACCATCTCCTCGATGACGCGGAGGAAGTCGCGGCCATAGTGGGCGGCTTTCTTTTCGCCCACGCCGGTGATGTTCAGCAGCTCGTCAAGGCTGAGCGGCTTTTTCCGGGCCATCTCGCGCAGGGTGGCATCGTTGAAGATCATGTAGGCGGGCACCTTCTGCTTTGCCGCCAGCCGCTTGCGCAGGGCGTACAGCGCACCCAGCAGCGCTTCGTCTGCTTCGCTCAGGGGCACATCGTCTGCATTGCGGCGGCGGCCGCCAGCCAGACGTCTGGCGCTGGCAGCGGCCCGTTCTCTGGCCTGCGCCGCCTGCTGCTCCACCTGTTCTGCCGCCTGTTCGGCCAGCAGGCAGTTGGAGCAATTGCCGCACTTCTGCGGTGCGGCCTCGCCGAAGTAGCTCAGCAGAAAGCCCCGCAGGCAGCGCGGTGTGGTGGAATAAAAGGTCATATACTTGAGCCGCTCTTCGGCCTTGCGGGCGGCTTCGGCCTTGACATCGGCGGGCAGGCCGTTGTCGGCCTCCATCTCCTTTTCGATGAAGAACCGGATGGTCCGCACATCGGTGCCGGAGTAGAGCAGGGTGCACCGGGCCGGTTCGCCGTCGCGGCCGGCCCGCCCGGCCTCCTGATAGTAGCTCTCCAGATCCTTGGGCATGTTGTAGTGGATGACGAACCGGACATTGGGCTTGTCGATCCCCATGCCGAACGCATTGGTCGCCACCATGATCTGGATGCGGTCGTACAGAAAGTCGTCCTGATTCTGCCGCCGGGCATCGGGGTCGAGCTTGGCGTGGTACGCCGCCGCCCGGATGCCCCGGCTCTGCAGCAGGCGGGCGGTCTCGTCCACCTGCCGGGTGGTGCTGCAATAAATGATGCCCGCATGGTCCCGCTCCCTGAGCACCAGTTCCAGCAGAACGCGGGGCTTCTCGCTGGGCAGGGCGCGGCGGGTCTCGAAGTAGAGGTTCGGGCGGTCGAAGCTGGCCGTGACCTCGTAGGGGTCTTTCAGTTCGAGGCAGCTCCGGATATCGTCCCGGACGTGGGCCGTGGCGGTCGCCGTGAACGCCCCGATGACCGGGCGCCTGGGCAGGCCGTCCACGAACGCCTTGATGCGGAGGTAGCTGGGGCGGAAGTCCTGCCCCCACTGGCTGATGCAGTGGGCCTCGTCCACCGTGACCATGCTGATCTGCTGCTCCTGCACAAAGCGCTGGAAGCCTGGCATTTCCAGCCGCTCCGGGGCCACATAGATGATCTTATACCAGCCCTCCCGGGCGCGGTGCAGCATCAGGGCTTTCTGGTTGTCGGTGAGGCTGTTGTTCAGAAAAGCCGCTGCCACACCGGCCTGCACAAGAGCTCCAACCTGATCCTTCATCAGGCTCACCAGCGGCGACACCACCAGCGTGATGCCCGGCAGCAGCAGGGCGGGCACCTGATAGCAGATGGACTTACCGGCACCGGTGGGCATCACGGCCAGCACGTCCTGCCCGGCCAGCAGGCGCTGCACGATCTGCTCCTGCCCGGGGCGGAAGCTGTCGTAGCCAAAAAATTTTTTCAGGATGCTGTGCGGGGTTTCCATGGTTTCCTCCGTTATAATCAGTGAACGCGCAGTGCGCGGAGTGCTCAAAACGCTACCAGTATACCACAAAACCGTGTCTGCGCGCACAGAAAAACACCACATTGCACCGAATGGTGCGAAAAATCTGGGATATCTGGGGGCGGGCATAGCTTTTCAGGATTGAAAATGCTATAATAAGAACACATATCTCCATCCGGCGGCCCCCGGTGCGCCGAAACTGCAAATCGAATTTAAAGGAGCAATTTAGAATATGGACCAGAAACTCATTACCTTTGCCGTGCCCTGCTACAACTCGGCGGCTTATATGCGCCACTGCATCGAGACGCTGCTGTCTGCCGGAGAGCGGGCCGAGATCATTCTGGTGGATGACGGCTCGGTCAAGGACGACACCCCTGCCATCTGCGACGAGTACGCCGCCAAATACCCCACCATCGTCAAGGCCATCCATCAGGAGAACGGCGGCCACGGCGAGGGCGTGAATCAGGGCATCCGGAACGCCACCGGCCTGTATTACAAGGTCGTGGACAGCGACGACTGGCTGGACACCGCCGCCCTGAAGACCGTGCTGGCCAAGCTGCAGACTCTTGTGGCCCGCGGCACCGCCCCCGACCTGATGATCTGCAACTACGTCTACGAGCATGTGGAGGACAACACCCGCCACACCGTGCGCTACACCAACGTCTTCCCGGAGAACCGCCTGTTCAGCTGGATGCACGTGGGCCACTTCCGCCCGGACCAGAACCTGCTGATGCACTCGGTCATCTACCGCACCCAGGTCCTGCGGGACTGCGGCATGGTGCTGCCCAAGCACACCTTCTATGTGGACAACATCT
>ERZ839741.4053-NODE-4053-length-10834-cov-3.086836_pt1 | contig 10834 bp, 8 predicted proteins | sample MGYA00519880_ERZ839741 | MGnify/ENA primary metagenome ERZ839741 (study PRJEB31850, sample SAMEA3708851) | human gut metagenome | biome: human gut; feature: human-associated habitat; material: faeces | place: China | collected 2014 ... | reverse complement strand
AGCGGTGGAGACCGGATCTGCAAAGATGGGAGCTTTACAGTTCTCCGCCACCCAGGCAATGCTCTCCGCCGGGAGGTTGGTGTCCAGCACCACCACCTGGCTGCCGTCCAGCAGTTGGCGGCGGCTGGCCAGCTCACCGGGGGTGAGATTCTCGTAAATGTCCATGTCCGCCACGGCCAGCTGCATATCCCCGGCCTCATCGTTGATGAACAGGTAGGTGGAGGTGTGGCCACCGGGGATCACCGGAGATTGGGAGATATCGATGCCCAGCTCGCCGCATACTGCCGCCAGCTTTTGGGCGTACACGTCGTCGCCGAAGGCCGTGACCAGCCGCACATCCAGGCCCATGAGGCTCATGTTGTGGGCGATGTTCCGGCCCACGCCGCCGGGGCTCATGCGCACGGCACCGGGATTGGAGTCCTTACCCACCAGGGTCTTATAGGGCCGGCCGCCGATGTCCATATTCATGCCGCCCACTACAGTGACATAGGGGCTGCGTGTCACAATATACCCCTTGCCGGCGATGCAGCCCTTTTTCATCAGGTTGGAGATGTGCACCGCCACGCTGGAGCGGGTGATGCCCGCCCGGTCCGCCAGCTCCTGCTGGGAGATCATGGGATCCGCCTCGATCCAGTTGAGGATCTGTCTCTCACGCTGTGTCATGGCAGCCTCCTTTCATAAACAAATATTTATAATCTAAACTTGTGCTTATATTCTCACACTTATTCCTATTTGTCAAGAGGAAATGTGTTGCCAAATTAAAAAAAAGTGTTTATAATGGTACATGCTGTTAAAAACGATAAACAAAGGTGGATATTACTATGGAACGAATGAGAATCGCCGCCCTGTTTGCCGACAGGGAGAGCCTGGACGGCAAGGAAGTGGTGGTATGCGGCTGGGCGCGGACCATCCGGGATATGAAGGGCTTTGGCTTTATCGAGCTGAACGACGGCTCCTGCTTCAAGAATCTGCAGGTGGTGCTGGACGCCTCTGTGCTGGATAATTATAAGGAAATCGCAGGTCAGAATGTAGGCGCAGCGCTGGTGGTGCATGGCACTGTGGTGCTGACCCCGGAGGCCAAGCAGCCCTTGGAGGTAAAGGCCAGCCGTGTGGAGGTGGAGGGCAAGTCCGCTCCGGACTATCCCCTGCAGAAAAAGCGCCACAGCGTGGAGTTTCTGCGCACGATCCAGCACCTGCGTCCCCGGACCAACCTGTTCTCCGCTACCTTCCGGGTGCGCTCCGTGGCAGCCTATGCGGTGCATGAGTTCTTCCAGAACCGGGGCTTTGTGTATGTGCAGACCCCCATCATCACTGGCTCCGATTGCGAGGGCGCCGGCGAGATGTTCCAGGTGACTACCCTGGACCTGGAGAACCCGCCCCGGACCGAGGACGGACAGGTGGATTACAGCCAGGATTTCTTCGGCAAAAAGACCAGCCTCACCGTGTCCGGCCAGCTGAACGCCGAGAACTTTGCCATGGCCTTTGGCGATGTATACACCTTCGGCCCCACCTTCCGGGCAGAGAACTCCAACACCCAGCGCCACGCTGCCGAGTTCTGGATGATCGAGCCGGAGATGGCCTTCTGCGATTTAGCGGGAGATATGGACGTGGCGGAGGCCATGATCAAGTATATTATTTCCAGTGTGCTGAAAAAGTGCCCTCAGGAGGTCGAATTTTTCAACAGCTTTGTGGATAAGGGGCTGAAGGAGCGGCTGGAGCATGTGGCCTCCAGCGACTTTGGCCGCATCAGCTACACCGAGGCGGTGGAGATCCTGAAAAAGCACAACGACCGGTTCGACTTTAAGGTGGATTGGGGCACGGATCTGCAGACGGAGCACGAGCGCTTCCTGACGGAGGAGGTGTTCAAGCGTCCCGTGTTTGTGACGGATTATCCGGCGGAGATCAAGGCCTTCTATATGCGCATGAACGATGACGGAAAGACCGTGGCCGCGGCGGATTGCCTGGTACCCGGTATCGGTGAGATCGTGGGCGGCAGCCAGCGCGAGGAGCGGCTGGAGATGCTGGAAAAGCGCATCCGGGACCTGGGGATGAACCCGGAGGACTACTGGTGGTACTGCGACCTGCGGCGCTATGGCACCTGCAAGCACGCAGGCTTCGGCCTGGGCTTTGAGCGGATGGTTATGTACCTCACGGGCGTGAGCAACATCCGGGACGTGGAGCTGCACCCCCGCACCGTGGGCAACGCGGATTTCTGATAAAGTTAATTGTTTTGAAAAAGGGCCCTGCCGGGATGGCAGGGCCCCTTTTTTTGAGGAAATATGGGGATGGGGGAGACGGATTGCGAAGCCTGAAAACGAATGTCGCTGGCATCGCAATGACATTTTCACAGGAGGTGCGGTGGGCGTGCTGTCGGGGACGCCGGCCCCTACGGATGGTTTTGGTAGATGTGCGTAGGATGCGATGTCCACATCGCGCCACACGGTAGACGCAAAGATTTCCCCTGTCCCGCTAAGGCAGCACAAGCGCGGAGCGCATCGCGGAGAGAGACGCAGAGGCTATACGAAAGCAAGGATTGAATTTGCATATTCCAATTCGCGGGGCTGAAAGATTTCGACACGACCCGTTCCCCGCCCGCGGAAAGGATTCCAAAACCTTGGTTTTGGCGGCGTTCTTTCCTCCCTTTCTTTCGCCGGGGAAAGAAAGGGAGCCACGGTCGGCATGACACATGATGTGAAATGCAATGGTTCTCGGCGGCGGGATAACCACACCCCGCCATGCCCCCGGGCGGATTTTTTGCCTATCCTAAAAATTTATACTGGAAAAACGGCTTTGGATTTGCTATACTGTGTTTTATAGTGGGAAGAAATTTTTATCAGTCTAAAAAATAAACAACAGGAGTAAAAATGGAAAAACAAAAAAAGCGCCGGGGCGACCGCCGGGATGGACGGCTGCTGCGGGAATTGGATTCTCTGCATTTTATCACCGGCATCATCTATCCCAACCGTTGCGACAACGAGGCATACATCTCCTTGCGGGTGGATCTGACGGCCATGAACGAGTACCTGGCAAGGCTCAACGAGACGGAAACGGAGTTCCCCTACACCATGTTTCACATTGTGGTGGCGGCCCTCATCAAAACCATCACGCTGCGGCCTAAGCTGAACCGATTCATAGTCAACAGCAATTTCTACCAGCGCAACGAGGTGTCCGCCTCCTTCGTGGTGAAAAAGCAGTTTTCCGACAAGGGTGCCGAGGCACTGGCCTTCCTGCATAGCCGGGAGGATTTCTGCCTGCAGGATGTACACCAATACATCCGCAGCCAGGTGACGGAGTGCCGCAGCGAGAAGGTGGACTCCTCCACGGAGAACATGGATATTCTTAATAAGCTGCCCCGCTGGCTGGGCAAGGCCGCCGTGAAGTTTATCATGTTCCTGGATAAGCACGGCTGGGTTCCCCAGGACATGATTGCCACCGACCCCTATTACAGCTCCGTGGTGCTGTCCAACCTGGGGTCTATCAAGCTCAAGTGCGGCTATCACCACCTGACCAACTGGGGCACCTGCTCCCTGTTCTGCATCATCGGTGAAAAGGCTCTGCGGCCCTTCTTCGATGATCAGGGGCAGGCTGCCATGAGAGAGACGCTGGACCTGGGCTTGACCATCGATGAGCGTCTGGCCGATGGGTATTATTATTCCAAATCTGTCCGGCTCCTGAAATATCTGCTGGAGCATCCCTGGGAGCTGGAAAAGCCTATGAAGGAGGAAGTGCAGTATGAGTGAAGTCAAGACCCCCTGGGCCGCCCATATGGGGGATGTCCCCATGCATCTGGAGTATTTCGGCGGCTCCATGTTCCAGGCGCTGGAGCAGGTGGCCCGGGCGTATCCCGGCAGCGTTGCCTTTGATTTTATGGGCAAGTCCACCACCTATAAAAAGATGATCCAGGAGATCGAGCGCTGCGCCAAGAGCCTAAAGGTGCTGGGCATCCGGGCCGGGGACAAGGTGACCATCGCCATGCCCAACTGCCCCCAGGCCATCTATATGTTCTACGCCGTAAACCTGGTGGGGGGCATCGCTAACATGATCCACCCTCTGTCGGCGGAAAAAGAGATTGAGTTCTATCTCAATGAATCTCAATCCATCACCGCCATCACCCTGGACCAGTTCTATAATAAGTTTGAACATATCCGCCAAAATACCGGCATCGTGAATATCATCATCGCCTCCGTGAAGGATGCCCTGAGCCAGCCCGTCCGTGCGGGCTATATGCTCACTGAGGGCCGCAAGATTCAGAAGATCCCCGAGGATGCCCCTGTCATCCGATGGAGGGAGTTCATGGATCTCAGCCGCCACTGCTTCTATAAGAACTTCCGGGTGGACCGCAAGGCAGACGACCCGGCGGGGATCCTCTACTCCGGCGGCACCACCGGCACCACCAAGGGCATCCTGCTCACCAACCTCAACTTCAACGCGCTCGGCCAGCAGATAATCGCCACTAACCCGATGTTCCGCCCCGGCGACAAGATGCTCTCCGCGATGCCGCTGTTCCACGGCTTCGGTCTCGGCGTGTGCATTCACTCGATGCTCTCGCAGGGCGGCCGCTGCATCCTTGTCCCGCGCTTCACCGCGCAGAGCTATTCCAAGCTCATCACCAAGTACCGCTGCAACTTCATCGCCGGCGTCCCGACGCTGTACGAAGCGCTGCTGCGTCTGCCCAGCATGGGCAAGGCCGACCTCAGCTGCCTCAAGGGCGTGTTCTCCGGCGGCGACTCGCTGTCCGTGGAGCTGAAGAAGAAGTTTGACAAGTTCCTGTACGACCACAAGTCCACCGTTCAGGTGCGCGAGGGCTACGGCACGACCGAGACCGTCACCGCCTGCTGCCTGACCCCGCCGCACATGTTCAAGGAGGGCAGCATCGGTCTGCCGTTCCCGGATACTTATATCAAGATCGTCGAGCCGGGCACCGACAGGGAGCTTCCCTATGGCGAAGAGGGCGAGATTCTGCTCGCCGGCCCCACCGTCATGAAGGAGTACATCAAGCACCCTGACGAGACCGCGCAGACGCTCCGCCATCACGACGACGGCCTGACCTGGGTCTACACCGGCGACCTCGGCGTCATGGACAGCGACGGTTTCATCTACTTCAAGGGCCGCAGCAAGAGAATGATTATCTCCTCCGGCTACAACATCTACCCCGCGCAGCTTGAGAACATCTTCGACGCTAATGAGCTTGTGCATATGAGCTGCGTCATCGGCGTGCCCGATCCCTACCGTATGCAGCGGGTCAAGGTGTTCCTTGTGCTCAAGCCCGGCGTTCCGGCAGACGAGGATACCCGCCGCCAGATAATGGAGTACGCCTCCAAGCACATCGCAAAGTACGCGATGCCCAAGGAGATCGAGTTCCGCGACGATCTGCCCAAGACGCTGGTCGGCAAAGTCGCCTACCGTGTGCTTGAGGAAGAGGAGGCCGCAAAGGCCGCGGCTGCGGCTGCCGAAGCCGACGAGAAGGAAACCGTAGAAGCCAAGTAAAACATAATTTATAACGCCAAAAACACCGGAGACATCGCGTCTCCGGTGTTTTTATATGCTTTTTATAATCCGGCCTCGGGCATACAGTGCATCTGAAGGCTGCTCAGGGCGCGGAAGCCCTCGGCTTTTCCCTTCAGACTGCGCAGGCCGAAGTCCGCCGCGCGTATCTTCAGATACAGCGCTATCGCCTTCGCGTCAGCGGAACCGTCCGGGAACTGCGTCTTATGGCAGGAGAACACCGCGTCGAGCTGGCGGCGGATATATCCCCCGCTCGCCACATATGTATTGGGCCGCGCGGTCATATAATACGCCAGCACCTTCACCGGCGCACTCTCCGCCTCGTATCCCGCCATTATCCCGCCGTACGGCGCGAAGCAGGCTATCTGCCGCGCGCAGCGCCCCACGTTCAGGTGGTCGGCATGGCACTCGCTGTCGACATCCTGGTCGGGCGCGAATATCACGTCGGGCTTGAATTCCCCCACGGTACGCGCGATGCCGCGAAGCAGCTCGTCAACGTCATAGCCCGCGCCGTCGCACAGGCCGATGAAGCGCACATCCGTTACGCCGAGCATCTTCGCCGACGCAATTGCCTCGCGTTTGCGCTCTTCGGCGAGCTCGTCGCCGCGGAGCGCGGTCGCCCCGTCGCCGTAGCGCCCGTCGGTGCATATCAGGAACGCGACGTCCTTGCCCTCGGCGGCAAGCTTCGCCGCCGTCGCCCCCGCGCCGATCTCGATATCGTCAGGATGCGGGCCGATGAAGAGATACCGCCGATACGCCTCCAGCTTCACCGCGGGCACGGCGAATTTCAGGGCAAGGCGGGTCAGGCTCATTGCTGCGCCTCCCGCACCTGAAGCTCAACGCAGATGCGCTCATACTCTTCCTCGTCAAGCCGATACTTCTTGATGTACAGCAGATAGGAAACAAACATCAGCGCGCATGGCAGCACCGTCATGCACAGCAGCAGTCCCGCCGTCTGCCCATGCTGGACGCCCGCGAGCACCGCGTCGATCTGGCTGAGCTTATCCGCCTCGGTGATGGCGCCGAGCGAGCAGCTCTGCTCCAGCGCGGATATCTTATTCGTAAAGCCCGTGACGCCGAAGATAAAATAGCTTGCGGAGGTTATCGCGACGGTCAGCGCCGAGGCAAGCTTCGTCGTAAACGGGCGCAGGGAGGCGATTATCGCCTCGTCGCGGCTGCCGGTGAGCAGTTCGTTATATTCGACGGTGTTGATGATTGAGATCATCATTATAAGGTAATAGCAGTACTGCCCGAAGTTTGCGAGCATGTAGCCGCCGGTGATGAAGATGAATTTCACGGTTCCGGCGCTCATCACAAGCCCCGGCGCGAGCATGAGCACGTAGCCCACGGTCGAGATTATCATCATCAGTCCCATGAGCTTTTTGCGCTTTATGCGGCGCGATATCGCGGGGTAGAAGATCATCAGGAAGCCCGTCGCCGCAAGGCCGACCGTCGAGAACAGCGAATACAGCCCGCCCTCATAGCCGAAGTCGAAGTATATGTACGTCGAGCCGAGACCGCCGACAACGATGCCGTTGCCTATCTGCTGGATAAGGAATATCAGCGCGATCCACATGAGCTGGTCGTTATGTGTGAAGGTGCTGAATATCTTTTTGAGGCTGATGGGAGGCGCGGCCTCGCGCAGATCGTCCCTGCGCTCGCGCACGCCGAAGATTGTGAAGCACAGAAACGCCGGAGCGAGGATGGCAATTGCGAGCGCGACCACGCCGTAGGCGGTCGCCGTGCTGCCGCCGATCGCATTCTTGCCGGTCGTGAATATCGGGATGAGCATTCCGGCGAGCGCGCCGCCGATGCCGGCAAACAGCGTCGCACGGGAGGTGAACTGGTTGCGGGCGTTCGCATCGGAGCTGAGCGCGGGAACCATGCCCCAATAGGAGATATCATGCATGGTGTAGGTGATGCTGTACATGAAGTACATCACGCCGAAGAACCATACGAAGCTCCAGCCCTGAAGCTTCGTATTGAAAAACAGGTACACGACCACCGACGTTGTGACGATACCTATCACGAGCCACGGCTTGAATTTGCCCCAGCGGGTGCGGGTGCGCTCGATGATGTTGCCCATGATGGGGTCGTTGAGCGCGTCGAACACGCGTGCGCCGACCATTATCGCGCTTATTGCCGCAAGCTGCGCCGCGGTGAGCGCGCGGGTGAACAGCACATAGGTGAGCAGATAGCTGGTGACAAGGTTATACACCATGTCGCGGCCAATTGTGCCGAGCGGGAACATTATAAGGTTTTTCTTTCGCTGTATGATATCTTCTTCCATTCTCTTCTCTCCGTTCATTCAAATTTTCCGAGATAATTAGTTTCATTTTAACAGCATCCGCCCGCATTGGCAAGGGCTAACAGAAAATCCGGCACGGATGCTCCACAAACTATGGAACGTCCGTGCCGGAGCTTCGCCGTCACATAAACAGCCGCATTATTTTCACCGCGTTCAGCGCCGCGCCGCGGAGTATTTGATCCCCGCAGCACCACAGCGTCAGGCCGCGCTCGTCAGTCAGATCCTCGCGGATGCGCCCGACCCACACCGTGTCCTGTCCGCTGACGTCCACTGGCGTCGGATAGCTGCGGCCGGAGATATCGTGCGCGACGCGGCAGCCTGGAAACGCTTCTATCGCGTCCGCCGCCTCCCGCGGCGTGATTTTTCGCTCGGTGCGCAGCGTCAGCGCTATCGAGTGCGAGCGCAGCACAGGCACGCGCACGCAGGTGCAGTTCACCCGCAGCTCCGGACTGTGCAGGATGCGCCGCCCCTCGTTCTGCATCTTCATCTCCTCGTCGGTATAGCCGTTCGGCTGCTCCGCGCCGATAAACGGGATGACGTTGCACGCGATCTGCGCGGGGAACACATGGCTCTCCAGGCTTCTGCCCGCCGCAACGTCCGCCGTCTGGCGCATCAGCTCCGTCAGTCCCTCCTGTCCCGCGCCGGAGACCGCCTGATAGGTGCACGCGGTCATCGTCTCTATCCTCGACAGCCGGTTGAGCGGGGCGGCTGCCATGAGCGCGATTATCGTGGAGCAGTTCGGGTTTGCGATTATGCCGTGATGCGAAAACGCGTCCGCACCGTTTATCTCCGGTACAACGAGGGGCACGTCGTCCATAAGGCGGAACGCGGAGCTGTTGTCGATAAACACTGCGCCGCTCTCGGCTATCGCAGGCGCGAAAAGCCGCGCGACCGCGTTCTTCGCCGCGCCCAAAACAAAATCCGCGCCGAAGAAGCTGTTCCCCGTCGCCTCGCGCACGGTCACAGGCTCACCGTGGAATTCTATCGTGCTTCCCGCGCTGCGCGCGCTGCCCAGCGGTACAAGCTCCGCCGGTATCCCGCCTGCCTCTATCAGCCGGATCATCTCACGCCCGACCACTCCCGTCGAGCCAAGCACCGCAATGCGGTAATTTTTCATACTGCCACCTCTTAATTTTTGTTAAAATATGTGTCCTCGCGTTAAAAGCGCTTGTATAATTATCACGGACAGTGTATCATATATATACTGAAAAATACAGGAGAATATGATCATGCTTGAAAATTATCTTCTTATACATAAGGATATACTTCCCGACTATTATGAAAAAGTGCTCGCCGTGCGGCGTATGCTTGAAAACGGGAAAGAAAAGGACGTGAGTCACGCAGTGAAGCTGGCGGGCATCTCGCGCAGCACGTATTATAAATACAAGGACTATATCCTTGAGCCGACGGAGCTTGACAGCGGGCGCAAGGCCGTGCTCTCGATGCTGCTCGACCATGAGCCCGGCGTCCTCAGCACCCTGCTCACCCGCATATCCGAAAAAGGCGGCAGCGTGCTCACGATAAACCAGAACATGCCGATACATGGCAAGGCCAGCGTCACGATCGGTCTTGACGTGAGCGAGATGAACGCGGGCACTGACGAGTTGGTGGAGGCCGTCGCCTCCGTCCCCGGCGTCGATAACGCGCGGCTCGTTGCGATAGAATAAAATTTTGAGAATAGAATATAGAATATAGAAAAGGGGAACAAACATGGGACTTATTAAAGCAGTAACCGGCGCGGCAGGCGGCGTGATGGCCGACCAGTGGAAGGAATACTTCTACTGCGACTCCCTGCCTGAAAACGTTCTGGCCGCGCGCGGATACAAGCGCGTCTCCGGCCATTCCTCCAACCGCGGCAACGACAACATCATCTCCAACGGCTCCATTATCGCAGTGGCCGACGGGCAGTGCATGATGATCGTCGAGCAGGGCAAGATAGTCGAGCTTTGCGCCGAACCCGGCGAGTTCGTATACGACACCTCGACGGAGCCTTCCATCTTCTCCGGCAAGCTCGGTGACGCTATTCTCGCCACATTCAAGAACATCGGCAAGCGCTTCACATTCGGCGGCGAAGCCCCGAAGGATCAGCGCGTATATTACTTCAATACCAAAGAGCTGATTGGTAACAAGTACGGTACGCCCTCCCCCGTCCCGTTCCGCGTGGTGGATCAGGGCGCCGGTATCGACATTGACATCTCCATCCGCTGCTTCGGCGAATACAGCTACCGCATCTCAAACCCGATACTTTTCTATACCAACGTCTGCGGCAACGTGTCGGACGCGTTCACACGTGACCGGCTCGACAGCCAGCTCAAGACCGAGCTTCTCACCGCGCTTCAGCCCGCGTTCGCCAAGATATCCGACATGGGTATCCGGTACAGCAGCCTGCCCGGCCATACATACGAGATGGCGGAAGCGCTCAACGACGTGCTGTCGAACAAGTGGCGCGACCTGCGCGGGCTTGAGATAGTCTCCTTCGGCGTGTCGAGCGTGAAGGCCAGCGAGGAAGACGAGCAGATGCTCAAGGAGATGCAGCAGGCGAAGGCGTACGTGAACCCCGGCATGGCGGCGGCAAACCTCGCGCGGGCGCAGGCGAACGCGATGCAGGACGCGGCGAAAAACACCGGCGGCGCAGCGGTCGGCTTCATGGGCATGAACATGGCGCAGAACGCCGGCGGCTTCAACCCGCAAAATCTCTATCAGATGGGCGCACAGCAACCCCAGCAGGCGCCGTCCGGCAGCACATGGAAATGCGCCTGCGGCGCAACGGCGACGGGCAAGTTCTGCCCTGAGTGCGGCGCAAAGAAGCCGGAGCCGGTGCAGTCCGGCAGCTGGCGCTGCGCATGCGGCGCGGTGAACACCGGCAAATTCTGCTCCGAGTGCGGCGCGAAGCGCCCCGCGGCAGTTATCAGATACAAATGCAATAAATGCGGCTGGACTCCCGCCGATCCGGCGAATCCGCCGAAGTTCTGCCCCGAATGCGGCGACCCGTTCAACGACGGGGATAGTATCGGTTAACAA
>ERZ839741.4037-NODE-4037-length-10867-cov-2.186367_pt1 | contig 10867 bp, 14 predicted proteins | sample MGYA00519880_ERZ839741 | MGnify/ENA primary metagenome ERZ839741 (study PRJEB31850, sample SAMEA3708851) | human gut metagenome | biome: human gut; feature: human-associated habitat; material: faeces | place: China | collected 2014 ... | reverse complement strand
GCTCTTCGACGCGGGCAGCAGCCATGAGCTGTGCGCGTCCGGCGCGCCTGCAAGGCTCCTGACGCTGCAGATCTCCAACAGCTTCTGCGCCCGCTTCTATCCGCAGATCCGCAGCATCCGCTTCGGCTGCCGGGGGCTGTCCTCCTGTCTGGGGCCGGAGCAGCTGCCGGCGCTGCGCCGGGCGATGCTGCTGGCGCTTTCCAATTATCTGCGCGACACACCGGAAGCGCCGTTCGCCTGCATGGCGCAGATCAACGCGATCTTTGCGATCCTGCTGGGCGGAACGCCATACCGCGTGCTGAGCGACACGGAAAACATGACGCAGACGCGCAATGCCGAGCGGATGCACCGCATTCTGCACTATCTGGAGACGCACTATTCTGAGCCTGTCCGCCTCAGCGAGATCGCGGAGCGGGAGGGGCTGACGCAGACGTATCTGTCGCACCTGTTCCGCGAGCAGCTGCATATCCCGTTTCAGGATTATCTGGGCAGACTCCGACTGGAGGCGGCGATGCTCCTGCTGCGGCAGTCCGACACGACGCTGACCGACGCAGCCTATGCCTGCGGCTTCTCCGACCCCAAGTATCTGAACCGGAGCTTCCAGAAAAACCTCGGAATGTCGCCGCGCCAGTGGCTGCTGGAAAACCGCCCGGACCCGAGCCGGGCTCCGTCCGCGGAGGACCCGCGTACAGCGCAGCGCATCCTGACGCCCGGCGAGTGCCGGGCGCTGCTGGATGTGCTGGGTGTTGTTTAAATTTTCAGGATCTTCAGCTCTTCGCCGCTGGCATAGGCCTTTTCCATGATGCGCTGGACGTGCACGGCGTCGGACGCAGGCACGACGAGGGGCTTATTGTTGAGAATGGAGTCCGAGAAGCTCTCGATCTCGCGGGTGTACATATTGCCGAAGTCGCCGGGAATCTCGACGCCCACATCGTCGGCGTGGGTCTGCTCGGCGGAATAGGCGACGTTCTTGTCAATGAACACGGCGTTCAGCTTGCCGCCGTCGATCTGGCCGATCATCGTGTCGCCCAGCAGACGACCCTTCGTGCCGAAGAACTCAACGCGCCACTTGGATGCCTCGTCCGGGATATTGAAGTTGGACTGCACAACGCACTGTGCGCCGTTTTCCATGCGCATGAGGATGGTGGACGTGTCCTCCACGTCATACTGCGGTTCGGGGAAGGCGATTTTTTCATTCATGGACGCGACCTCGGTCACGCGCATACCGGTGATGTACTCCATCAGGTCGATGGTATGAACAGACAGATCCATCATCGCGCCGCCGCCGGCCTTGGCCTTGCACTGCCGCCAGTTGCCGGGCTCGTACGGGAGCCAGAGCGTAAACTGTGAATAGCCGGACACGACCGTGCCGATCTTGCCCTCGGCGATGGCCTTTTTCATGCTCATGACGTGCGAACCGAAGCGCATCATGAAGCCCGCCGCGATCTTCACGCCCTTGCGTTCGCAGTAGTCGATGACCGCCTGCCCTTCGTCGGACGTCATGGCCAGCGGCTTTTCGATCAGGATATCCTTGCCGTAATCTGCGGCCAGCTTGGCCTGCTTTGCGTGCAGGACGATGGGCGTGGCGATATAAACGGCGTCGACCTCCGGGTCTGCCAGCAGGTCCTCTTCCTTCGTATAGCCGCGCTTTGCGCCGTATTTCTGACGGATTTTCTCAACCTGCTCGGCATTGATGTCCATGACGGCGATCAGCTCCGCGTTTTCGGCCAGCATCATGCCGGGGATCGTCCTGCGATCCGCAATGCCGCCGGCTCCGATCACGCCCCAACGTAATTTTTTCATATGCTTCGCTCCTTTGCAAATCCATAGACCGCCCGCAGCGGTTTATTTTATTATAGCACGTTCCCGTCATGATGAAAAGAGAATTCTGTATCAAAACAGGGAAATCCAACAAAACCCCACAGAAACGTGCACCCGAATTCGCCGAGGATTTTTGCAAGTCCCCTGCAAATGTCAAAAGCTCCTCTTGCAGTCGGCAAGAGGAGCTTTTCATGTTTACAAGTCCTGATAAACCGCTCTGGCGCCGCCGATGTATTTCGGGCGCGTGCGGGCGCAGAGGATGTTGGCCTCGCCGATCTTTTTGATTGACAGGCGAACGGGGATCGCGACGCGGCGCAGGTGCATACCGATCAGCGTGCCGCCGATATCAAGCCCCGCGTCGGCAACAATGGTTTCGACGAGTACGGGGTCTTTGAAATTGGCCCACGCCGTCATGGCGAACGAGCCGCCCGCGTGCAGCTGCGGGATGGCATTGACGATCTCAAAGCCGTGCGCCTCGGCCACATCGCGCTCAACAACAAGCGCGCGGTTGAGGTGCTCGCAGCACTGCACGGCAAGTTCAATGCCGCGCTCCTGCAAAACGGGATAAATGCCCGCAAACGCGGCCTGTGCGGCCTCAAGGCTCGAACCCTTGCCGATGCGCGCGCCGACCATTTCACTCGACGAGCAGCCGATGACAAACAGCTTGCCGGGCTTCAGCTTCGCAACGTCCAGCAGCTCCGTGACGGCCTGCTTCGCCTGTGCGGTAAGTTCTTCATACATGATTCATTCCACCCTTCCAGAATGCCTTATGAATTTCGGGAACCTTGGCCAGCGCGGTGTAGAGCACGACGGACAACACGATGCCGACGGCGGCCTGCACCAGATTGTTCGGGATCGACGCGGCGGCGGCAAGGCCCTTGCCGAGGATCAGCGCCTTATAGCCGAAATACCCGGCGACCATGATGACCTCGGACGGCAGCTCGATGAGCGCCAGACGCCAGAACGGGATCTTTTCGCCCTTCTTGAGCATCGGCTGCAGCAGCAGCGCGGCCACCAGCGCCACAAGGCCCTTGATGATAAACGTGCCGGGAACATAATGCGCGTAGCCTGCCAGCAGATCAGCAAGACCGCTGCCGATGCCTGCGGCAAAGAAGCCGTACCACGGGCCGAGCACCAGCCCGGCAAGCAGGCACATCCCCTCGCCGATGTTGGTATACCCGGCAACGGTCGGGAACTGCACCAGCATGGTCGTCACGCAGCACAGCGCGGCAAACATCGCGCTCAGAACCAGCATACGGATGGTTTCGTTTCTCTTTTTCATACCAGAGTACCTCTCTTGTTAAGATACCCTGATTATATCCAATGCTGGTACTATAAAAAGATGCAAAAACAGATATTTTTTTAGGTTCAGATTCAGAACTGCGCCATGACAATGGCGTTGCCTGCGTCGATCACCGCGTCCGCGTCTTCTCCGATGGCGCGGCGCAGGAGCGCCTGTTCATCCAGACTGCCCTGCCCGTGCAGGACGCGGTACGCGCCCGCATCGCTGCCGCAGGCGATTTTTGCACCCTGCGCGGTGGCTTTTTTTACGGCGTTCATCTGATAGGCCAGCAGCGGCTTTAAAACCGTATCCGGAAAGCGGCCACAGCCGATGAGATTGCCGATCGTCACGAGCGTCGGCACCCAGACAGCGCCAGACTCTGCCAGCTGACAAAGCGTCTCATCCGTGAGATACGCGCCGTGCTCGATGGAGTCCACGCCGCCCGCAAGCGCCGCGCGCACGGCCTCGTCGCCGTTGGCGTGGGCCATGACGGAAAAGCCTTCGTCATGCGCGCAGGCGATCATGTCCCGGATCAAGTCCGGCGGCAGAGGCTCGCCGGTCAGCACGCCGTATTGGCTGAAATCCATCAGCCCGGAGATCATGAGCTTGATAAAGTGTGCGCCGCGCGTTTTAGCCTCGCGAACAAGCGCACGGTATTCGGCAAGCCCATCAAAGCCGCGTCCGATAAAGCCGCCGTAATGTCCGGTTTTATAAATCGGGAAGCCCGGCGACCGGTAGCGTATGCCGTATCCCGGGGCCAGCTTCGCGGCCAGATCGCACACGCCCCAGCGGTCGCCGCCGTCGCGCAGATAGGAAAACCCCAGCGCCTGATAGTGACCCAGCGTCTGCCGGATCAGTGCCTCCTGCGGCGCCGCTTTATGCCGGGCGATGGCGTCCTTCCAGTTTACGCCGTCCAGCACCATATGAATGTGGCAGTCGACCATTTCCGTTACGTCCTTCCCGGTACGCAGTGCCGCTCGATGGCAAGCGCCGCGCCGTCCTCGTCGCAGGAGGCAGTTATTTCGTCGGCTATCGCCAGAATTTCCGGACACGCATTCGCCATGGCCACGCCGATCCCGGCCATTTTGATCATGCTCCTGTCGTTCAGCCCATCGCCGATTGCCATCGTTGCCGCCATCGGCAGGCCGAGGTAGGCTGTCAGAGACGCAATGGCCTCGCCCTTGTTGGCGTGCGCGTCGTTGATCTCAATGTTGCAGGGCATGGACGTGCTGACACTCAGGCAGGGGAAACGCTCCGCAAGGTCGGTGAGCAGCCTGCCGCGCAGCGCATCGTCCGGTGTGAACAGCTGTAATTTCTGAACGCCCCGGTTCTGCTCCCGCAGATACGCCTTGAGCTCGTCGACCGGCGTGCGCAGACTGCGCACCATGCGCAGCGAATGATCGATGGGGACAAATGCAGCGGCGTTTTCCTGCATGCTGCGCGTCATCCAGCCCCAGTTGTCCTGATAGCAGTCGTAGATCACGGGGAAGCCGTCGAGATACTCCAGGACCCGCAGAGCCGTTTCCAGCGGAATTTCCGCTCTGCTGACAGCCTTTTCCGCGCGGATGTCATAGACCTGCGCGCCGTTGATGGTGATGGCGTAGTGCAGAAACGGCAGCTTCTGAATGACCTCCGGCATACCGGTAAAGAAGCGGCCCGTGGTCGGCACGATCTCGACGCCTGCCTCTGCCGCGGCATAGAGCGCATCGCGGGTGCGCGGCGTCAGCTCCTTTTGGGAGTTCAGCAGTGTGCCGTCCAGATCAAGCGCCAGTAATTTCACGGAATTCATTGGAAACTCACCTCGATTCCATGCTTTTCACCCCCCATGATACCAGAAGCCCGGCAAAAATGCAAGAAGCGCGTGATTTCCGGCGAAGACTGTGATAGAATAGACGCAGAAACCCCTTGCAGGAGGAAATTTATGCTGATATCCGCAGAGCATCTTTCCATCAATTTCGGCAGCCGTCAGCTGCTGGACGATGTGGATTTTTATCTGAACGAGGGCGACAAGACCGGCGTGATCGGCATCAACGGCACCGGAAAGTCGACATTTTTGAAGGTTCTGGCCGGAAAGCTCCAGCCGGACGGCGGGACGATCGCCCGCAAGCCGAATTTGCAGGTCAGCGTGCTTGCACAGAATCCGGATATGCGAGATGAGCTGACCGTTCTGGAGCAGGTCTTTGCCAGTATGCCGCCGGAATTCCGGCAGCTGAACGAATACGAGGCCAAGCGTATGCTGACGCAGCTCGGTCTTGCGGACACCGACCGGCGGATCGGCACGCTTTCGGGCGGCGAACGCCGCCGTGCGGCCCTGTGCGCAGCGCTCATCCACCCGGCGGACGTGCTGGTGCTCGACGAGCCGACGAACCATCTGGATACCGAAATGGTGCAGTGGCTGGAGGACTGGCTGAAAAAATTCCGGGGCGGGCTGGTCATGGTCACGCACGACCGGTATTTTTTGGAGCGCGTCGTGAACCACATCACGGAGCTTTCGCGCGGGAAGCTCTACCACTACGAGGCCAATTACTCCCGTTATCTTGAGCTGCGGGAGCAGCGCGCGCAGATGGCGGAGGCGTCCGAGCGCAAGCGGCAGTCCATCCTGCGTGTCGAGCGCGAATGGATCCTGCGCGGCTGTCAGGCCCGGAGCACGAAGAGCAAGGAACGCATCCAGCGCTATGAGGAGCTGAAGGACCAGAAGGCCCCTGAGCGCGACAGCACAGTGCAGCTCTCGGCGGCTTCGAGCCGTCTCGGCAAAAAGATCATCACACTGGAGCACATCTCCAAGGGCTATGACGGGCGGACGATCTTCCGTGATTTTTCCTACGGCCTTCTGCGCAGCGACCGCATCGGCATCGTGGGCCGAAACGGCGCGGGCAAATCGACGCTCCTGCGCGTGCTCGCGGGCGAGCTTCCGCCGGACAGCGGCACAGTCGAGCTGGGCGAGACGGTCAAGATCGGTCATTTTTCGCAGGAGGGCCGGGAGCTGGATCTGAACCAGCGCGTATACGACTTCATTTATAGCGTCGCCGCGCAGGTAAAAACGGACGAGGGCACATTCTCCGCCAAGACCATGCTGGAACGCTTCCTGTTCCCGCCTGATCTGCAGCAGACCACCATCGGTCGTCTGTCCGGCGGCGAACGGCGGAGACTCTATCTGCTGTCCATCCTCATGGCGGCACCCAACGTGCTGCTGCTTGACGAGCCGACGAACGATCTGGACATTACGACGCTTTCCATTCTGGAAGACTATCTGCAAAGCTTCCCCGGCCCCATCATCGCCGTCTCGCACGACCGCTTTTTCCTTGATAAGCTGGCGGATACCATCTTCGAGGTGCGCCCGGAGGGCCGCGTCGACGTGTTTACCGGCAACTGGTCCGACTGGGCGCGCAAGCGGACGCCGCCGGAGGAAAAGAAGCCTGAAAAGCAGGAAAAGCCCGCCCCGGAACGTCCGCGCGAGAAGAAGCTGAAATTCTCCTACAACGAGCAGCGGGAATTTGACACCATCGACAGCGTGATCGCGGAGCTGGATGCGCAGCTGTCTGCGTGCCGGCAGGAGCAGGAGTCCTGCGGCAGCGACTATGTCCGCTTGCAGGCGCTCACGGCCGAGCAGGAGCGTCTGACGGCAGAGCTGGACGCGAAAACAGAGCGCTGGGTCTACCTGAACGACCTGAAGGAGCGCATTGACGCGCAATAGAAATATTGCACAAATTTTCCCTCAGGCCGTATACGGATCCGGGACAGAGTGCTATAATATAGACAGAAGGAAACGGAAAGCTTTGCGGTTCGGATGAAGAAGAGGAGGCTTCTCTATGAATCTGAAAACGATCAAGGTTCTGCTGTTCACGCTGCTCGCGCTGACGCTGGCCAGCTTTCTTATTGGCTGCGGCGTGTCCAAGCCGGTGTATTTTCTGTTTACGGCGCTGTTCGCCATCGGTTACGCAGCCGTCTGGCTGCTGTGCTGGCGCTGCCCCTTCTGCGGCGAACGCCTCGGCCGCAGCGACGGCGAGACCTGCCCGCACTGCGGCAAAAGCCTTCTTGCACCCCGCGGGCACCAGACCTGAGTGCGGGATATGATTGAACTGCTGCGATTCTTGTAGGGGCGGACGCCTCTGTCCGCCCGCAGAATGCAGCGTTTTCTCGGAAATCTTCGGCAAATCCGCAACATTTATCGGGCCGACAGAGTCGTCGGCCCCTATGCGGCGCGGTACGAATTCGCCGAAAGGTTTTCGGGTTTGCAGTTGCCTGCTGCAAACGCCTCATAATGAATCTGACAGACAAAACAGAACCGGCCTGCCGCGTGTGCGGCAGGCCGGTTCTGTTGGTGTAGAAAAGAAAGAAGAAAGAGAAGAGAGGAAAGAAAAGATTGGCTTGCTTACGAGTATGAGTATACCGGCCAATCATGTCGGAACTGTGAACGAATCCGAAAGGATTTGTGAACTTTCTCCGCACTTCATTCCTAATTACTGTACATTTTTCGTCGCAACGATATCGACGCCCGTTCCGGCGGCGTTTGTCAGCAGCACGTCGCCGATCTTCACGGGCGCGTGCGCCGTGACCTGACGGAGCGCCGCGACGATCTCGAAGATCTTGCCCTTCGGGATGTCCTGCGCCGTCTTGCAGCTGACGACGGCTGCGCCGGTCGCGCTGCCGGTCAGACGGACGGTGCTCGTGACGATGCGCGTCGGGTTCGTGACTTCCTTTCTCGCGTAATCATGACCGCGCTTGCAGGTGTACCCGGCAACATCTTTGATCTCACCGTTTTCCAGCGTGACGGTGATCGAACAGCCGAGCGGGCAGCCGATGCAGGTCAGTTCTCGTTTTTCCATCGTTATGCCTCCTCCACTGTGATATGAATGCGCGTCAGACCGGGATGCGCGTCCAGCATATCCTTCGTGAGCTTCAGCTCCTCCATCTCACCGGGGGCCATGACGGGCCGCGTGAGCACCGCGTCGTCGTCCAGCAGCAGCTTCACGACGCGCTTTTTCATCACGCCGCCCACGCGGAACCGGAGCACCAGATCGTCCGCAGCCAGCTTCGGGTCGATGCTTGCCGGGACGGTGTAGCGGATGCCGCCCTCAAACGTGACGGGGATCTCGTGGCGCTCTGCGGTGTCGCCCTGCGCAAGATAGCGCACGGCGGCGCGGCCTGCCGCCGCAGCCTCCTCAGAGACGTAGTCGACCAGATCGTGCACGTGCAGCACGTTGCCGGCGGCGAAAACGCCGGGGATGCTTGTCTGCAGGCTCTCGTCGACGACGGGGCCGTTTGTGACCGGGGAAATATCCACGCCCATGCCGCGCGAAAGCTCGTTCTCCGGGATCAGACCGCAGGACAGCAGCAGCGTGTCGCAGTCATAGTGAATCTCCGTGCCGGGGATGGGCTTGCGGTCGGGGCCGACCTCCGCGATCGTGATGCCGGAAACACGCTCCTTGCCCTCAATGTTCACAACGGTGTGGCTGAGCTTGAGCGGAATGTCGAAATCGTTCAGGCACTGGACGATATTACGCTTCAGACCGCCAGAGTAGGGCAGAAGTTCCGCTACAACCAGCACCTTCGCGCCCTCAAGCGTCATGCGCCGCGCCATAATGAGGCCAATGTCGCCGCTGCCGAGAATGACGACCCTGCGGCCGGGCATGAAGCCCTCCATGTTGACGAGCCGCTGCGCCGTACCGGCGGAATAAATGCCCGCCGGGCGGTAGCCGGGGATGTTCAGCGCGCCGCGGCTTCTTTCCCGGCAGCCCATGGTCAGGATGATCGCGCGTGCGTCGATCTCGATCAGTCCTTCCTCGCGGTTGACCGCCGTAATATGCTTATCTGCGCTGATGGACAGTACCATCGTGTTGAGTTTATATTCGATCTTGCGTTCAAGCGCCTGCGTGATGTAACGCGCAGCGTATTCCGGGCCGGTCAGCTCTTCGCCGAAGGTGTGCAGGCCGAAGCCGTTGTGGATGCACTGGTTCAGAATGCCGCCCAACTGCACGTCGCGCTCAAGGATCAGGATGCTCTGGCAGCCTGCGTCATATGCCGCGATAGCCGCCGACAGACCGGCGGGGCCGCCGCCGATGACGACAATGTCATATTTCATTTGTCCTGCACCTCCTCAAGCTTGTCCTTGTTTGTGCCGACGATCAGCCGGGACGCGCCGCCGCATTTGGTGATCTCACTCTGATCAACGTGCAGCTCACGTGCCAGGATCTCCATCACGCGCGGGCTGCAGAAGCCCGCCTGGCAGCGGCCCATGCCCGCACGGGTGCGGCGCTTGACGCCGTCGAGGCTCTTCGCACCGAGGGGGCGGTGGATGGCGTCGAGGATTTCACCCTCCGTGACCTGCTCGCAGCGGCAGATGATCTGGCCGTAGGCGGGCTTTTCGTGGATGAGCTTCTGATAGTCCTCTTTGGAGAGCGTCTTCGGGTCGAGCACGCCCCTGCGCGTGGCGATGAAGTGCTCCTTTTCCCGCAGGCCCATCAGATCGCGCATCAGCTCCGCAACCTCGCTCACGGCCTGCTGGTTATAACGGACGCGCAGCCATTCAGGTTTCCGTTCCATTCCGTCTCCCGCCTTTACTTCGTTTCGACGATCGCGACCGGGGCCAGCGCGTCGATGGTGTCGCCCTCCTCGCACAGCTGACGGCGCAGAATGCCGTCCTCCGTGGCCTCGATCTGGTTGACGACCTTGTCCGTCTCGATCTCGTACAGGGCGTCGCCCTTGTGGATCTCGTCGCCCTCGTCCTTGAGCCAGGCGCACAGAACGCCGCTCTTCATTTCGGGCTGCAATTTCGGCATAACAAGCTGCTTTTCCATAATCAAATGCTCCTTTTCATTACATCAGACAATCCAGTAATTCTTCCGCCCGTTCGCCCGCAAGCGTCCGGCAAAGCTCCAGAAACAGCGCCGGATCGAGCCGGACGCCGTTCAGCATGGCGTACAGCGCCTGCGCGTCAAGTGCGTCAGAGCGCACCTCGGCATTGCGGAGCAGGCCGCGCCTGGCCTCATACCGCACAAAAATCGGTTTCCCGGCAAATTCGGCGCTCTTTTCATACGTAAAGGCCGGGGTCTTGCCCCACGTCCAGTCCCACGCATGATAAGTCTCATCCGCAAGCCTCCGTACCTCGGCCAGCTGCGGCTCTGTCAGCCGGATCTGCTCCGAGCCGGGCGGCAGCAACTGCTCCGCCAGCCGCTTTGCGAACGTGACGATCTCAGTCGTCCTTGAGATAAGGGCGCAGATTCGTGACCGTACAGATGGCCGATTCCGTTCCCTTGGAGCAAAACGCGTCGTTTTTCCTGCCGGTCGTGATCTCATCCAGCAGCGACAGGTCGGAATCAAACAGCAGCGTCCCATGGTGCAGGACGCGCCCGCCCGCGATCTTCTGCGCACTGCCGGAGATTTTTTTGCCGTCCACGGCGATATCGCAGGTGCGGTTTTTCTGCGCCGGAACGCCGAGCGCGTTCAGCGCCCGGATGACCGGCTCCAGACAGCGGTCGTAGTCGAGCGGCCCCGTCTGGTCGGATATGAGCGTATAGTTGAGGTTCCCAAGGTCATGATAGACCGACGGGAATACCCCTGTCCAGAAGCGCACGCATATGCACCTCCCGGCAGATATTCTGATAGCACCCGACGACGACAGCAGGCCGGTTGCGCCACAGCAGCAGCACATCGCCCTCACGGTAGGTGCGGAACACATAGTCCTCAAACGCCTGATTAAAAAACGGGTCATGCGATGTTGTTTCGATTTGAATCATGCGGAAATCCTTCCGTTTCTGATTTCTT
>ERZ839741.4033-NODE-4033-length-10874-cov-3.844533_pt1 | contig 10874 bp, 9 predicted proteins | sample MGYA00519880_ERZ839741 | MGnify/ENA primary metagenome ERZ839741 (study PRJEB31850, sample SAMEA3708851) | human gut metagenome | biome: human gut; feature: human-associated habitat; material: faeces | place: China | collected 2014 ... | reverse complement strand
CTCTCGCGACATGTGCGTGAGAGAAAATACCGCTCAGGCTGCCAGTGTGGAATTTTGCCGCAAGTCGGCAAAATTATGCGCGCAGCAGACTGCAAGCCTTTTGTCGGAAAAATCCAAAGGATTTTTCGACAGTTCCTGGCCTGTACCTGTAAGGGCTGCCGGACAGATAAGATAGTACGGAGGGATAGCTATGTTCACACCACAGGAAGTTTCCGAGAAAACGTTCCCCAAATCCCCATCCTTTTCCAGCGGATATGACTTGGCCGCTGTGGATGAGTTTTTAGACACACTGACCGAGGACTATACCGCCCTGTATAAGGAAAACGCGGCGCTGAAAACCAAGCTGAAGATCCTGGCGGAGAAGGTGGAGGAATATCGCGCCACCGAGGACACCATGCGCTCCATGCTGCTGGCCGCTCAGAAGATGGCAGCCTCTATGACCGAGGAGGCCAAGGAAAAGGGCGAAAAGACCCTGGCAGATGCCCGGCAGGAGAGCGAGAGGCTCCTGACCGATGCACGAAACGCCGCCGACGAGCTCAACCGGGATCTGGCCCGCAAGACGGAAGCGGCCCGGCAGAAGCTAAGCGCTGCCGAAACGGCCATGAAGGATTACATTGCTAAGAGCCTTGCCATGTGCCTGGACCAGGTGGATTACCTGGAAAAGCTGCCCCATAGTGAGCTGCCTGCGGCCCCGGCCCCTGCTCAGGAGCCTGCCGACCAGGAGCCGGCGGCAGAGGCGGCCCCGGCCCCGGAGCAACCTGCTGAGGGCGAGGTGCCCCAGGAGACTGCCCCGGAGGAAAAACCCGCCCAGGAGCCGGCCCCCAGCCAGGATACCGCCCAGTTGATCGAAAAGGATATTCTGGCGGCCTACGACGAGGAAAAGCCCGCCCAGCCGCTGCCGGCGGACACGGATTTTCGCTCCGAGTTCAAGCTGGATTTAGACGAGCTGAAGTTCGGCCGCAACTACGAGCCTGATAAATAAACGGGAAACCACGCCATGCAGAGGCTCGCAGCGCAAGCCTCTGCATAGTTCATTCTGTCTTCGTGTCCTGCTGCCCCGGATTTTTATAGTACCCCCCGACTTTGCGTAGAGGTGGGGTCCTGCCCCACCCCCGGACATATGCCGCATATTTTGCAAACGATGTCATTGCGAGCCGTTGGCCGGCGTCACTGGCGCGGCAATCCGCAATACCCTCTGTACTGCGTGCGCTGCACCCCCTATCACAACCAAAAGGAGATCCCCCCATGGAAAAACCCATCATTGCCCTGCTGTACGACTTTGATAAAACCCTCTGCACCACCGACATGGAGGACTATACCTTTATTCCTGCCCTGGGCTATCAGCCCGCCGAGTTCTGGAAAAAGGCCAATACCTTTGGCTTCACCAACCGTATGGACGGCCTGCTGGCCTATATGTATACCATGATCGAGGAGTGCCGGGCGCAAAATATTCGTCTGGATCGTGATTTCCTGGTGCGCTGCGGCCACGGCATAGAGCTGTTCCCCGGGGTGAAGGATTGGTTTGGCCGCATCAACGCCTTCGGCCGGAGCCTGGGTGTGGATGTGGAGCACTATGTCATCTCCTCCGGCCTGCGGGAGATCATCGAGGGCAGCGGCATCAGCCACGAGTTTAAGGAGATTTACGCCTGCGAGTTTTTCTATAATGAGGAAGGTCTGGCCTCCTGGCCCAAGCTGGATGTTAATTTCACCAATAAGACCCAGTTTGTCTACCGCATCAATAAGGGTGTGCTGGACGTGTCCGACGACCGCACCCTGAACGCCTCCATGCCCGATGACAGCAAGCGTATCCCCTTTACCAACATGATCTACATTGGCGACGGCCTATCCGACGTACCCTGCATGAAGATGATGCGGTCCTACGGCGGTGAGGCCATCGCCGTGTATCAGGAGGAGAACCGCCAGGGGGTGGAGGATCTGCTGAGCAAGGGTCGGGTGGATTTCATTTTCCCTGCGGACTATCGGGCGGGCACGGCCCTGGAGAGCACCGTGCAGAACATCATCCGCAAAATGGCCATCGTGGACGCCCTGACCGAGGAGAATGCCCGCCAGCTCCGGCAGACCGGGCGGGGCGACCTGCCCTACCAGGCCAGCCTGTTTGAGTAACAAAAGACATGCGGCAGGCACCAAGCTCCTGCCGCACTCCGTCCTCATGAAAAAGCGCCCGGGACCCTCAGGTCCCGGACGCTTTTTGCCGCACAGCGCGCGGTATTTTACAGATAGTTCAGCGGATCCACGGCGGTGCCGTTGACATATACGCCAAAGTGGCAGTGGCTGCCGGTGCTGATGCCGGTGGAGCCCATGTAGGCGATGAGCTGGCCCTTGAACACATGCTCACCGGAGCCAACCAGCAGGCTGCTGCAGTGGGCGTACAGGGTCACCATGCCGTTGCCGTGGTCAATGCGGATCCGGTAGCCGTAGCCGCCATCCCATCCGGAGGCAACCACAGTGCCGCCGTCGGCGGCGTAGATGGGCGTGCCGTACCTGGCTGCGATGTCCAGGGCGCCGTGGTTGGAGGAGGCCCCGGCCACGCCGATATCCCGGTAGCCGAAGTAGGAGGTAATAATGCCGCTGCAGGGCCAGCGCAGGCTGCCCGTAGCCGCCCAGGAGGGCCGCTCCTTGGTGCCCCGGGCCTGCAGCTCCGGGGTGGGCTGGCTCAGGGTGACCGCTGCCACCACATCCCGGTTCACCTCGGCGCCGTTGATATAGGTGACGTTGGCGGTAACGTCCTCCTTGCCGTATACGCCGGGCTCCAGCACCTCGTAGTCACCCTCATAGATGGACGGGTCATCCTGGTATTCTACGCTGTAGGCCACATCCTGCAGATAGCTCTGCCGCTCCACATCCACCACTGTCAGGTAGGGAACAGCGTTGCTGATGGTCAGCGTATCGCCGGCGTGGATCAGGTCGGGTTGGTAGCCGGGGTTCAGACTCAGGAGCCGTTCCACGCTCATCTCATGCTCCAGGGCGATGTCAAAGAATGTGTCCCCGCTCTGCACGGTGTAGGTCACGGCGCCCTCCTTGGTGGCGTTAAGCTTTTCGGCAATGTAGCCCAGGTTCATCATTAGGTCGGCGGACACATACTCCTGACGAATGTCCACATCCTCCACGAAATAGCACTCCACAGTCTGGTCGGTGATGTAGCCGGTTTTCAGCTGCTCCAGCAGCTCCTCCATGGCGCCCTCATACTCCGTGGCTGCCACAGGCTCGTCATCCACATACAGCACATAGCCGTAGGCCACCTCTCCCAGCTGCCGGGAGAGCTTTGCCTCAAACTCCTGCTTGGTCTGCACGGTGCTGCGGGGCACGATGCGGGTCTTTCGGGTCAGCAGGGAGGTGTCTACGGTGTAGCTGTCGTAGCCAAGGGTCTGGCAGGTAACGTCTTCAATATCCGCCGCCGCCTGGCGCACGACCCGGCCGGAGGCCACAGTGCCCAGGTTCATGCCGTCATAGCTTACCGTTACGCCGATGGTGTACAGACTCAGGGTCACGGCGATGGCGGCCACGGCCACAGCGGAGCCTAAAAACCAGGCCGGGTGCAGCTTGATCCGCTCAAACAGCACCTGCCAGCGGTTTCCGGTCCGGATGCGGAAGCGGCGAATACGGTACAGCCGTTCCCGGAAGCGGCTGGCAAACCGGGGGATATTGCCCCAAATGAAGAGTATGGCCTGGGCCAGCTTGTGGTCCGACTCCGGAAAGCGCCGGGCTCTCCGCTCCCGCACCATAAAGCGCAGGGTCTGCCGCAGCTGTTCCCATTTCCGCCGCAGCAGCTGCACCGTCCGGCGGGCCAGGCCCTGCAGATCCGTATAGCGCTGCAGCAGGTCCGGGTGCTCGCCCAAATACCATAATATTTTTTTCGGCCCTTCCAAAAGCCGCTCCAAAATTCTCATATAAAAAAACCATCCTAAAGGTTACAAAATAGTTACAAAATAACTATACCGCATTTTTCACCCCGCGTCAAGGCAAAAAGACCGGAAGATCCGCTTTTTTTGTGGTAAAAGTAAAAAATACCCGTTTACAATTCGTATAAAATGCGGTATAATTTACTCCTTGTATAAGAAAAGGAGAGGAAGGGACAACCTGATGGTAACTGATTTTTCCCGGACCTTGAGTCTGCTGCGGCAAGAGCGGGGCATATCCCAGCGCAAGGCGGCCTCGCAGCTGGGCATATCCCAGGCGCTGCTGAGCCACTATGAAAACGGCATCCGCGAGCCGGGCCTTGCGTTTGTGGTGAAGGCATGTGACTATTACCGTGTGTCGGCGGACTATCTGCTGGGCCGCACCTTGAGCCGGGACGGCGCCATTATCGTGGCGGACGACCTGTATGATTCCACGGACGAAAAGGGCAACCTTCGGGGCAGCATCATGGCCACCCTGCAGAAAAAGCTGGTGGTAAACACCACCAACCTGCTCTTTGACCTGCTGGGCAAAACGGGCAACCGCAGCGCCATCACCGCCGCGGGCGACTATCTCAGCGGGGGGCTTTACCTGCTGCTGCGGCACCTGTACCGCCGAGGTGGGGGCAATGAGGAGCTGTTCGGCGTGGCTGCCGATGCCTTCGATGCCGGCGCGGTGGAGGCGGATATGGCTGCCAGCCGCATGCACTATCAGCTGGCCCTGCACGGGGCGGACGGCCAGTGTCCCAGTCTGACGGCTGAGTCCCTCACCGCCTATCCGGGCCTGGGACAGAGTGTGGCCCAGGTAGTGCATAACACCGATGAGCGCTGCAAAAAGCTGTCGGAGATATAGCGTAAGGTGTCATTATGAATTTACAGGGGCGGACGGCCCTGTCCGCCCAAACCAGGCTTGTGCAAATTCCCCCACGATAATCTATCGGCAAACGGCGCGCAGGGGTCGGCCTCCCGGACGACCTGAAACCAGGCTTGCACCGCACCTCATGCAAAAAACCATGTCATTGCGAAGCCAGTGCGCACACTGGCTGTGGCAATCCGCGCTTCCCGACTACGGTCTTGCCTCCGGCGGCTCCCTTTCTTTCTGCGGCGAAAGAAAGGGAGGAAAGAACGCCGCCAAAACCAATGGTTTTGGAATCCTTTTCGCGGACAGGATACAGCAAGATCCGGAACGCTCCAACCACGCGAACTTAGCACTGCAAAATTCGCACCTTGCTTTCGCATCGTCTCTACGTCTCCGTCCGCGACGCGCTCTGCGCTTGTGCTGGCCTGGCGGGACGGGGGAAACCTCTGCGTCTGCCGTAGGGCGGCGTGAGGGCACACCGCCCTACGGAGGTCTATCGGTAAACGGCGCACAGGGGTTGGCCTCCCGGACGACCTGAAACCAGGCTTGCGCCGCACCTCATGCAAAAACCCATGTCATTGCGAGGCCAGTGCGCACACTGGCTGTGGCAATCCGTAATACTAAAAACAAATTTCCATCATCGGAGGTCATAGTGTATGTACGATCAATCCCACATCCGCAACTTTTCTATCATCGCTCACATTGACCACGGCAAATCCAATCCCCAGTTTGCCTGAGGGCAAACCGGGGACCCCAATGGATTTATATTCCTCGGCGGAAGTGAATTCCGCCTGCGGCAAGGTTTTGCTGCGCAAAACGCTTGTACGCGCACCGCGCGGGCAGCGTGGATTTACCAAAGGAGGCATTTAAATATGTACGATCAATCCCATATCCGCAACTTTTCCATCATCGCCCACATTGACCACGGCAAATCCACCCTGGCAGACCGCCTGCTGGAGCTGTGTGACGCCGTGCCCGAGCGGGAGATGGAGAACCAGCTCCTGGACAACATGGACCTGGAGCGCGAGCGGGGCATCACCATCAAATCCCGGGCCGTCCACCTGTATTATAAAGCGAAAAACGGCGAGACCTATGCCCTGAACCTCATCGACACCCCGGGCCATGTGGACTTCAATTATGAGGTCTCCCGCTCCCTGGCCGCCTGCGAGGGTGCGGTGCTGGTGGTGGATGCCACCCAGGGCGTAGAGGCCCAGACCCTGGCCAATACCTACCTGGCCCTGGACCACGACCTGGAGATCCTCCCGGTTTTCAACAAGATCGATCTCCCTGCCGCCGACCCCCTGAAGGCCAAGCAGGAGGTGGAGGACATCATCGGCCTGCCGGCCCTGGATGCCCCGGAGATTTCCGCCAAAAACGGCGTGAATATCGATGCTGTCCTGGAGGACATCGTGGCAAACGTCCCCGCCCCCAGCGGCGACCCCAACGCCCCCCTCCAGGCCCTGGTGTTTGACAGCCAGTATGACCCCTATGTGGGCGTGGTGGTGTATTTCCGTATCCGCCAGGGCACCCTGCGCCGCGGCCAGACCATTCGCCTCATGGCCACCGGCGCCCAGTATACCATCCTGGAATGCGGCTACCTAAAGCCCCTGGGCAACGAGCCCACAGACGCATTGCAGGCCGGGGAGGTGGGCTACTTCACCGCCTCCATCAAGACCGTCAAGGACACCCAGGTGGGCGACACCGTTACCGATGCCGAAAACCCCGCCCCGGAGCCTCTGCCCGGCTACCGGCCCGCCCAGTCTATGGTCTACTGCGGCATCTACACCGAGGATGGCAGCAAGTATCCGGACCTGCGGGACGCCCTGGAAAAGCTCCAGCTCAACGATGCCTCCCTGACCTTTGAGCCGGAAAGCTCCGTGGCTCTGGGCTTCGGCTTCCGCTGCGGCTTTTTGGGGATGCTCCATATGGAGATCATCCAGGAGCGCCTGGAGCGGGAGTTCAACCTGGATCTGGTCACCACTCTCCCCTCCGTTATTTACCATGTATATAAGACCGACGGCACCCTGGTAAAGGTGGATAACCCCCACAATTATCCCGACCCCGCTGTTATCGAGCATGCCGAGGAGCCCTATGTGAAGGTCTCCATCATCGCCCCCAACGAGTATGTGGGCAATATCATGCCCATGTGCCAGGACCGCCGGGGTGAGTTCAAGGATATGCAGTATCTGGACACCCACCTGGTGGAGCTGCACTATCAGATGCCCCTGAATGAGATCATCTACGACTTCTTCGATACCCTCAAGGCCAATACCAAGGGCTACGCCAGCCTGGACTATGAGCTCTCCGGCTACCGGCCCAGCGACCTGGTGAAGGTGGACCTGCTCCTAAACGGCGACGGCGTGGATGCCCTGAGCTTTATTGCCCATAAGGATAAGGCCTATCCCCGGGCCCGCCGCCTGTGCGAAAAGCTGAAGGAGAATATCCCCCGCCAGCTCTTTGAGGTGCCCATCCAGGCGGCCATCGGCGGCCGCATCATCGCCCGGGAAACGGTGAAGGCCATGCGCAAGGATGTGCTGGCCAAGTGCTACGGCGGCGATATCACCCGCAAGAAGAAGCTGCTGGAGAAGCAAAAGGAAGGCAAAAAGAAGATGCGGAATTTGGGCACCGTCCAGGTTCCCACAGAGGCCTTCATGGCGGTGCTGAAGCTGGATAGCGAATGATCTTTTTACCTTCCGGCGCGGGGCAGCGCGCCCGCCGCTGTGCGGCGTAAAATGAAATAAAACTCACCTGTGAGAGGATCAAAGATCCTTTCACAGGCAAAAAGAAGATGCGGAACCTCGGCACCGTCCAGGTCCCCACAGAGGCCTTTATGGCGGTGCTGAAGCTGGATAGCGACTGATCTTTTTGCCTTCCGGCGCGGGGCAGCGCGCCCGCCGCTGTGCGGCGTGAAATGAAATAAAGCTCACCTGTGAGAGGATCAAAGATCCTTTCACAGGCAAAAAGAAGATGCGGAATCTCGGCACCGTCCAGGTGCCCACAGAGGCCTTCATGGCAGTGCTGAAGCTGGACAGCGACTGATCTTTTTGCCTTCCGGCGTGCGGCAGCGCGCCCGCCGCCTGCTGGCACAAAAATTACAATCCTATTACCGGGAAAACGGAGCTTCTCCGGCAATCTATGAGAAGGTGTAACGTTTGAATTTTACATCTGCTGGGGCCTGGCCTATGGCATTTTGTGCGTCATAGAGCGCACACCCCGGTTTAAGCGTCTGCAGAGCCGCCGCCGGAGAGCTGCGACCTGTCCCTGGCCGATACAGTGACCATAATGGGCGGCGCCGCGGAGGAGCTGCCGGACCTATACTACCAGCAAATCGATGGAAGCCGATTGGTCAACATGACGGCCAGCCTGGAGGAGGGGTATAGCTTCGGCTATTATGTCAGCGGGGGATATACCTATGATGTGGAGATCATCGCAGATGTTGTCTCCCTCACGGCGGATGAACAGAATTCAGACCTGCGGGACGGTGTCCTATATCTTTTTTGAATAAAAAGAAAGACTCCATCTCAGGGAACTGGACAGCAGGGGAAAACGGCTGTATAATATATGTACCATGGATCCTGTGGATCGATGGCATTGTGCAAAAGTGAGAGGAGAACGGAAATGAAACGCGAAGTATTGCTGTTGGGCGACCCGGCTCTGTACGAGGTCAGCGCCGCCGTCACCCGGGGGGAGCTGGAGCAGCTGCGCCCGGATATTGAGGATATGTTTGAGTGCCTGCAGGATGCGGGCTTTGGCCACGGCATCTCGGCCCCGCAGATCGGCATCCGCAAGCGCCTGATTTGCCTGGACCTGGACGGCGTGCGCCGGGTCATCGTGAACCCCACCCTGGAGCTGGTGGGCAGCGAGACCATGGAGCTTATGGATGATTGCCTGTGCTTCCCCGGGCTGCTGGTGAAGGTGCGGCGCAACCGCCGCTGCATTGTCCGCTACCGGGATGAAAACTGGCAGGTACAGGAGCTTGCCTGTGAGGACTATCTCTCTGAGCTGATCTAGCACGAGTATGACCATCTCAACGGTGTCCTGGCCACCATGCGCGCCGTGGACGGCAAGGCCTTCGTGATGAAAAAGCCCATCGCCAAGTAATAAAAGAAAAAGCAGCCGCCCGGTGGAGAAATATCCCATCGGGCGGCCGTTTTTGCATAAAAGAGGGCGGCAGGAACATCCTGCCGCCCTTCGGCGTGTTAAAAAGCCTCGCAGAGCTTGCCGCCCGCAGGCGGCAAAGCCGTCAGATCATTTTCTGTTGCGACATGTGCGTGGGGAAAAAATATCCCTCAGGCTGCCAGTTTGCAATTTGTGCGCCTACGGCACACAAACTATGCGCGCAGCAGGCTGCAAGCCTTTTGCCGAAAAATCCGGAGTTTTTTCGGCAGTTCAGAGGGATCAATATTCCTTTGCCTGCTCCTCGCCGTTGAGGACCCGGAGGGCAGCCTGGGCCAGGGCCAGCAGCTCGTCCTCACCGGGATAGACGGTGACGGGGGCAATCCACTCCACCATATCCTTCAGGGCGTGGACGGTCTCCTTGCCGTAGGCGATGCCGCCGGTGAGAATGATCTGATCCACCTGGCCGTGCATAGCGGCGGCCATGGCGCCGATCTCCTTGCCGATCTGATAGTGGAAGGCGTCGATGACCTCAGCCACCTTGGCATCGGTCTCGGCCATCTTCAGCAGGTCGCGCATATCGGTGCTGCCGGCATAGGCCACCAGACCGCCGCGGCCCACGAACATCTTCCGCAGCTCCGCCTCGGTATAGTCTCCGGAGAAGCACAGCCTCATCACGGCGTCGGTGGGAAGGCTGCCGGAGCGCTCGGGGGAGAAGGGACCCTCGCCGTCCAAAGCGTTCTCGGTGTCCACCACGCTGCCCTTCACATGGGCACCCACAGACACGCCGCCGCCCATATGGCAGACGATGAGATTCAGCTCCTCGTACTTCTTGCCCACCTCCTTGGCGTAGCGCTTGGCCACGGCCTTCTGGTTCAGGGCGTGGAACTTGCTGACCCGCTGGATCAGGGGATGGCCGGAATAGCGGGCAATGGCCTGCATCTCGTCCACCACGGGGGGATCGGCAATGAAGGAGGGGATGCCCAGCTCGTCGCCGATCTCCCGGGCGATGAGACCGCCCAGGTTGCAGGCGTGCTGACCCTGGACGCCTGCTACGCAGTCTGCCAGCAGGGCATCGGAGGTGGCGTAGGTGCCGCCACGAATGGGCTTTACAAGGCCGCCCCGGGCGCAGATGGCCGTGAGCTTCTTCATGTTAAAGCTGTTCTCGGTCAGGGCCTGCTCCACCAGCTCCTTGCGCCAGCTTTTCTGGTCGGGAATGGTGGCAAATTTTGCGATCTCCTCGGCGGGATGACGCAGGGTCTTGTCAAAGAGCAGGGTGTCATTTTCAAACACGCCGATCTTGGTAGAGGTGGAGCCGGGGTTGATAACAAGAATGTAATTAGACATAGTGATTTCCTCCTGAGGCTTCAAAATTATAAGATAAAACGCAGAACCGTTTCAATCATAATGCTTATATTATACACCATGCTTTAGGTGGATGTAAATTGTTTTTTTGATGAAAAAGGTGCATTTCCGCCGCGATTTTCTGCCGAGTCAGGCATAAAGACCGTCCAGCCGGCCTATCAGCGCCGCCAGGGCATCCTCCCGGCAGTCCGGCAGCAGCTCTACCCCCGGAGCCCGGCGCACGGCCTCAATGGCATTGGCCGGGGCAAAGGCATGGCCGGCAAGCCGCAGCATGGACAGGTCATTGGCCTGGTCACCCACGCAGCAGACATCCTCCGGGCGGATGTGCAGCAGCTCCGCCAGTTTTTTGGCCATGCCACCCTTGGTGGCACCCTTGGCGGTGATTTCCAGAAAGAATTTCCCGGACCGAACGATCTCAAACTCCCCCGCCCAGCTCCGGCTGCGCACGAATTGCTCCAGGGCGTCGCCCCGCTGGCCGGTCTCCTCAAACAGCACCTTGCTGATGGGCGGAGGGACCTCCCCAATGGAGCGTACCTCCACAGCCGAGGAGCCTGTCAGGCGCAGGTGATTGCGCGTCAGTTCGCTGGGATGCAGGGTGTGGATGGTGTTGCCGTCGTGAT
>ERZ839741.4022-NODE-4022-length-10899-cov-2.580782_pt1 | contig 10899 bp, 9 predicted proteins | sample MGYA00519880_ERZ839741 | MGnify/ENA primary metagenome ERZ839741 (study PRJEB31850, sample SAMEA3708851) | human gut metagenome | biome: human gut; feature: human-associated habitat; material: faeces | place: China | collected 2014 ... | reverse complement strand
ACTCGGTACAATCCAATTATTTGAGGGAAATGCTGGACCTGCCCTGGAATCACCTCTCGGAGGACAACCTGGATCTGGAACATGCACGCCAGGTACTGGATGCCGATCATTTCGGACTGGAGAAAGTAAAAGAAAGAATTTTAGAATACTTAGCGGTTTTAAAGTTAAAAGCCGATATGAAATCGCCGATTCTGTGCCTCTACGGCCCTCCGGGAGTAGGTAAAACTTCCCTGGGAAAATCTGTAGCCCGGGCCTTGAACCGCGAATTTGTACGGATGTCTTTAGGTGGATTGCACGATGAATCGGAAATCCGGGGACACCGGAAGACCTATATCGGAGCTATGCCGGGACGAATCCTTCAGAGTATCAAAAAAGCAGGAACTTCTAATCCTGTTTTCATTCTGGATGAGATCGATAAAGTGGGTAACGATTTCCGGGGGGATCCTCAATCTGCCCTGTTGGAAGTGCTCGACCCGGAACAAAACGGCAGTTTTCACGATAATTTTCTGGATATCGACTATGATCTGTCGAAAGTGATGTTCATCGCCACAGCCAATGACCTCAGCACGATTGCAGGTCCTTTGCGCGACCGGATGGAAATCATCGAAGTGACGGGTTACCTCATGGAGGAAAAACGGGAAATCGCCAAGCGGCACCTGATTCCGAAGCAATTGGAAAACCACGGAATTACGGCCGGGCATGTAACGATCCCAGACGAGATCATCGACCTGATCATCGAGAAATATACCCGCGAATCGGGCGTTCGTAGTCTGGACATGACCATAGCTAAAATTATGCGCCATGTGGCCCGGAAGGTCGCTATGAATAAAAAATTCACGATTACGCTCGACGAAAATAAGGTGAAAGAATATCTGGGAAGCCCGATTTTCTCCCGGGAGGAATATCAAGGGAACGAACTACCCGGTGTCGTGACCGGATTAGCCTGGACAGCCGCAGGAGGAGAAATTCTCTATATAGAATCGAGCTACAGCAAAGGCAAAGGGCATCTTAGCCTGACCGGTAACCTGGGAGAAGTGATGAAAGAATCCGCTACTTTAGCACTCGAATACATCAAATCGCATGCAAAAGAGATCGGGATCGACGAAAAGATGTTCGAAGAAAACGACATCCACGTCCATGTTCCGGCTGGAGCTGTTCCCAAAGACGGACCTTCGGCAGGGATCACCATGGTTACTGCACTAGTATCCGCCCTCACCGGCCGGAAAGTGAAAAAAGCCATCGCCATGACCGGAGAAATCACCCTCCGTGGCAAAGTATTACCGGTAGGGGGAATCCGCGAAAAAATCCTGGCCGCCAAACGAGCCGGAATAAAAGAGATCATCCTTTGCAGTGAAAACAAAAAAGATATCGACGATATCAAAAAAGAATACCTGAAAGGGCTGAAATTCCACTATGCGGATCATATCAAAGAAGTGCTGGAAACAGCGCTTCTAAAAGCATAAAGGAATCTCCTGTGAGACCTATGGTTTTTAGTTATAACGGCGATAGCAGTCCGACTTGACTTCTGAACCGTTGTAACTATTTAAAAGTATGTTTACAAGTATAAATATATATAACTACCTAAAAAAAAACTCATGGAAAATCAAGAACTGCAAACCACCCGGAATCAATCGATCGTTACAATCGGTGATTGGATCATTACGATGATCCTGATGTGTATTCCTTTTGTGAATTTTATTATGTTATTAGTCTGGGCTTTCAGTGCCGGTACTCCTGTCAGTAAAGCCAATTGGGCAAAAGCTACTCTTATCTTTATGCTGATCGGATTTGTATTGGTGATCCTGTTTTGGGGAGCCATCGGCGGACTACTCTTAAGCAATATGTAGACACACGTAAACTCAAATAATGATATTAAGACCGGGGATCTTAATATCATTATTTGAACCGATATCCTACAACTACCGTATTTCCTTCCTCCCCCTGCTCCCGGTAGATTTTCATGAGATCGGGGTGAGCCCGTCGGTAGGCCTCCCATTGTTCCTCATTCAAGGAGGCTTTCAAGCGGTCCAGCATCATACAGTAATCAGAAGAGGGAAAATAAAAATACATATAATCGTCGCACTGACGCATGCCCGGGTTCCAGTTATGGTATAATCGCAACACTGCATTCGGTTTATATCTGAAATTTCCCACCGACAACAAATCATCGTCCACTAAATCATAATTACAGGTTACTTTTTTCAACTTATCATAAACCAATAAATAATATTTTTGATTCACTAAAACTACAATCAAAACATATTTATTATTTTCCGACATCTCAATTACAGTCAAACAATTATCTGAATACCCAGCCTTTCCGCATAGACGAAAGTTTTTAAAAGAACCTTTATCTAAATAATAACGTAAGGTAACCGTATCTTCCGAAACCTGATAAATACTATTGTCGATATCAGAATAATAACAAAAGGTATCATTCACTACATACGACTTATTCCTTACAGCATATTTCCCTACCTTCTGACCTGGGAAATAAGAAATTTTTAACTGTCCGCTCTTCCAGTTTACCAGATTCACCAAACATTCCTCAGACCGATATGTCGATCCACAAACAGGTGTGTTTAGATATACTGCACAACTATCATTCAGCATCCACGTAAAATACCCCACTCCATATTCATAAGAAGGATGCTCGGATTTCTTCTGCCAAAGCAACGTTCCGTCCAAAGCATAGCAATGAAAACCCAATACATCCCCGACTAATACATTCGAATCAGGGGTCAATACAATTTCATGCGGCAAATAAAGATATTCATCCGGTCCACGGCCAAACCGGCCAAGAGTGTGCTGAAACTCACCGGCAGAATCGAATACGCTCAAGGTTACCACATCAGTCATGCCCTCGGTCACTATGGAAGTCGCAACAATCCGATCCCCCATTTTTACAAAGTCTCCGATTCTATTACATACGATCCCTTTAAAAGTCAGCACTTCATATCCATCGAAAAGCCTGGACATCTTCAATGTCCGGGCTTCATCAGGCTTAAAACGAATAACCGGTACCGACTCTTCCTGCATACTCCCGGAAGAACATGCCACCAAACAAAGCCCTATAAGAAAAACAATCGAAAAACGATACAACATAGGATTATTCTGCTATGAATTGACACTGAGGCCCCCAAAAACCTTGGAAACAAACGCAATAACCATATACTGTCGTTGCATTTTCACCGTTTTTTTCAAAATATCCGGAGATACAATACTCTTCTTCAAGTACATTTTTATCCCAAGCCCATATTTTTTGTTCGGCCCAGGCCATCAAAACAAAAAACAAGGCTATTCCTATCAAAACGAATGATTTTTTCAATGCTGTTTTTATAATACAAAGGGTTTAGATTAATAATTGCAATATATTAATTTATATTAATAAAAAACAACTATTTTTTAATAATTTATCAATTATGCCAGAAAATAAAAATTTCCATTGATTAAAGTCCGATAATAAAAACTACTCCGAAGCTGATATCCAACCAATTATAGGGCCACCGGCTATCGGTCACCCGTTTGTTGGAAACTTTATCCCTCATATACACTTCTTTATATTCCAGGCTCATCAAGCTAATATCCAAAGCCAGATACTCTTTGAGCCGCGCCCATAAGCCCGGTTTCAAGGTAGACACCCATAATTCGTGTTTTCCATCGTGTCCTTTTTTCAGAAAGCTTTTTCCCCAGCCATATCCACTGGTTCCCTGCAGGTATAACCGGACTCCCCCACGAGGAGCATACAGCCGGAAAAATCCACCTGTCTCCAGTGTATACTGGTGTCCCTCGTCATCCATCATATATTCGTAAGCCAGATCGGCCCCCAAGGCGATATTATTCGTCACAAAATAACCTGGCGAAACAATGCCTTTGATGGTATATCCCAGATTGACAATCTTCCCGTCATAGGTCACTAATTTCCCGCCTCCGGTGTAATTCAACCGGGCTCCGATCGTCATTTCGCCTCCATATTGTGCTTTGAGGGTCATACCCAAGCATAAAAATAAACCGAAGAACAGTATTTTCTTCATGATCTGTTTTATTTACCTGCACAAGCTATTCATTCAAGCTCTGCGTCAACTTCTTCACCAGCTTATACTTATTAAAAAATTCCTTCAACACAACCCGCAGAACCGTATAGGACGGAATCGCCAGAATCATTCCCAAAATACCGGCCATACTACCGGCCATCAAAATCACCAAAAATATTTCCAAAGGATGGGCGTGTACACTACTCCCATAAATAAAAGGCTGAAAAACAACATTATCGATCAATTGAGTCAACAACATCGCTATAGTCATATAGATCAACAGCGGCAGCATCTGATCGTAAAAATCCAGCCCCAAATTCAACACGACTCCCACAGCCAATCCGAAAAATACCCCGATCATAGGCCCGATATACGGTATCACATTCAAAACTCCGGTCACCAAACCGATGACAACCGCATTACTAAAGCCCAAACCGACAATCGTCAGTCCGATCGTATTCAAAGCCATAACCCCCAAAACTTCGAGCAATAATCCGACAAAATAACGGACCAGTAATTTTTGTATGGAATCCAAAGCATTCCGGGCCTGTTCTTCGAAGCGGGAAGGAAGCACCGCCATCACCATCCCTGAAAACAAGCGGCTATCCTTCAGAAAGAAAAATAAAATAAACGTAATGGAAAAGAGAGCGACAAAAATATCCGTCATCGTTCCGGCTACCGTCCCGAACCAGGTTTTCAGCTGACCGACATTAAACACTTTACTCAATAAATCCGTCACATAAGCATCCACATCCTGATCCTCATCCATCAAACCGTAATGCTTCATAAAATGTCCGGCATCCTCGATCGGGCTTTCCAATTCGGAAACGATATTAGACACACTTACATTGCCCAACGACTGAAATTCACGGATAGCGAGCGGGATAATGGTACTAAAAAAAAGAATAAATAATCCCCAAAGGCAAATCACCGTGATTCCGGCTTTCAAACCATCAGGCAAACGATAGCCCCGGATCTTCACCCGGCCTAATAAATCGATAATCGGCCTGCCGATAAAAGAAATGACAGCTGCCACTAAAATATAAACGATGACAGAAAAAAAATACCAGGAAAAGAAAATTGCCCCAGCTAATGCGACAATTCCTAACACATATTTGGTGACTGAATTCATTCCGCTCCCTTTTTTCAATTGCTTTTCTCCTCTCTTAATTTTCCAAAAATAAATAAAAACCTTTGATTATTTTCTTAAATACCTCAATTTTTAAAAAGATCGATCAAAACCGGAAATGAAGGGGTTTATCCTGTCTGTATTCCATAATATCTCCACGGATCCACCAACTTAAACACCCAAAAACTCTTTGAACACGATAAACTTTATAAGCCTCTGCCCCCTCTAAACCGATTTTTTTTTTAAAGATTCAGAAAAAGAGCGAAGAAGATTAGGTTATTTTTAAAAACCTTTATATCTTTAATACGTTAATTTCAGATCGAAACAAACCGTTTAAAAACATGTTCATACGCCTTTGGCATATCTATTATGATGGTTTCAGCCATTTACCCAAATGGGGAAAAATATTGATCGCAATAGTTGTGGCCAAACTATTGGTCCTGTTTGTGGTATTTAAATTCCTGCTCATGCCGAATTATCTCAATACGACCTATACGACGGAACAGGAAAAAAGTAATCATGTACTCAACGAATTAATTACCAAACCTTAGCTTATGATATCAGAATTAACCACTACAACTTTGGTCGAATGGTCACGCTGGCAATTTGCGATGACCGCCATTTACCATTACATGTTCGTACCTCTCACTCTGGGGTTATCCTTTCTACTGGCTATTATGGAAACCATGTGGGTCAGGACCGGTAAGGCCGAGTGGTTGAATGCCACCAAATTCTGGATGAAGCTTTTTGCAATCAACTTCGCCATCGGTATAGCTACGGGGCTGATATTGGAATTCCAATTCGGTTCCAACTGGTCGAATTATTCCTGGTTTGTCGGGGATATTTTCGGAGCTCCTCTGGCCATCGAAGGTTTGTTCGCTTTCTTTCTCGAAGCCACTTTCTTCGCCGTCATGTTCTTCGGCTGGAACAGGGTAAGCCGTCGTTTTCATCTGGTTTCCACCTGGATGGTATTCATCGGTTCCAACATTTCCGCTTTGTGGATCCTGGTAGCGAATGCGTGGATGCAAAACCCGGTAGGCATGGAATTCAACCCGATGACAGCCCGCAACGAAATGTCGGATTTCTGGGCGGTACTACTCTCACCGACAGCCATGAGTAAATTCTTCCATACCGTCACCTCGGCTTATACGCTTTCGGCTTGTTTTGTCGTTGGAGTAAGTGCCTGGTTTATTCTGAAAAAAAGACATTTCGAATTTGCCCGGAAGAGTATCCTGCTGGCCTCCGTTTTCGGCTTCCTGAGTATCATCGCTACGATCTTCACGGGCGACACCAGTGCCCAGGATGTTACCCGTACCCAACCGATGAAACTAGCTGCTATGGAGGGACTCAACGAAGGAGGGAAAGGAGCCCCGTTTACCTTGATCGGCTTGACTTGCACCGATCCTCAATTACCGTCCGAACGTATGAAAACGGTAAAATACGGTATTACCATTCCTAAACTTTTATCCTTCCTGGGGTATCATGACTTCGATGCCTATGTGCCCGGTATCCAAAATATCATGGACGGCTACACCTCCGAAGACGGAAAAGTATATCCTTCTATAGAGCAACGCATGGCCAACGGCCGTCTGGCGATAGATGCACTGAAAACGTACAAACAAGCTGTTAAAGACAAAGACGATGCGCTGGCTAGCCAATCTTTACAGACACTACGGGCCAACTTCCGGGATTTCGGTTACGGCTATCTCAGTTCGCCTTACGACACGATCCCTCCTGTTCCTCTGGTATTCTATAGTTTCCGGCTGATGGTAGGTCTGGGCATGCTATTCGTTTTGTTGTTTATCTGCTCCTGGTGGTATGCCAAGAAAAGAAAATTCGAAAAATTCAAGTTCATCCCCTATCTGGCTATCGCGTGTGTTCCGTTGGCATATATCGCTTCGCAATGCGGATGGATCGTAGCTGAAGTAGGACGTCAACCTTGGGTGGTACAAAACCTGATGCCCACGAATGTGGCCATCACCCGCATCGCTTCGGGTTGGGTTGTCACCACCTTCTGGATGTTCGCCATTTTGTTCACCTTATTATTGATTGCCGAGATCGGAATCATGTTCACCCAGATCAGGAAAGGGGTAAAAGAGTAAAAAATGAAAAATGAGGAAACCATAACGGCCTGAAAAGTTATAGTCCTCACAAACGATAAATAATAATGGATTATGGATTTAAATATATTACAACATTACTGGTGGATCTTGATCTGTATATTAGGAGGTTTACTGGTATTCTTATTGTTTGTACAAGGAGGACAAAGTCTTCTTTATACCATAGGAAAAAATAAAGACGAACGGGATTTGATCGTCAATACCCTGGGACATAAATGGGAATATACGTTTACCACATTAGTGGTATTCGGCGGAGCTTTCTTCGCCAGTTTTCCCCTATTCTACTCAACCAGTTTCGGAGGAGCCTATGTCGTTTGGATGCTGATCCTCTTTTGTTTTGTCTTGCAAGCGGTATCTTATGAATACCGGAATAAAAAAAACAATTTTCTGGGCAGTCGGACTTACGAAGTATTCCTGATGATCAACGGATTCGCTGCGCCTCTTTTGTTGGGAGCCGCTGTAGCTACTTTCTTTACAGGTTCCCCTTTCCGTCTGGGTGTAATGCATGATGTCGAATGGATGACACCCTGGCGCGGTCTGGATGCCTTGTTCGTCATCACCAACTATTTCCTGGCTTTAGCCGTTTTCTTCCTGGCACGGACATTAGCAGCCCTTTATTTTATTCTTACTATCGATGATCCGAACATCCGCATACGCAGCCACCGGCAAGTGAAATTCAATGCCGTACCGTTCGTTCTCTTTTTCCTGTTGTTTATCGGTTTTATTTTTGCCGGTGAAGGGTATGCAATCACCCCGGAAGGAAACATTGCATTAGTACCCTATAAATATTTTTATAACCTGATAGAAATGCCGCTGAATGCCTTGATATTCATTATCGGAGTAGCAGGAGTACTCTACGGCATCATCCGAAACTGGATATTTCCCCGATGGACGAAAGGAATCTGGTTTGCAGGAGCCGGAACGGTATTGACCGTTATCGCTCTGCTGATTCTGGCAGGTTTCAACCAAACCGCCTTTTATCCCTCATATGTCGATCCTGATTCCTCACTGACTATTTACAACGCTTCTTCGTCCTTATATACCCTGAAAGCGATGTCCTACGTATCTATTATCATACCTGTAGTAATCGCCTATATCTGGTATGCCTGGCGGACGATGACCCGGAAAGCCATCGACAAGCAGGAATTAGAAGAAAGTGAAAATAAATATTAATCCACCGATCCCTCCCAGGGAGGGATCGGCATTATGCCGCACAGGCAATGCAAAAACTTTTAAACCATATCCGGTGCCACGATCCTCGTTCCCCTAACTAACCGGATAATTCAGTACCGATGATACCATCAAAGAACGGGAAATGAAAAGTCTGAAAACCGATCTCACCCTTTTCTGATTTTCACTCAAAGCCTTATCTTTGCGCAACTGAAAAATTCATACGTTCATGAACAGAATTAAAGGTATCCTATATGCTATCGTCTCCTCTTCGACTTTCGGACTGGCCCCTTTTTTTACGCTGACCCTACTAAGCTTCGGCTATTCATCTTTTGAAGTATTGACCTACCGTTGAGGGATCGCTTCCCTTTGCCTGATCGGATTCGGCCTATTGGCCGGGTGTAATTTCCGGTTAAGTAAAAAGGATTTCGGGGTCGTCTTTTTGTTAAGCCTGTTTCGGGCAACGACCTCATTCAGCCTGGTGATCGCCTATCAGAATATTGCCAGCGGTGTAGCTTCGACAATTCATTTTATGTATCCTTTAGCTGTAGCGCTGGCCATGATTTTTTTCTACCATGAGAAAAAATCCGGCTGGGTCATTTCGGCAGTACTCCTATCCATTCTCGGAGCAATCCTCTTATCTTCAGGCAATATAGCAGGTTATAACGCCAACGTGACGGTAGGTATTATTTGCGCCTGCATCTCTATTTTCTCTTACGGAGGTTATATCATCGGAGTCCGGAAAACACGGGCTGTAGCGATCAACTCCACCGTACTCACTTGTTATGTCATGGGATTAGGGGCGTTGTTTTTCATTATCGGCGGGTACCTTACAGAAGGCATCCGGTTAGAAACCCAAGGAAAGGTATGGCTTTATATTCTAGGCCTGGCTTTACCGGCAACCGCTATTTCCAATATGGCCTTAGTCAAAGCAATCAAGCATATCGGTCCCACATTAACTTCGATCTTCGGAGCGATGGAACCGTTGACCGCTGTTTTTATCGGTATAGTTGTTTTCCATGAGACTTCAACGATAGGCGGTATTTTAGGCATGCTACTCATTATTATAGCAGTCTTCATCGTCGTCGTCAAAGAAAACCGGAAGTAAAAGGAAAATAACCTTAGGAATCCGGAATAAAATCGTAGATTTATACCTGTAATATGTATATCACTGCCTAAATTCGAATCAAGGCTTAAGGATTCTTTTAACAGAACTTTCAGTTTACCCGACAGTCGGGTAAACTGAAAGTTCCTAAACAACAAAATCCTATTTTTGAGTTCAGTATTTCCGAATCGGCGTAATCACCACCTGGAAAGTATAGTCCTGATAAGGCAACAGATAAGGTTGTAACGGCCAGGCACCCCAGCTATTGATACATCCCAATCCCATTTGTTTCAGGTCAAAAGACAAGGTGGTCAATCCACGTGGTTTCAATTCTCCGGAATGCCGCTGATCTTTGTCCCAACCGTCATCCAGGTCTTCCGGCAAATAATTCAAAGCAGAGGCTGAGAAAGGAACATCCGAACGAATAGCCAAACCACGTCCATCGATATCGGTCAGTTTCCACCAACGGATATCCGATTTCGTACCGGATTCCTGCGGACGGATATAAGGATAATACTGATCTTTCACCAACTGACGGTAACGGCCCAAACGCTGACTCTCATTCCGGTCGTCATAATTCTCAACAGGTCCCCGGCCATAATAATCGATCCGGTCGAATCTGCCCGGCATCACCAGTTGCATACCGAAACGGAACAGGTGGGGCATATCTTTCTTCTCCTTATCGACAGCAAGCTGTTCACTGATCCGAATCTCCCCATTTCCACCGATAAGATAAGTCATGGTCAATACAGCTGCCAATCGGGGTAATTCATAAGTGGTCACCACCTGAATCCGATTGCCTTGTTCCTCTGCCTTAAAGCTCTTCAATTTCAATCCGGGATTCTTCCAATCCACAAAGCGGCGGTGAAGATTCGCCCCGAAATCATTATCTGTCGGAGCCCGCCAGAAATTGGGCCGTAAAGCATATCCATATTCGATCATCTCATACCCATTCAGACTGATCCCCTCTATCCAACCGGACCATTTTCCAAAAGTCACCTGTACTTCTCCGGCACTCACGACAGCATGTACCAAATCTTCATACAGAGAAGCCTTTTGCCCGGTTTCGGCCAATTCAACCTGAAACAAAGGATAAGGGGCAATCTCCAATTGTTCTTCCGCAACCGCATAACCTGCCGGAAGTAATTGCCGGGCTTGTTTCAGGCGATAGGTCACATTCAGCAGAATTTCACCTTCAGCAGGAAGATCCGTTTCTTTATACCCCAATACGACCGGTTGCTTTAACTTTTTGAATAACAGGGTAACCAACCCGGCGGATATGAGTATGACCGCAAGATCTGATATTAGCGCAGGTATCTGAGACATCGTTTATTGTTTTTT
>ERZ839741.4019-NODE-4019-length-10903-cov-72.331766_pt1 | contig 10903 bp, 9 predicted proteins | sample MGYA00519880_ERZ839741 | MGnify/ENA primary metagenome ERZ839741 (study PRJEB31850, sample SAMEA3708851) | human gut metagenome | biome: human gut; feature: human-associated habitat; material: faeces | place: China | collected 2014 ... | reverse complement strand
GGGGACTGAACGGATATCACCGGAAATGCTGAACGGGTATCCGCCGGAATATGCACCCCGATTGAGTATCTATAAATTGCATACCTACTCCCATATTGGGAACTACCCAAGCATCACAACGACCTGTACCACGCCATGAGGTTTGATATAGTTTTTGGGGAGTAAGTTCTCCTATTTGTACCTCTGGATTTTTATCATCACAACTTGTAAAACTTATGTTTACTAAAAATAATGCCCAAAGCATTAATAAGCAAGATTGTTTAAAATAATGTACCATGTATTAAAATAGATTATATTAATATAAATACCAGACTTCAAAATTACAATCCTATAATTGTGTATAGATTTGCTAATGTTGCTATTGAAATCTGTTTTTCTACTAAATTAGAAGCCCATGAACTAAGACCATATACTTCCAGCAAACTCTCATCTCTTTCATCTGCAAAAAATGAAAAACAGAGTTTGGTAGTTGGGTCGTATAAATATTCCATATTAGTTGCCTCATGATAGTACTTACAGAAACCTTTTTCATTGAAGTTCTCCAAAACCATACATAGCGGAGAACGCATTTGAGGATTAATACGCTTTCTAGTATTATAACTTATCTGAATATCAGAGCTGAAATACCTTGATATTTCTGCCGATATAATTTGGGCTTTTTTGATAAAAACATTATCATCTTCATTTTGCCTTAATTCCGCATCCGTAGCATTACTTTTACTCAATACTATTTGGTCACCCTGTCTTGTTGTTAACACAGCAGCTACATCATATAAACTTTCTCCCGAAGCAGATGTCTTTGTCAATACTCTTGCAATCGTAATAGACGGAGTATAAAGTCTTGTAACAGGAAGAAGAATTTCCTTAGAAGTATCATCAAAACGTCTTTGAAAGTTTCTTTCCAGTACAAAATCCGACATTGGATATAATCCTTCTTCTATTAAATCAATCACTGTATGATTTTTTGAATCATTTAATGATTTTCTCCAAGATTGCAAGTTTATATTTATGTCTTTAAGTGCCATTGTAGTATTCACTACACCTGTTTCATCTTGAATACCACCCAATGTTTTTACACGTATAAATATATCTTGTCTTTTGTAAACTGTAGAATCAAAAGTACCATCCTTTCCATTAAATCCGAACGACCCATTAAGTGAATCACCTTTATATACAAGTGAAGCATTAATATTTTTCTCTAAGGATTTAGTTTTCTGTTCAACATTCGTATTTGAATCCGCATTACCCATATATTGCGCAAAAGCTCTTCCACCTGTATAATAACCAACAACAACAAAATCTCCATATGAATCAATGATAGATGATATAGGAGAGGTATATAAATTATTAATAAAAGACCTTCTTAAAAACTGCCTTGCAAACACTTTATTAGAACCATTGGAACTTAACAAGGTAAATTTGCCATGAGCAAACAATATATTCATTTCCCCATAAGCTTGTTCTTTTGATTCATTAATAAAAGTTCTAAATGTTTCGGTTGTCGTTTTCTTTTTCCCTATAGAAAAAAATCCTAGATTTAAAGAAAATCCACTTTTCACAGTTTTACTTATTGATGAAAAATGCGTATAATTATTAAAATCATAATAAGCAAACGATGACTGGTCGTTCCAGTTAGGATAATTTTCATCAATATATGATTCATCATATTCTTTTAGAGATTCAATATCAAGTATGGAATGCGTAAAGTTATCAAAATCACTTGGTATATAATTCCCCTTAAGCAATTTATAACCATAACCTAGATATTTATCAGTTCCCCCAATCATCTCACCACTTCTTGTCAACTCTTCATCAAAAGAAGGTTTTCCTGTAATAACATCTGGAAGAGATGGATTACGTTCTTGAAGAATCACATCATCACATGAATAATCAGTTTCAACCACTGTATTTTGCTGTGCGCATAAGTTCAAATCCTCTGAACAAGCTATAAACAATGGAGCTATAACAGATAAAATTATTATATATAATATTGATTTCATAATCTTTTCTTATTGCAGATTATTATTAGATAAACTTTTCATATATTCTTCTAAAGGAATTGTTACTATTTCGTCTGGTTTTGCCTTTGATGTAGTATTTATTATTCCATACCAAGAACCTTTAAATTTAACTTCTCTATCATTAGCCTCATTTCCATTACGATAAGTCATAGTAATAGTATAGTCAGCCTTTACACTATATTTCTTTAAATAAGTCGTTACTTTAATTAAAGATGGCTCATCAACTTCTACCGGAATAGTCACCGATAATGTTTTAGGTATCTCATACGTTGTGGAAGTATAAGGAGCTCTAGGCAAAAATATTGTTGAATCAGGCATTTCCCCACTACTAAAATTGCCAGGGGCAATAAATTGCCCAGCTATTATTGCAGGACGTAAAAACATTTGTTCTTCATTTGCCATTGGAATTTTCAAAGCTCCTTTTTCTGTATAACAAGAAGTGTCTTTTACATCTTTTTTTGCATAAATTGTAATATTTGATGGTCCAGCAACTGCTCCTGTCTGACCATTTGAATACACAACAACAGGGTCTAATTCCGTCACTACAGCTTTAGGTTCAAATGCTATTTCTTTTACTTTAAATTTATCCTGAAACTCTAATAGAAACTCTTGCTGTGGTTGCTTATTATATTTTGCATACCCTACCTGCCCATTACTCTTTACTTCTATAGAATAATTAAACACACTCCAAGGATTATTGGGGTCTGCCGTTCCTAAATATGTCTGATTTTCAATATTAAAATATCCTTTATATGTTGATGGTATAAGGTCCCAACTTCCAGAACTTATATCTTCCGAGTCCCAAACAAAAACAAGTTTATTGTTTGGGTCATTGTTATATTGACCACAAACCAATGGCTTATTATAAGACTTTGAATAAATCAAATATGGTATTCCACTACTAGGTGGCAAAATCTTTAAATAGAATTTTGAAGAACTATAAGCTGAAAGTATCAATTCTTTTCTCATTCCTTGAGTAGAAAGATAAGGCTGTCCAACCACTCCACCTCCTCTGACTTTCAACGCAAAAGGAAGCTCTCTAACAGCATACATATTTGATGAATAAAATTCATCTGTCTCAGGATAATAAGAATAAGATTTCGTTTCTGGCTTTTTTTTAAACTCATCTATATTAGAAAACAGACTCACAGAGTCAGCAACAGAGATAGCTCTTGACTGGATTGAACTTTCTGATGTTTCCGAAAAATCATATAAAAGTTCAGAACTTTTTTCACAAGAGACAAGACCAATAGTCATTGCTCCTACCAATAATTGACTTACGCCCCAAAAAGAATAGAATTTTTTTTTCATAAATATAGTTTTAAAATTATGTCCTTAGAAACAAATACGCAATAGAGTTCACGTAGATTTACTTTCTGACGCACGCGAATACGCCACATATACAAAAGGACGAAGAGAAAACAAATCCATGATGCCAAAAACTTTTAGGTAAATATATAAATAGCTCTTACAGCATATTACGTTAAGAGCTATTTATCCCAAAAAGTCAGTTATATTTTACTTAATTTCCCGAAAGACTTAGCCAAAGACGAACTGTTCTTTTAGCCTTATTCTGTTCTCCTTCTAGAATCTTTGCATCACCTTTCTTATAGCTTATTTTTAATTGAGAATCAGTCTGTATAGCATCATATAGAGGAAGCAAAAAGAAATTATCTTCATCTAAAAGTTTTTCCATTATTAACGGAATAATATTTTTACCCATCGCTTGCATTTCTTTAAACTGTGGTAATGTTGTATAAGCGAGAGTACTTGAACTATATTTAGTTTGTGGATTTATTGAAATTTCTTCGTTCCATGAATTAAACAAATCGTTAAACTTAGTCTTTACCTCACAATTAATATTTGCAGCTTTATCAATGACAGCTTGTTTTTCTGCATCAGAAAGTTCAATATCTTCTTGTGCTATCTGTTTTGCAAGTTCCTTTATCTCCGACATATCAGTCTTTGTTCTACTCTCGATAAAAGATACCAAAATTCTACCATACAAAGTGCCAGATAGCTCACTCCTTTTATGGGTAATACGCAAATAACGCCCAAGTTTTGACTCCCAAGTACCGCTACTATATACAACACTTCCATGAGTCATATCTATACTACTTGTTCCCCAACCATCAACAGTAGCATTGCTACCTTCTGTACTAGTCTGTTCATAATTACAAGACGAACCATATAAAGTTTTAGCATTTTTATACTGTTCTATAAAATCATTGTAAAAAGATTCTGGGTCAATCCATTTGTTAGTTATCCCCATAGAATAAGCAATACAATTATATGTACCTGTTGCTTCTCCTGTTACAGAAATATTATTTACATCTAAATTTGGGAAATCCTTTTTAAGATTATCCTTTTCCGCTTGTGTAGGAACCCTTCTCATAGAAGCAGCTCTAGTAGTAAGTTCGTTTGGATTGGCATTATCCTCCACAGAACCAATCTCTTCGTTTTGCTGACAAGCAATAAGACTAAAAGAGAAACCTAATAAAATTAAAATTTGTTTTCTCATAAAGCGAAATTTTTAAGTTAGTAATTATTCAGCAAATGCATTTGCATATCGCAAATATACAATATGAATTATATATAATATAAGAATTATACTGTTTTTTTCACTGTTAATGCTTAAAAACATGATATATTTGCTATTTTTGCAATATACAATCTAAATTATACTAATATGGAAAAAACTTATCATTCATTAAAAGACTTTGAACTATCCTATGGGAAAAATGCTATTGAGAGAGCAAATGATTTCCAGCAGTACATTGAGCAACTAAATGATTTCGGATGTAAAAGCTATTGGATAACTTCACATACAGGTATCGGTTCAACAATGGCAATTGAAGGCTTCAACGAACCTGTTATTGCATTTATTTCTAATGATTATTTAGGTATGTCACAAAGAGAAGAAACTAAACAAGCAGGTATAGATGCTATAAAAAAATATGGAACAGGTGCTTGCGCTGCACAAGTAATAGGTGGTTATCTCGACATACACCAACAGCTAGAGAAAGAAATAGCTTCTTTTGTAGGACAAGAAGAAGCTATTTTATTTTCTTCCGGATTTGGAGCAAATGCCGGAATACTAAGAGCCTTATTGGGTCAAAATGATATTGCATTGATAGACCCTTATATCCACACAAGCGCAATGGCTGGACTAAAAGGAACAAATATAAAACGAATTGGGCATAACGACCTAGAATATTTGGAGAAGGTACTAAAAGAAGTCAAAGGGCAATATCAAACTAAACTTGTAATAATAGATGGTGTATATTCCCAAGATGGGGATTTGTCTTTACTCCCGGAAATTATTACTCTTTGCAAGACTTATGAAGCCATGCTGATGTTAGATGATGCACATGGAATAGGAGTAATGGGAGCCAATGGCAGAGGAACAGCTGAACATTATAACTGTTTAGGTCAAATTGATATTATTACTGGCACATTCAGCAAGTCATTTGGTTGCGTAGGGGGATTTGCAGCAGCTTCAAAGAAGATAATACAATACTTGAAATTTTATGCGGACAGTAATGTGTTTTCAGCAGCCCCTACCCCACAAGTCACAGCATCCATATTAAAAGCTTTAGAGATTATAAAAAAAGAGCCACAAATAAGAACCAAACTTTGGGAAAATACAAATTATCTTAGAAAACGGTTGAAAGAAGAAGGCTTCGACATAGGAAAATCTGTTTCCCCTATTTTTCCTATTATGATAAGAGATAATAAAAAGGTTTACGAAATTGCTAAAATGTTGCAAGAAAAAGGTATCTTTACAATTGGAATTGTATATCCAGCTGTAAGAACCAAAGAAGCAAGATTAAGGGTCAGCGTTCTTGCCACGCATAAACGTGAACAATTAGAATCTTTAGTCAATACTCTTAATGATATAAATAAGAACATAAAAATAAAATAATAATGAAAGAAAGGAGAAAGAGAAGAAGTACCAAAGACATAGAGGAAAGCATTATTAATGCGGCAACCCGTTTTATTGAAACTGAAGGATTTTCTAATCTAACAGTTACAAGTATTATGCGACAAGCTGAAATTGAGCCTGTACAATTCTATAACAGATATGATGATTTGAATAAGTTCATTGACGAGTATGTAAAAAAATACGACTATTGGTTTAGCGATATTGTAAAATCACAAAAACAATATAGTAACGATAAAGCACTATATATGAACATTCTTGTAGGCTTATTTCAATCTTTATCAGAGAATAAAATCATGCAAGAACTTCTAAAATGGGAACTAGCTAATAACAATGAAACTAGTCAACGTACCGCTCAACTACGGGAATTGCATACGTTACCTCTATGCCAAAAATTCTCAAACATATTCTCCAATACAGATATTGATATTGTGACTATATCTGCACTAATAATAGGGGGAATATATTATCTTATTTTGCATGATAAACTTTCAACTTTCAGTGGAATAGACTTAAAAAAAGAATCTGACAAACAAAAAGTTATTAAGGCTATAAGCAAATTGTCAGACATTTTATTTACGTTTATACCTTCTTCTATTACTAAAGAAAATATTGATATTATAATAAAAATGAGAGAAGATAATATTCCTGTAGAAAAAATAGCATATTATACAGGAATCCCTAAAGAAATTATTGTTTCTATCTAAAATATCCGTCCAATGAGGAAAAGCCCATTGGACGGGTCTAGCCTAACCTAAAATCTTTTGTTTCACAAAACGACCCTTTTTCTGTACTAAAGAAAACGGTTCTTTTTTTGCTTAATCAAAGAACTTATGTCATTACGGTGTTTAGTTAACCAATCTTCCAAAATAAACGAAACTAAAGATGAAATAGGTATTTTGGCTTTAGCTTTGAGCAAGCCAAACACCTCTTTTACATCTGTATCAACATATAGAACTTCCTTGCAATTATAATTTTTTCCTTTAATGTACTCTAATAAGTCCGTCAAATCCATATCACTAGAGCCATTAAAATTAAAAACTTCCGAAGAAGTTGTTTCCATTTCTACATGAGGTGGTTCTTTCTCCTCTTCAACTTCACATTTAGCTTCTTGAATAGGAGTTTCATTTATACTACTCCCATGCGATTCTTCACCTCTTATCATTTTAGCTATTTCCAGAACACTAGAAATGCCTTCATTTTGCTTTTTCCTTAATTTATCAGCCATGCGCAAATATATACAATAAATGAATAATTTTATAACAAATATCTATAAAATGAATATTTTATTTTATTGCTCCTTCTTGAATGATATAATCATAAGCATTCTTCACCTTATCAATACACTCATTACTAATTGCTAATGTATTTATACGTTCCATCGCAACAGAAGCTGGTATTTCATCTGTAACAAAACCAACTTGCTTAAGAATATCAACTACCTGTTCTTTCGTCTCATATCTTACCGCAGTTCTCATATTGTTAGGCAAAAAGAATATTTTAGCTTTTACATTTAAATACTGTAACACTTGGATAAAAAAGCCTGTACTATCCATTGTAAATTTATCGTATTTAAATGGGCATATTATTATATCCGCAGCTTTAAGAATAGTTCCCAAAGCATCATCATCAATCTTACCGGGCAAATCTATTAATAGATTTCCTTGCTCAACCTTAGTAAAATCACTAATAATTTTAGCAACATTAGATATATCGGTTTGTATAACCTCATATTTAGGTTCATTATCATAGGTCGCAATATCTTCTTTTCTTCTATCCGATAATGAACGCTGAAAATCTAAATCCAATACTAGAACTTCTTTTCCTTTTTCTACTAGATAGTTGGCAAATTGTATGCAATTAGTCGTTTTACCACAACCGCCTTTCTGATTTCCAAATAATATTATCATATCTTATTCTATTTATTAATTAATTTTGTTGCTGTCCTCTTTTCTTTTTCCTGTTAGGAGATTTATCTTGCTGTACATTTATATGCTGGCTAAGAATATCACAAATAGCATCAATCAGATTAAATCCCCTTGCCAGTTCTGAATCTTGTTCAACATTTATTCTTTCCATCTTATCAAGAGTAACTAGAGTAATCCTATCTTTACTATAGCCATCTTTTATAATATTGATTCCTAAATCATCAGTACTTATGATTACTTTATTCTTTTTATCTATTAGATAAACTAAATTATCATCTTCAACAAAAAGAATTCCTTTTTCTCTTAATGTAGAATGTAAATCTGAACTATGAGCCAAATAACTATTTATCATATCAGAATAGACAGTATTTTTTTTATCCATATGCTCTTGAATCAAAATATCATCTTTTTTCACATGATAAATTCTACTTAACAACTCGGCTTCTTTAACTGTAGCAACATTAAATTTATTTGCTTCATACACTCTGCTATTATATCTAAATTCTTTCAGCAGTTTTTTATCAAGAACCAATAAAGCCTTATCATCACCATTTATAAATATTGTGCCATTCATTGAAAACCTATAATCGTAATCTAACATTGATTTCTTGAAACTATCCATTGTATATTTTGTTCCATCTTTCAAAAGAAGATTAATTATACTATTACAATGTTCTACTTTTGCTTGTTTATTAGGCTCTACTAAAAGTTCCTTCAAATCCATAACTTCCCCACCTTTCAAAACTCTCTTATTTCTATAATCAATTAATGTATATCCATAAGGTTTAGTATGTCCTTTTCCTGTATGAAAGACTAAATTTATACCAAACTTATCTTTCATCAAAGTTTGAAGTTCTGTATAGGAAAGTCCTTGCTTATATTTAAATAAAAGAGCTGTTATCTGTTTTCTTCTTTCTTCATCAGGTGTATATTGTTTAGCTTTATCTTTTATCTGCTCTAATTGAATTGAAGCGTGCTTTTCACCACCCTTATACAAAATTAATAATCCATCCTTTTCTCTTAATTTCCATCCTGATTGTTCAAGTAACAACTTATATTGCTGCACTGTAGAAAAAGAAAACTCCATGTATTTTGAAATATCATCTTTAGCCTTCAAAGCTAAATCAACATTCATTATTTGATTTATGACTTTCTGTGAGCGCACAGCTTCCATATTATCTTTTACCTTCTGTCCGTTCTTCTGTACTCGTGTAGAAACAATATGTACATGATTATTTTCTGTATCAGAATGAAAATATATCATATAAGGATTATTTCCATAACCCATTTTATTTATATATTGCAAAGCTACATTTTTCAAATCATCTGCCGAATATTCACGCCCCTTACATGAAATCACTGCATGAAATTGTTTTGCCTTGACCGCTGGATTAGTCCTACAGACAGATTCCATATAAGCTATATAATCCGACTTCTTCAAATTATCTGGATTCATAGCAAAATTTTCTGCAACAAGAAGTTCACTCTTGCCTTCCTCATTCTTTCGCTCATTATAATCAATACCAGCGAAAGAAGTTGCCGCTTTTAAAACTACTACTACCATATTTATAACTTCACACCGCAAATATACAAACAAATATTCAATAAAAGAATATTTCAATATAATTTATTCATATAATAAATATACAAATATTATATATTCATATATTATTTATATATATAATATTTTTCCCTAAAGTATTGGTATCATAACAGTGTTCTTTTTTCGTCCATGTCCGGGAGAACCGGGAAAAGTACGGTATCAAATTCCTTTCCGGCTTTTCTCCAGTGCAGGCAGAAAAGGTATCAATTAGATGCAATCCTTTTGCTGATGGGCGATAGTTCCTGAATGGTGTCGGTATCGTTTCTTTTATGATGCAGCCGTTTTCCTGTATTCAGGTATAGAGAGAAACGACACAAAGAACTTTAGGGGAAAGAAATAGTAACGCTGTCTTTATCACTAAAATTATATATATCAATATTATATATACATATATTATTTGATTGACATCAACTTACGCCAAGTAACATTCAATTTATCTTGCATAATTACATAGTCTGCCATTTTCTTTTCTACCTCATTAAGAACCTCTTGATTAACTTCTTCCTTATGAATATTTACATACCTAGCCAACTGATTTATATTATTTCCTATACGTTTCATTTCCAAACAAATTTCATCCATCGAACGAATAAATTCTTTAGGGTCAATAAGACCAACTCCTTTCCTAAAGACTCTCTGTCTAAAATAATCTGACATACATTTGCTAGATTTAGAAGCTTTAGTTAGTTCTTCATATTCTAAATTCGTTAAGCGAACTTTCACTATTCTATCTCTTTTATTTGCTTTCATACTATGATACTAAATAATATATGCCCCCAAGTTGCGAGGGGGCTAAACTCCTGATTTATCAGGCAAGATTTGGTTTTTGTGGACACAAAAACACATCTTGCTATTAATTTCTACAAACGCAAATATATAAATTCCTAAACACCCTACCAAACAAAAGGGAAAAGAATACTATAAGATTATTTTTTGGTATCATAATAATGTTCTTTTTTCGTCCATGTCCGGGAGAACCGGGAAAAGTACGGTATCAAATTCCTTTCCGGCTTTTCTCCAGTGCAGGCAGAAAAGGTATCAATTAGATGCAATCCTTTTGCTGATGGGCGATAGTTCCTGAATGGTGTCGGTATCGTTTCTTTTATGATGCAGCCGTTTTCCTGTATTCAGATATAGAGAGAAACGACACAAGGAACTTTAGGGAAAAGAAGATTCTTCGTGTTGCTCTTTCTGGAAGTGGAGTATATTAATCATATATTATATGTTTATAGGTTTACATATTATATATTCATATATTATTTATATATATAATATGGTATTTTGTTCCTGTTCTTTTTCCCTATCGTTTTATGGTATCAATTTTTTGTGTCCGGCTTCCGGCAACTTTTTGTATTTGGTATCAAAAGGTCGTTCTACAGGGTGTGCCAGGAATGAAAATTCGGTATCA
>ERZ839741.3985-NODE-3985-length-11049-cov-2.666091_pt1 | contig 11049 bp, 8 predicted proteins | sample MGYA00519880_ERZ839741 | MGnify/ENA primary metagenome ERZ839741 (study PRJEB31850, sample SAMEA3708851) | human gut metagenome | biome: human gut; feature: human-associated habitat; material: faeces | place: China | collected 2014 ... | reverse complement strand
AGACCAGATTGCAGATGCCATCACAAAAATTGCGGGCGGTGACACCAGCTATCAGATGAATCTGGCCGGTCTGGAGGGAAAGGAACTGAGAGTCGGCAACATGATCAACAGCATCGGAACCGGACTGGAGCGTGCCCTTCAGGAGCAGGTCAGGAGCGAACGCTTAAAAGCCGACCTGATCACAAACGTATCCCACGATATCAAGACCCCGCTCACTTCTATTATTAACTATGTAGACCTGCTGAAGAGGGAACAGATTCCGGGGGAACGCGCCCGGGAATACTTAAAAGTCCTGGATCAGAAATCCCAGCGTTTAAAAACACTGACGGAAGATCTGGTGGAAGCTTCCAAGGCAAGTTCCGGAAACCTGAAACTTGAGATCACAGATATTGACCTGGTGGAGCTGGTACAGCAGACCAATGGTGAATTTGAAGAGCGTTTAAAAGCGGTTCTGGAAGAAGTTAAGAAAAGTGATGGACAGATTATCTTATTTATCGACGAACTTCATACGATCGTCGGTGCAGGTTCAGCTTCAGGTTCAATGGATGCCGCCAATATGCTGAAGCCGGCTCTGGCCCGTGGTGAGATACAATGTATCGGTGCTACGACATTAGATGAATACCGTAAAAATATCGAGAAAGATGGAGCTTTGGAACGTCGTTTCCAAAAAGTGATCGTCGATCCGACAACAGCGGAAGAAACTTTGCAGATCCTGCAAAATATCAAGGCCCGCTACGAAGAACATCACAATGTGATCTATACGCCCGAAGCCCTGCAAGCTTGTGTAAAACTGACAGAACGTTATATCAGTGACCGCAACTTCCCGGACAAAGCAATTGATGCGTTGGATGAAGCCGGTTCTCGCGTACATATATCTAACATAACGGTTCCGAAAAGCATTGAAGAACTGGAAGCCAAGATCGAGGCAACCAAAACAGAGAAGCTTGCTGCCGTTAAGTCACAAAACTTTGAATTGGCTGCCAGCTTCCGTGACAAGGAACGTCAGTACCTCTTACAGTTGGAAGCAGCCAAAGCCAAATGGGAGCAAGAATTGCAGGAGCATCGCGAAACGGTGGATGAAGATAAGGTGGCTGAAGTTGTAGCCATGATGTCAGGTGTCCCTGTCCAACGTATCGCAAAAGCTGAAAACCTGAAATTACTCGAAATGGCGGAGAACCTAAAGAAGAAAGTAGTCGGCCAAGATGATGCCGTTCAGAAGATCGTAAAAGCAATTCAGCGCAACCGCGTTGGCTTAAAGGATCCGAACAAGCCGATCGGAACATTCATGTTCTTAGGGCCGACAGGTGTCGGTAAGACTCATCTGGCCAAAAAGTTGGCGGAATATCTGTTTGACTCGGCCGACGCTTTGGTCCGTATCGATATGAGCGAGTATCTCGAAAAGTTTGCGGTGTCCCGCCTGATCGGTGCGCCTCCGGGATATGTAGGTTATGAAGAAGGCGGTCAGTTAACCGAGAAGGTCCGCCGTAAGCCCTACTCTGTTGTCTTGTTGGATGAGATCGAGAAAGCGCATCCGGACGTGTTCAACCTGCTGCTGCAAGTCCTGGACGAAGGTCGTCTGACTGACAGTCTTGGCAGACGGATCGACTTTAAGAATACAATTCTGATCATGACGTCTAATATCGGTACACGCCAGTTGAAAGACTTCGGCCGTGGTGTCGGTTTCAGTTCGCAGGCTGCCGGCGAGCCAGATAAGGACTTCTCCCGCAGCGTTATCCAGAAAGCACTGAACAAGGCATTCGCTCCGGAGTTTTTGAACCGTGTGGACGACATCATTATGTTCGATCAATTGGATAAGGAAGCAATCCATAAGATCATTGACATCGAATTGCAAGGTCTTTACAAACGCGTGGCTGGTCTTGGTTATTCTTTGGAACTGACAGACGCCGCCAAAGATTTTGTTGCCACCAAAGGTTATGACATTCAGTTCGGTGCACGTCCGCTGAAGCGTGCCATCCAGAAATATCTGGAAGACGAAATGGCAGAAATGATTATCCGAGCGTCTGTCGGAGAAGGTGATACGATTGTTGTCGACTTCGACAAGGACAAACAAGAGATTGTTACGAATATAAAGAAAAGCGAGTCTGCTGCCGAAGCTTGATTTTCAAAAATGTGATTGGAGTGCCGTTGTGGTTTTTGCCACAACGGCATTTTTTATGTGATTTGCCATAAATCGAGACTTTTTTCTTAAGTTTGCCTAAACTTTTTATGCTATGACATTCTTCAGATGCCTTTGCTTGCTATTTATTTTATGCTGTTGCAATAGTAAACCGAAAACAGATGCGGGAATGATACGTGTATCAGTTCTGCGTGGTCCTTCCGCCATTGCCTTTGCACACTGGATGAAAGAAACGCCCGTTATCGACGGCAAGCCGCTTTCCGTTCGGATAATCGATTCTCCTGACTTGATGCAAGCTACTCTGATAAAAGGTGAAGCTGATATAGCTGTTTTGCCGATGATCAGTGCTGTCAACTTGTATAATAAAGGCATTCGATATCATCTGGCAGGTTGTCCGATATGGGGTACCCTCTATTTGGTAGGTAGAAGCGACAAAGGTATATCCGGTGAGAACAAATCGGTTTTACATATTTTCGGAGCAGGAACGACACCTGACATTCTTACCCGTCATTATCTCCGGCAACATAAACTTAATTACACGTTGAATTATTCACTCACTACCGCACATGAAATCATGCAGGGACTGTTGGCCGGGAAAGTCGATTATGCCGTTTTAGGAGAACCGTTCTTGAGTATTGCGTTGCGGAAAGACAGCACGTTGCAAATATTGGCAGACCTAAACAAGCCTGATTCTGCCTCTTTAGGATTTGCCCAGACAGCCATACTCTATGTGCCTACCTTGAAAAAAAGTAAAGAAACGATGGACAGTCTTTTAAATGCTTCTTGCCGTTTTGCCGTAGAGCAGCCGGAACAGGCTATTTGTATATTGGAAAAGGAAAACATTTTTACATTTGGCATGTTGACGCCCGAAAGTATCGAACGTTGTAAGATTGACTATAAAACAGTCTCCGAAGCCCAAGAAAATATACTTCACTTCCTGCAACTGATTGAGCAATATGAACCTAAAGCATTGGGAGGAAAAATGCCCGATGAGCAATTCTATAAATAATCCGAAAATGAAGAAAAGCATCTTTACGATCCTGTCGATTACAATCCTCATATTGGCCTGGCAACTATTGACCATGCTGGTCCGTTTGCCGGATTTGGTTCCGTCCATACCTCACCTATTTAGCACGCTCGTTGCACTTTTCGCATCCGGTTCATTCTATCAATCAGTCATGGCGACAGTGTTGCGTGGAACCATCGGGATGTCTATATCGTTAATGGCGGCTATGGGAGTTTCTCTCTTGTTCTACAAATGCGAGTGGATTTATGAACTATTTCGTCCGTTACTGGCCATCATGCGTTCCATTCCGGTCATTTCATTTATACTCTTGGCTTTGATTTTCCTGAATGCGGAAAGTATTCCTTTGATAATCGCTTTTCTGACCATGTTCCCACTCCTTACGGAAAACCTGACGAAAGGAATACGAGGACAGAGGAAAGAGTTTTCGATAATGGCTCGTCAATTTAGGATCGGACGCTGGAACAAGCTGACACAGGTGGTCTATCCGCAACTGAAGCCATTCCTATACAGCGGTCTTGCATCTGCTTCGGGCTTTGGTTGGCGTGCTATCATTATGGGAGAGGTACTGGCGCAATGTTCGCCCGGTATAGGCGGGGAAATGAAACAGGCACAAGTTTTTATAGCCGTTCCCGAATTGATCGCATGGACGATTATAGCAATTCTGATCAGTTATCTTTTTGATAGAGGAATCAGCTGGTTGGCGAAGCAACGATTCCCTATACATTACAACAAGCATTGCAGTAAACAACCTGTGCCAAAAGGAAATTGCGATATACGGATTCGTGATATTTCATATCGGTATGGTTCGGATACGGTCCTGTCCCACTTCAGCTATACTTTCGAAAAAGGATTCATATATGGCATAACAGCTCCGTCGGGAACTGGCAAAACGACCTTGTTGAACCTGATAGGAAACATTTTAAAACCCGCACAAGGGGAAATCGAAACAGATTTTAAAACCGGAATAGCTTATGTATTCCAGGAACCCGAATTACTCAGCCAGTTGACAATTGCCGAAAATATCGCCTTACCCTTGGCTGCCTATCTGAAAAAAGAAATTGCTTTCGAACAGGCGATTTCAATATTGCAAAAGATGGAGTTGGACGGCTTTGAGAACCGTTTTCCGAATGAACTGAGTTTCGGGCAGCAACAACGAGCAGCGATAGCACGTGCCTTGACTTACCCTTCTCCACTCCTGCTCATGGACGAGCCTTTTAAAGGTTTAGACGAGGCTTTAAGCCGCCGTATTATCAAGCGTATCCGTGAACGGCAAACAGAGAATGGGCAGACGATTCTCTTCACTTCCCATAATCCCGGAGAACTGCATTTGTTTGCAGATAAGACAGTTCGTTTGGATCCAACCAGCCATTAAGAGACTTTTACCGGTGAGCAAGGGATGGTAAACCAAAAAGTAGACCCCTTGCCTTCTTCCGATTCCACTCCTATTTCCCCTTTCAAGATAGAAATGATTGTCTTGCAGATGGAAAGTCCGAGACCTGTTCCCTGTTTGAACATATCCAACTTGACAAAGCGGTCGAATTTAGGTTGACAAAATTCTTGAATTTAAACGTGAATTGCAAATGTTTAGATAAAGAACTCGCCGGCTGGAGCAAAATAAATACCAAACAATTATCTTTGCGATTCAAATATAAAGAAACAACCCATATGGTAACATCATTTCATGCGCAGATTTCCCGTATCCTGAACATTCCTGCCGGACAGGTGGAACGAACCATCGGGCTATTGGGAGAAGGAGCGACAATCCCCTTCATCAGCCGGTACCGCAAAGAGGTGACCGGAGGACTGGATGAAGTTCAGATCGGCAATATCAAAGATCAGTTGGACAAGTTGACCGAACTGAAGAAGAGAAAAGAAAGTATCTTATCCTCCATAGAAGAACAAGGCAAACTGACTCCCGAATTCGTGGGATAGTACCGAAATAGAAGACCTTTATCTGCCTTACAAGCCCAAACGGATCACCAAAGCGGAAATTGCCCGTAAGAAAGGACTCGAACCTCTTGCCAGAATCGTGATGATGCAAAACGAAAGAGACTTGCCAGCCCGCGTGGCAGCCTTTATCAAAGGGGAAGTGAAGAACGCTGAAGAAGCGTTGCAAGGGGCACGCGACATCATCGCTGAATGGGTGAATGAGAACGAAGAGGCCCGCAATGTCGTCCGGAATTCTTTCTCACACACGGCAGTCATCACGTCCAAAGTCATCAAAGGAAAAGAGGAAGAGGGCGCTAAATACCTCGATTATTTCGAATTCAGTGAAACTCTGAACCGTATAAGTTCACATCGTCTGTTGGCCCTGCGCCGAGGTGAAACGGAAGGTATCCTGCGTGTAAGCATTTCTCCCGACACGACGGGCTGCCTGGACCGGTTGAAACGCCGTTTCGTGAAGGGACGGGGCGAAACATCCGACCAAGTATCGATAGCTGTAGACGATTCTTTCAAGCGCCTGCTGAAACCTTCCATCGAAACCGAATTTGCTAATTTGAGCAAGGCAAAAGCCGACGAAGAAGCGATCCGTGTATTTACCGAAAACCTGCGCCAGTTGTTGTTGGCTCCGCCATTGGGACAAAAACGTGTGTTGGGTGTCGATCCCGGTTATCGTACTGGTTGTAAACTGGTTTGCCTCGACGCGCAGGGGGCATTGTTACATAATGAAGCGATCTATCCTCACCCGCCCCAGAACGAAAAAAGCAAAGCGGCTGCCAAAGTGGCACAACTGGTAGCCACATACGCCATCGACGCCATCGCTATCGGGAACGGGACAGCAAGCCGCGAGACGGAACAGTTCATTACCAATATCCGCTATGATCGCAAAGTACAAGTGTTCGTGGTCAGTGAGAACGGAGCATCCATCTATTCCGCATCCAAGATAGCCCGCGACGAGTTTCCCGAATATGACGTGACGGTCCGTGGCGCCGTCAGTATCGGCCGTCGCTTGATGGACCCGCTTGCCGAGTTGGTCAAGATTGATCCGAAAAGCATCGGTGTCGGGCAATACCAGCATGATGTCGAGCAGGGTGCCCTGAAAAAGAGCCTCGACCAGACGGTGGAAAGCTGTGTAAACTTAGTCGGCGTGAATGTCAATACGGCAAGCAAGCACCTATTGACCTATATTTCCGGATTGGGCCCGACGTTAGCACAAAACATCGTCGACTACCGAACCGAACACGGACCTTTCCAGTCTCGTCGCGAACTCCTGAAAGTACCCCGCATGGGAGAAAAGGCTTTTGAACAAAGTGCTGGTTTCCTTCGTATCCAAGATGGTAAGAACCCATTGGACAACTCGGCCGTCCATCCGGAAAGTTATCCGATCGTCGAACTGATGGCAAAGGACTTGAAATGTACTGTCACCGAACTGATCAGCAATAAAGAACTGAAGAAAAAGCTCGACTTGAAAAAATACGTCACGGACAAAGTCGGAATGCCGACTTTGTTGGATATTATGGAAGAACTGGATAAGCCGGGACGCGATCCTCGCCAGACCATCCAAGTATTTTCTTTCGATCCAACGGTGAAGACGATCGAAGACCTGAAAGAAGGGCAAGTGCTGCCGGGCATCGTCACCAATATAACGAATTTCGGCTGTTTTGTCGATGTCGGCATCAAGGAGAATGGGCTGGTTCATATTTCCGAATTGGCAGACCGTTTTATCAGTGATCCGACACAAGTCGTCTCGATCCATCAACATGTGAAAGTAAAAGTGTTAAGCGTCGACCTCGTTCGCAAACGGGTTCAGCTTTCTATGAAAGGAATAGAAGAAACAGTTTCTTAATAGCGATGAAAATTAACAAAACAAACGTAGCACGCCTGCTGGACAAAGCCAAAGTGGCTTACCAGCTGGTTCCTTATGAAGTAGATGAAAACGATCTGAGCGCGACGCACGTCGCCGACCAGTTAGGCGAGAATGTCGCGCAGGTATTCAAGACGCTTGTCCTCCACGGCGACAAAAGCGGCTACTTCGTCTGTGTCATTCCCGGCGCCGACGAGGTTGATCTGAAAAAGGCCGCTAAAGTCTCCGGCAACAAAAGTTGTGAAATGATCCCGGTCAAAGAACTCCTCCCCCTCACCGGCTACATCCGTGGCGGCTGCTCCCCCATCGGCATGAAAAAGCATTTCCCGACCTATATCCACCACACCGCCGGACAGTTCGATCACATTTATGTCAGCGCCGGACAACGGGGTTTGCAGATACGGATCGCTCCGGGAGATTTGATTCGGGAGGCACGGGCAGAGGTGGCGGATGTCATACGTGAAATATGAATCAATACTGTATATCGAAACGCTTCTACGTTATTTTCAATACGTCCACAAAGATCGTGTTTTTGAATGATTAAGCAAAGAAAACTCGCACCCCCGTCGCACCCCTGCAAACCCATTTCAAGAAATCCTGAAGCCGTTTCTCACTGTGCAGGGCGGTCTCAAGAAATCTTGAAATGGGTTTGCACCTTTGAAAAGCCGTTTTGAGAAATCTTGAAACGACTTTTTTCCATTCAAAAACGGCTTTAAGATTTCTTGAAGATATTTTTCACCGTTGGAACGGCATTTCAAGGTTTCTTGAAGACTTTTCCGGACAATAAAAGCAGAAAGCAATGCTAAATCAATAATTATTGTCTACCTTGCAGGACAATTTAAACATTTAATTCGAATGCCTATGGGAACATACACGAAAATCAAAGTAATCATGCTTTACACACTCAATAACGCCGAGTACCTGGCCTATATGAACTCCGTACTCGCTTTGCTCCCTCCCCCATCGGGCGGCGAGGAAGACCGTCCGGATGAACTCTCTTTGGACAAAGAAGTGCAAGCATCAGGAGCTCCGGACATCGGTCTGTCAAAAGAGTTTGTCAATGCAATGGAAAAGGACGTGCTTGCCCTGGCAGACGTTGTGGATGAAAGCCGTATCTCGCAGGAAACGGAAAAAGCCGAATTACACGAAAAGAATCGGGATAATTTAGTTGTTTACATCACGACACGTATCTCCCGTGCCGGGACATTGCCACTTGAGGCTGAAAGAGATGCAGGAAAATATTTATACAAGGTCATCAAGCCTTATATCGGTATCGCCCGTCTCCCGGTAGCACAGGAAAGTGCCAAGATACAAGGGCTTTTGATCGATTTGAGAAAGGACGAAAACATCTCCTACGTGGAGACGCTCGGACTGGCGGCTTATTTGGACGAACTCGAAAAGGAGAACAACGCCTATATCAGCCTGACGAGCCAACGGACACAGAACCGGGCAGCCAACAAGAAGGAAAGCGGTGCGGTTCTGCGCGAGCGGATCGACGGATATTATGAAGATCTGGTCATGCTGGCACAATCCTACAGCGTTGCCGTACCTTTGGAGGCGGCAACGGCATTTGTCAACAACCTGAATCAGCTGATCACCGAAACGACCACCGCCAACAACCAGCGAAAGAAAAGATCAGGGTCAAACGGCAACGGGGCTGACGATTCCGAACGTCCCGGAGAACTGTCTGTTTAAACAAAAAAAGAGCCGAGACTGGTAATTTTTACCGATCTCGGCTCTTTTCTTCTTTCTTTAATTTTATACACCTAAGACGATTCAGCATCGATATTCAATTTTCGGCTGATCTCACGAGCAACTTTCAAAGTCGGCTCGCATTTCTTATTTAATCTTTAGAACTTCCGGAACGTATATGTTTTCCCCTCACGGCTTAAGATCAGTTGCTTGGATTCCAGTTTATCGATTGTATAGGTTTGTTTGGAAGAATTCCAGTCGGTATAAGGCAGGAATTTACTGATCGGCCTCGGATCATTCTCTAATTCCAGCAGCAATGTTTTTTCACCTTCCAACGTGTTGTAGCCATATTGATGGCGGAAAGAGTCGATTTCCGTAACGTACACCTGGTACATAAACAAAGAATGTTCAAAATTAAAATAAACCGTATCGACATTCTGCACGTTACCGCTTGCTTCTACCTTCTGTAATTGCCATTTACCGAACAACTTGGATTCCGTGTCCTTGCTGCACGAGACGAACAGGATCACACAAAATGCTATCAATATATTTCTAACCATACTCTTTTTTCTGCTTAAATCGGACATCAAAGGAAAGGAAATAATTTCAATTTTGTATATTTGTCACCACTTTATTATGTGTTTTTAATTTTACAGACATTCTATGAGACAAATGAAACAATTTGTAATACTGCTTTCAGCTGTATTAGCTTTTTCTTCCTGCGTACACAAAGTGCAGAAGGAACAACAGGAAAAGAGTATCGTGCATACCAATCCCCTTCCCGTAAAGTTTGGTGATCCTTATGTACTGCTGGCTTCGGACGGCATATACTACATGTATGGAACAGGCGGAGGTGCTGTCGACGGCTTCAGTGTGTATTCCTCTCCCGACTTGGCCAACTGGAAAGCCGAAGGACAGGTATTTCGGGGCAATGTTCCGGGATCATGGGGAGTCGCCAACTTCTGGGCGCCGGAGGTGTATGAACGGGGTGGCAAGTTCTATATGCTGTACAGTGCCGACTGGAAAGAAAATCCGACTAACGAATTGGAAAATTTCCGTATCGGAGTGGCTGTTGCCGACAAGCCGACAGGACCTTTCAAGGAATTATCCGACAAACCTTTGTTTGATCCGGGCTATCCGGTTATCGACGGGAACTTGATCGATGACGAGGATGGACGGACCTACCTATATTTTTCCCGTTGTTGCTACAAACATCCGGTGGAAAGCGAAATTGCCGAAAAGGCTAAAAAAGAAGGGAAGTTCGACGAGATAGAGGAAAGCTGGATATATGGCATCGAGGTAAAGCCGGATTTGACAGAAGTGATCGGTGAACCGGTCCTGCTGCTCCGTCCGCCAGTAAAACTGGACGACACGCAATCCGAATGGGAAAGCCGCTCCGTTACTTCCGGTGAGATCAACCGCCGTTGGACGGAAGGTCCTTATACGATGAAAAAAGGCGATACCTACTATATGATGTATTCGGCCAACTATTATAAAGGAAAGAATTATGCTGTCGGCTATGCAACGGCAAAAAGTCCGCTCGGCCCGTTTGTCAAATCGAACGATAATCCTGTGCTACAAAAGAACGTGGAGCAGGGAGGCATCGTTACCGGTACGGGGCATAACAGCGTGACCTGGTCGAAAGACGGCAAGCAGATGTATTGTGTTTATCACGGTTACACTCAGAAAACAGGAAGCGAGCGAGTTGTCTTTATCGACAAGATGGGAATCGATGAGAACGGCAAGCTCTATGTGGACGGACCGAACGCGGAGTAAATTGAAAATTAAAAATTAAGAATTAAAAAATATCATCGACCGTAATTTTTTAATTCTTAATTTTTAATTCTTAATTTACAAAGCCCCCTTTGTACTCGGCAGTTCATACCTGTAGATGTCGCGGCGGATAGCCATCTTGATGGAGCGGGCCAAAGCCTTGAAGATTCCTTCGATCTTATGGTGCTCGTTTGTGCCTTCCGCTTTAATGTTCAGGTTCATGCGGGCGGCATCGCTCAGGCTTTTAAAGAAATGCAAGAACATTTCGGTCGGCATATCCCCTACTTTCTCACGGTGAAAGGCTGCATCCCAGACTAACCAGGGACGTCCTCCGAAATCAAGCGCCACACTGCACAGACAATCGTCCATCGGCAGGCAGTAACCGTAGCGTTCGATCCCCCTCTTATCGCCTAAAGCCTTTAACAAAGCTTCTCCAAGCGCAATAGCCGTATCCTCTATCGTATGATGTTCGTCTACTTCCAGATCTCCTTTCACCCGTACCGTCAAATCGATACCCGAATGTTTTCCGATCTGGTCGAGCATATGGTCGAAGAAGCCGAGACCGGTGGAAATCTCCGTCCGCCCATGTCCGTCCAGATTCACTTCTACAAAAAT
>ERZ839741.3979-NODE-3979-length-11060-cov-100.540845_pt1 | contig 11060 bp, 12 predicted proteins | sample MGYA00519880_ERZ839741 | MGnify/ENA primary metagenome ERZ839741 (study PRJEB31850, sample SAMEA3708851) | human gut metagenome | biome: human gut; feature: human-associated habitat; material: faeces | place: China | collected 2014 ... | reverse complement strand
CGGTCGTGGAACAATGAAAGGCTGTTGTCAAAAGCGTCTAATGCTTATGAAGCAAGATACCAAACGGCAGTTGTTAAAGATAGATAAAGAAGCAAGTGCCGCAAGAGAAAAGGCATATCAGGATTATGTTATGCAGTATGAGATGGCGGTTGCAAAGCAACAGAGTGAAGCGTGGAGAAAAGCGATAGATGGAGTGCCGGATAGTTTAAGAATGTTGTTGGAAATAAATAATACTGAAAATGTGCCGGAATATTCAGAAAAACAAAAAAGCAATATAACGATGCAATCAAGGCTTATGATCATACCGGTAACGGTGTAAGCTGGTCGCAGTTTGAATGGAAAACTTACGATACACAGATGACAGTCACATTTGAGGATTCGGTGAAAGTTGAAAGCATTTCAAAAAATGGAAAGTTTAAGTGTATTATGGAGCCATATCCGGGTAATGAATTAGATTTTTAAAAAGTATTTCATGTAGGAGTCAGAGCATATTACTGACTCCTATGCAGAAAGGAGAACAATTTTATGAGTATAACGAAAGTTGGAAGTTCCTATAATTTCATTTATAACACAAAGACAGGTAAATTATCTACAAAAGATGGCAGCAAAAATGAATTTGTTGATTTTTGCAATGGAGATGTAAAGGGAGAAGATACAGAGACACTGAATCATTTTGATGAGCATACAAGATATCAGTTTACAAGAATGCTGTTTGCATATGGAACCGGAATGACCGGACAGAATCCTTTTGCCAATGATGAGAAAGTCGAGATTACAGCGGATATAGACAGTGCAACCCATACTTCCTTTTATGTGAATGGGCAGAAAGCGTTTACGGCAATTACGGGTATGTCATATCTCCCATCCGAGATTCAAACCTTTGGAACCGTACAGCAGCCATTTAAAACCAGAGGGTACAAACCATATGATCCCAGTACAAACAGTATCACGATTGGGGTTGGAAGCAGATTTAATCTTGGAAATGGATACAGCATGACGGTACAGGAAGATTTTGTCTGGGGCGAGGGCTATGGAAACGGAAGCAAGGCAGATGATGAAAGATGCAATATGATGATAGGTGGTCTGAACTCCCTGATACATTTTGCGGATCAGCAGTATTTTTCAAGTATGACAGATACATACACCGATTATATTTTAGATTTTCTTGCGTCACAGGGAGTGGATACAAGCAGAGAATTTGTGATAAACGGGACACATTGCGAACTGGTAAATGGGAAAATATGTGAAGTTGGTAACGATTATGTGGTGCCTAGTGCCATTCAGCAGAAAGCAGTGAAAAGATATGAAGAAAGTATGTCACAGCTTTTGAATAGCGGAACTTGGTATAGATGGTCATAAAAGTAATAGATCACTTGGACCGTTATGGAGAGTGAATAGATTCCGAATGACAGAGGAAAGGACAGCATATCTGCAACAGGAAAAAGAATTTTATACAGTGTTGGCATCCAAAATAGGAGAATAATTTTATGCATGATGCAAAAATGATATTGAAATAGGAGGAATAGTTTTGATGTTATTGGAGCGTCACCGGAAGAATGTTACGGTTATGCAGGTCCGGTAGGAAAGAGTGGATCAGAAACAGCGAATGACGGAGAATCTTGGTGGAAGAAGCGCCACGAAAGAATGGAAGAACTTATGAAAGAACAGGAAGAGGAAGCAGTAAAAAGAGCACAGGCAAGACGAAAAGCTGTACAAAACGAATATCTAAATAGCCAGTTGGCGGCGGCAGCATATGAGAAAAGCAGTATTATTTTACCAGATAATCCTGTTATACAGTAGGCTCATCTTTTGACAGGAAAGCATAAGAATGCAGGTAAGATATTTTTCGGGAGGAAGGATAAGAAATGGAAATAAACAGTAATCATTCTACATATGGTGCGGCATTTCGCCAAAAACCAATTTTTTTCATGTCAGGGAAGGAAACAGTGGCATTTTTTGAAGGAAAACTGAAGAAAAATATGACACTTCAGGAAGATACCTGTACACTTGGTAGCAATGACACTTATCGCAGACAGCATACCACCTATGAGGTTTCGGACAAGAAGAAGGGAAGCACATTTCTGGATTTGGATTTTCTGATTAAGGACGAAACCAGCAGTCTGAAAGGAAATCTCAGTGATAAAAAGGATGTGGATTTCTACAACTTTTCCATTCCATTTAATCGAACCATACAGAATTATTTTGGGGTTCAAATATACATGGACATGCCGGAAGGCTGTGATTATGACCTCACCTTATATGATGAATATGGCAATCAGGTCGGAAAGGCAGAATGGGACGGAGAAGGACGTAAAACACTGACCATCCCGAACTGGGATACAAATACCAATAAATATTGTATCAAGATAGAAAACAAAAATGGGGAAGAAGTTTCCCCGGATGATTATTATAAAATCAGTTTCAAGGTTTCTGAAAATAAAGAACAGGAAAAGACCGATGCCATAAGGGCGGCATTCGGGAACCTTCACGGTGCATATAGCCGGAAAGATGAAAATTGGAGGGAATACCTCGACAAATATAATGAAGTCCTGATGGATACAGAGAAAAATTATACAAAAGAAATGGATAAACTCCACCAGAAGCAGTTTGAAAGTCTGCCGGAAGAAAAGAAATACAAAGGCGGGCGCACAGTGGATGAATTGTTGCAGAACATGGCGGAAGGAAAGACACTGGATGATGCTGAAATGGAGTATGTGAAGATTTTTGCAAACCTGAAAGATTTTGAGAAAGCACAGCAGAAGGCGGAACTGAAACATGATTTTTCCGAGGATTTTGTAAAGGATCTGGAAAGCAAAGGGATCTCCCGTGATGAGCTGGAGGGAATGCAGATAAAAATTGAAAGCAATGGGAATGTAACGGTGAGCGGCATTGAAGACAAAGAGGTCCGGGAGCAGGTTCAGAAACTGGTAGAGGAAAAGTACAGTGACCGGATGTATCAGTATTACACAGGAATTGCTGACAGTGTGGGAAATCTGACGTCCAATACCTGGCAGTATGCCACGGATGTGCAGGAAGTCAGGCGTTACTTAAAAGGAGTTACGGGAGAAGATATTTCTCTGGAGAACCTTTACCTGACACCAGACGGAAAGATTGGCGGGCTGCCGGAAAAAGCCGCTAATCTGATCAACAAAACAAAAGACAATGCCAAGATAGAGCGGATAAAGGATGCATTGATAAATATTATAGGACATAATAGGACAAGCGGTGATCTGGGGATTCCAGACTTCACTTCGGAGTTTAAATTCAGTAATGGTGCTTTTTCTGTGGCAGACAGTGGTTTTACGGTGGATATGGCGGCATTGGATAGAAGGCTGACGCCCCAACCGCATGATAACATGTATTCGGATATGTATGAGTACAGTTTCAGAAAAGTACTTTGATTAAATTGTTAAGATATAATAGACATAGAACAATTTAGAAGCTAAACAAGAAAGGAAATATACAGTGTGACGGTATCAAATAAAAATATAAAAGATAAGTTGGATAAAGTTTTTATTGAAAAGTTCGGCTGTAGTGCGGATAAAGTTGAAATGCTGAAAGAGCATAGATTTCTGTCAAGTAAAATTGGTTTTTCTGCTGCTAATCTTTTAGAGTTATTCTTAGAAGTGGAAAAAGAGTTTGGAATTACTTTTTCAAAGGATGAAATATTGAGTACACAGTTTGACGACTACACAGAACTGGTAGAAGGAATAAGCAAAAAGCTAGGAGGAGAATAATTATGTTTGGCGCAAATGTAAGAGATATAGGTGTCAATCCATATAGAAACACCTATACAAGTTTTGTACAAAATAAGAATAGTGGAAAAGTATCGGAAAAATCTTCAGAAAAAATTGTAGAAACGGTTTGTAATGGAAGTAGTGAAAAATCTGATACAGTAAAATTTCCGGGAGATGTGACTATTGATTATCCGCCTAAGATAAACAATGCTTTAAACAATAGCGTGGTTTCTGAAAAATCAAAAGATGAGATGACATTGGATGAGTATAAACAATGGGTTATGAATCAAATATCTCAATTTCCCGTAAGCGGATGGGTTCGTTCCACATTTTCTTCAGGGTCGATTGTGATTAAGGAAGAAGCTTTTGAAAGAATGAAAAATGATCCTGAATATGAGAACTATGTTTTGAACAGAGTTCGTTCAGCATATTCCGTTCAAGGCTTGCCGGTAGGATCAAATAATGTTAGTTTTGATGTTATTGGAGCGTCACCAGAAGAATGTTACGGTTATGCAGGTCCAGTAGGAAAGAGTGGATCAGAAACAGCGAATGACGGAGAATCTTGGTGGGAGAAGCGCCACGAAAGAATGGAAGAACTTATGAAAGAACAGGAAAAGGAAGCAGTAAAAAGAGCACAGGCAAGACGAAAAGCTGTACAAAACGAATATCTAAATAGCCAGTTGGCGGCGGCAGCATATGAGAAAAGCAGTATTATTTTACCAGATAATCCTGTTATACAGTAGGCTCATCTTTTGACAGGAAAGCATAAGAATGCAGGTAAGATATTTTTCGGGAGGAAGGATAAGAAATGGAAATAAACAGTAATCATTCTACATATGGTGCGGCATTTCGCCAAAAACCAATTTTTTTCATGTCAGGGAAGGAAACAGTGGCATTTTTTGAAGGAAAACTGAAGAAAAATATGACACTTCAGGAAGATACCTGTACACTTGGTAGCAATGACACTTATCGCAGACAGCATACCACCTATGAGGTTTCGGACAAGAAGAAGGGAAGCACATTTCTGGATTTGGATTTTCTGATTAAGGACGAAACCAGCAGTCTGAAAGGAAATCTCAGTGATAAAAAGGATGTGGATTTCTACAACTTTTCCATTCCATTTAATCGAACCATACAGAATTATTTTGGGGTTCAAATATACATGGACATGCCGGAAGGCTGTGATTATGACCTCACCTTATATGATGAATATGGCAATCAGGTCGGAAAGGCAGAATGGGACGGAGAAGGACGTAAAACACTGACCATCCCGAACTGGGATACAAATACCAATAAATATTGTATCAAGATAGAAAACAAAAATGGGGAAGAAGTTTCCCCGGATGATTATTATAAAATCAGTTTCAAGGTTTCTGAAAATAAAGAACAGGAAAAGACCGATGCCATAAGGGCGGCATTCGGGAACCTTCACGGTGCATATAGCCGGAAAGATGAAAATTGGAGGGAATACCTCGACAAATATAATGAAGTCCTGATGGATACAGAGAAAAATTATACAAAAGAAATGGATAAACTCCACCAGAAGCAGTTTGAAAGTCTGCCGGAAGAAAAGAAATACAAAGGCGGGCGCACAGTGGATGAATTGTTGCAGAACATGGCGGAAGGAAAGACACTGGATGATGCTGAAATGGAGTATGTGAAGATTTTTGCAAACCTGAAAGATTTTGAGAAAGCACAGCAGAAGGCGGAACTGAAACATGATTTTTCCGAGGATTTTGTAAAGGATCTGGAAAGCAAAGGGATCTCCCGTGATGAGCTGGAGGGAATGCAGATAAAAATTGAAAGCAATGGGAATGTAACGGTGAGCGGCATTGAAGACAAAGAGGTCCGGGAGCAGGTTCAGAAACTGGTAGAGGAAAAGTACAGTGACCGGATGTATCAGTATTACACAGGAATTGCTGACAGTGTGGGAAATCTGACGTCCAATACCTGGCAGTATGCCACGGATGTGCAGGAAGTCAGGCGTTACTTAAAAGGAGTTACGGGAGAAGATATTTCTCTGGAGAACCTTTACCTGACACCAGACGGAAAGATTGGCGGGCTGCCGGAAAAAGCCGCTAATCTGATCAACAAAACAAAAGACAATGCCAAGATAGAGCGGATAAAGGATGCATTGATAAATATTATAGGACATAATAGGACAAGCGGTGATCTGGGGATTCCAGACTTCACTTCGGAGTTTAAATTCAGTAATGGTGCTTTTTCTGTGGCAGACAGTGGTTTTACGGTGGATATGGCGGCATTGGATAGAAGGCTGACGCCCCAACCGCATGATAACATGTATTCGGATATGTATGAGTACAGTTTCAGAAAAGTACTTTGATTAAATTGTTAAGATATAATAGACATAGAACAATTTAGAAGCTAAACAAGAAAGGAAATATACAGTGTGACGGTATCAAATAAAAATATAAAAGATAAGTTGGATAAAGGTAAGATGAAGAAAGCAGAAAAGATTACAATCAAGGTATTGAAAGTAGTGGAGAGAATTGCCCGGAATGAAGTGGAAAAAACAGTTCTTGGCAGGACGGCAGAGTGTTCAGCGATTTATCACCAGCCGAAAAGACCGAAGAAAAGGGGAAACTAGGTCAGAATAATGAAATATTTTGTGGAGTGTTGCGGTTGTGATTATCGTAATGGCAAAACAAAAGGAGTAAGATAACTCCAAAAGTGTTATCTTACTCCAATAAATCAATTAAAGGTTACTGCTTGGGCTTCGGATGGAGAGAGCAGGTACGGTTCTGACTGACAGAAGAACCGTGGAAAGGAGTTAATATGGGATTAGGCGTTGAAAATTTAGTTAATGCTTATAATCAGAATTATAGGTATCAACAGAATAAGACGACAGGGCAAGCCAATCATTTAGATTTCAATAAGATTTTATCTGCTAAAGAGGGTGATAATACAGAGAAAGTACAGAAGCCAAATGAAAATAGTGTTTCAAAAGTAGATACCTACACTGAATATTTAAAGGCTAAATATGGGAATATAATGATCCAAAATGTTGGAAGTGATCAAAAGAGTATGGATTCATTGGGGACGGGGACATATGGGATGAATAATATTGTGATTGCACCCAATGTTTTGGAAACAATGGCAAATGATCCCAAAAAAGCAGCTTATTACGAAAAGATGATACAGGATTTTTTTGCTTCGCAGTCAACTGTGAAGGCGCAGATGGCAGTCGGGGGGTTTGAGATTCAATCTTATGGTATGGTTATTCACCCGGATGGAACTGCACACTATTATGTTTGTGGAGATGTTTCACCAGAAAAAAAAGCAAAGATAGAGGCGCAAATGAAAGCTGAAGATGAAGAGAAGGCTAAACGGCGTAGACAATATTTAGAGCGCAGTGAGGAGGCGGCAGAAAAGCGCAGACAGATAGAAGAGATTAATATGCAAAAGAGTAAAAAAGATGCGGCTTTTGATGATAATATATCGGCTGTTAATGTATTATCGGAAGTAGATAGGGCGGTTGCCATAGCTGCTTATGAAAATATTGCCAATACTTTTAATGAAAACATAATAAAAAGTACAATTGATAATTGAGGACTTTACTGACTATATCAACTTATAATAATCGATATATAATATTATGCGCTGAAAAGGGAGGTAATTAAATGCGTATTGGTTCGGGAGTGCAAAGTGCACCGGAAGTATTTGGAAAGCGACAAAACAATAGCAAAACATCTGCTGTCGGAAATGAGGAATTTTCTCAGACATCGGTAAAAGTGTATTTAAAGACGGATGATATGTTGTTTTCAGGTGGAAATGGAACAGGTCTTTCGTTTTATATTAAGTATGCAGAAGAGTCAACGGAGGATAATCCTGTAGTGATAGCCAAAGGAGTTGACGAAAATGGAAAAGAATTTGAAGAAAAAATTAATATTAACGATATTGATTTGAGAAATGCTTCTTATGTCGAAATGAGTGCTTTGGAGGCATATTATAACGTCGATAGGGGAAATAGTCTCAGTTCTTTTCCACCAGAAACCGGGTGTATGGGATTAAATGACAGATGCGACCTTATATCCAGCTTTGAAAAGGTTATTCGGGATATGAATAAATTAGGAAGGTATGATTTGCAGATGTTTTATATGCGAAATATGAATACTTATCTAAATGCAAGCAGTAAGCATAAATAGGGCTTAGTTATTTGAATATAGTAGAAAAATATTGATATAAAGGATGGGTTATAGCTATGCAGATTAGTGGATATTCCAGTGCCGCAATGTTGGCATATCGTTCTTCTGGTATGAAGCAAAAAGCAGGCACAGTGAAAATGCAGGATTTTTCTCAGATGGTACAGAACACAAGCGCACAGGCAACAAGACAAACAGATAAGACAGCGGCAACAAAAGAAGTATCCGAAGTCGATGAGATGGCAGCGTTCAAGCAGGAAATTTATGAGGAACTGGCAGAGATCAATGGTATGGGTTCATTTAAGGTTCTTTCCAACTCTGTGCATATTACAGAAGATGGATTCAAAAGAATGAAGGAAGATCCAGAATACCGTAAGGAAATTATGGATTGGCTTCGGGAAGATGCACGGGTGTCACATTCACTTCCGTTTAATGTTCATGTAACAACAACAATAAATGGTGTTACAGCAACTACCTATAGTGCGAGCGATGATCTTTACAGTAAAGACCCTGCAACAAAAATGTTGTTTGATACAAAAAAAGGATGGTGCCTTTTATTATTCTGAACGCAAAGCTGCACAGCGTAAGCGGGACAGCGAGTATGTGGCAAGTAAACGCCAAAAGCGGGAACTTATGCAGAAGATGATACTGGAAAAGCATATCGACCAAAAGGCACAGCGACAATTACTCGATCAGAAGGCTCTTGCACAGAATGTAGTTGACCAGAAGTATGTTCAAGATTACTTGCTGGGAATGCAAGAAAGTAAAAGCTGGAACATTTGAGTATAAATAAATTCATTTATACTTTTATGTAATAATTATGGGAAGGAGATACCGCTACAGGGGGGATTATAAATATGGTAAATATGGTAAATACCGCTGTAAATAGCAATATTTATGCAGGAAGAAAACCTGGTTCAAAATATAACCAGTCACATACTTTTCAACAAAAGGAAGTATTAGAGGTACCGGATGGTGCAGCAGTTAACAAATATGCAAATGTTCAAGAAATCTATGAGGCATTAAAATATAACGCGTCATATAGAGTAGATAAACAGGAGCAGGATGAAATTGCTGAGAAAGAAATTCAAAATGAAGAACCAGAAATAAGCAATGATTCCAGTGAAAAAATGACAGCATGGTACCAGGGTGTTCCTTTGAAAGAATGGGCATTAACGGATCCTAAATACACGGATTCAGAAACGGGAATTTCATGGTATATTAGAGACGGAAAATATCCGTATATGGTAGGTGAGGATGCAGAAAAGTTCCGAAAACTTTGTGAAGAATCCGGGGAGTTCCCTCTAAAGAAATTTGGGGAAATGACGGGATTAATACAGAAATTAGATGACAATACAGTAGCGTATGTGGGTGATAACGGAATTGCAGTTAAATCTAAAGATGGGAAAGAGATGTTTGTGGACACATCAGGCTTGTCATATGATATTCTTATGGATATGTTCAGAAATTTGCCTAGAAATGGGAATTTTTTCAGCAATAAGTATTGGTCAGATAATATACAGAAAGCACAGGCTCGGAGCTGATGATACGTTATATTGCAAGAGTGTGTATGCTTGGACTCCGATAGGAGAAAGCAGATTGGTTCTGATTGACAGAAGAATCATATGATTTCATCATTAATTTGGCAGGCAATAATATTCAAATTATTGCCTGCTAAATTTTTACCAAAATTCTTCTAATACCGTTTTTAGACTAGGAAATATTGTTGAAAGCGTACTCTCAATATATTCTTTAGAGCAGAACTGTAGCTTTGAAATAGTATCAATGCTGTGTTTTTTACTTGATTTCTGAGTAATTTTTGTTCTGTTGGTCATTTTCTGCAAAAACAGGTCACTTTCTGCATAGGATATTTTCTTTTGCTTTGATTCCTGCTATTCTTAGAATATACAACAGATTGCTCTATATGGCACATTGAATACTGAGGAAAGGAGAAGTAAATATAATTATGAATATGCTTATAGAATGATCTGCATATAACGACAAAATGATATTAAAATAGGGGGTGATTTTGATGAAAGATTTTCATTTGAAGATTTTAGCTATAATAATGATAATTTTTGGCATATTTGGTTTAAGTACGCTTCCGTTTCTTTCCATTATTGTCCAATATATTGACTCAATAACTGGATTTAGTTCAGGAAATGGATATCTTACCAATAACATGGATTATCTTTTTAAAAGTCCTCTTATTTATATTGGTGGCTTTTTTGTTTTTAGTATCATTTTGGCAATTATTTATCTGGTTTATAGTTTTTTTAAAGCAAAGCGGGGGTGACTTCTAATGAAAAAAATAATTAGTATGGTTTTAAGTTTTATATTGATTTTGGGGTGCTCGACAACAGCGTTTGCTGCGGAGACTCATAACTATGACACTGAAAATTTGCCTCATGATGGAGCTGATTATTTTGAAACGGAAATTAAAGCTGATGAGGAAAATGAAGAACGCATTTCTGATTTTGTTACCGTATATGGTTATCAATATACCAAAGGTAGTTTAAAAAGTGGTGCATGGAGAAATGGCACGAGTGGTGGTAGTTCTACATCTAGCGCAAAATTATCATTGAATTACACTCAAGATACTTCTTATAATATTTCCTTTAAAGCTTCAGTTTCCGGTGGATATACAAATGGTGGAACTATAGGAAGTGAGTTGGGTGTTACACTAGGTGCATCAAAATCATATTCTTTAGGTAGCGGATACTCCGTAACTGTTCCAAAAGGATCTCATTATTTAATCAAATATCGTCCTATGTATTATACATATAAGGTCGTTGAGACAAAATATAAAGAAAGATATAATGAAGCATTAGGCGGCATGGAGAGATATGTGGTTGAAACAAAAACCTGCTATGTAGACGTATTTTCGCACTGGGATTTTACACATGTAGCTAAGTAAAGGTGTATGTTACACTAAATAAAAGCAGGGAACTATCTATATCCATGCTTCAAACTGGAGATAAAGCTCGTGGATCTGCCACGGGCTTTTCTCAGTTTGCGCGCCATGGGCGCGCTCTAACGGGTGTAAGTCCCGAACACGCCCAGATAGTGGGAAGTGTATAGCCGAACAGCAAGGGTGTCCATCGCGAGGTGGAATCTGAAGGAAGCTGTAAGCAAATCTCTGGTCCGACGGACAGAAATC
>ERZ839741.3977-NODE-3977-length-11066-cov-2.781582_pt1 | contig 11066 bp, 6 predicted proteins | sample MGYA00519880_ERZ839741 | MGnify/ENA primary metagenome ERZ839741 (study PRJEB31850, sample SAMEA3708851) | human gut metagenome | biome: human gut; feature: human-associated habitat; material: faeces | place: China | collected 2014 ... | reverse complement strand
ACGGCCGTCGGGTTCTGCTATTTTCAGGTTTACCGTATCGGATAATTGCTCTTGTCCGTGACTGCGGGTAGAGACGAAACACCAAAGATTGGCCATCTCGTAATCGGTGGTATGCCGCAAACAGAGTTTCACTATATATTGTCCACTGTCCGGGATGTCGGCTGTAAATTCGACGATATGATACCGGTTCCAGACTTCGTCGGGTTGTTCTTCATATTTTTCGAAGACTGCCGGTGATTGGCAAGCTCCCATTAAAATAACCGATACGAAAAAGATGTATTTTCTCATTTACAGGCTTGTTTAATCATTTTGAAAATGGATGGTAGTTCCGGTAGCACTGATCTCCATTGCGATCGTCGAACCGATGATCAGAGGAAAATTGTTCTCTGCATGTCCGGCCGGAAAACCGAAACAGATCGGATAAGTATAGTCGGCGAATACTTCTTGTATGATTTCATAAGCATCTTTCCCGAAATTGAGCCCTTTCATTTCTGTAAAGTCTCCGACAATAAGTCCCTGAAGTTTTGAAAACTTATCCGTTAGCTTCAGGCTTTGTAGCATGCGGTCGATCGAATATAGATTTTCCCCTACATCTTCCATAAATAGAATAGAACTTTGGTGTTTACATTCCAATACCGAAGAACGCAGACAATGTAAAAGAGTCAGATTTCCACCCGTCAGTTCGGCCTGTACGATCCCTTCTCGGTTGAACGGATGGGGAGGAAGCCGGTAAGAAGATATTTTCCCGAATAAAAATTCTTTCAGTCGTAATAAGGCTGCCGGATTTGTTGAGCGAAAACTTTTAGGCATAGGGGCGTGCATGCTTTCAATGCCCAGCGTGTTGAGCTTCGAATGGAAAACGGTAATATCGCTGAATCCGATAAGCCATTTCGGGGAACCTTGAAAAATAGAATAATCCAGTTGTTCGACAATGCGTAAACTGCCATATCCGCCACGGGTACAAAATATAGCCCGGATGTCTTCGTCGTCGAGCGCCCATTGCATATCCTGCAGGCGTTGTTCGTCCCGGCCTGCAAAATAGCCGTAGGTAGCTGCCGCGTTCGGGCCTACGATAGGATTCAGTTCCCAGGAACGTAACACTTCTACCGCATCATGTATCGATAGCGGATCGATGATACCTGCCGGAGAAACCAGGGCGACTTTATCGCCGGATTGAAGATATGGTGGTCTGAACATACAGTAAAATTAAAAAGTAATAAGCTATAGGCTAAAAGCTATAAGCTATAGGCAAAAAGCGATAAGGCTTTTCGGGTGCGAAGATAAGTAATTTTCAATTTTCAATTTTCAATTTTCAATTATTTCTTACCTTTGCACACTGCAATTTAAGATTTTGAAACTGAAATAACAAGAAGAGATATGGCTAAGTTCAAAAGGAATCTGATCACGACGGCATTACCTTATGCTAACGGGCCTGTGCATATCGGTCATCTGGCCGGTGTTTATGTTCCGGCCGATATTTATGTGCGCTATCTGCGGCAAAAAGGAGAAGAAGTAGTATTTATCGGTGGTTCGGATGAGCATGGAGTGCCCATTACCATCAAGGCTCAGAAAGAGGGAGTGACTCCTCAGGATATTGTTGACCGTTATCATCAAATCATCAAAGATTCTTTCGAAGAGTTCGGTATCTCTTTCGATATCTATTCCCGCACAAGTTCGAAAACACATCATGAATTGTCTTCGGCTTTCTTTAAGAAGTTATATGACGAAGGAAAATTCATCGAGAAAACTTCTATGCAGTTCTATGATGAGAAAGCCGGACAGTTTTTGGCCGACCGCTATATTGTAGGGAAATGTCCTCATTGTGGGAATGAACGGGCTTATGGCGATCAGTGCGAGGCTTGTGGTACCAGTCTGAATGCTACCGATCTGATCGATCCTGTATCGGCGGTTACCGGTAACAAACCGGAACTTAAAGAGACGAAACACTGGTATTTACCTTTGGATCGCTATGAGGATTGGTTGAAAGAATGGATTTTGGAAGGCCATAAAGAGTGGAAAAGTAATGTTTACGGACAATGTAAATCGTGGTTGGATAATGGTTTACAGCCCCGTGCCGTGACCCGCGATTTGGATTGGGGGGTGCCCGTACCGCTCGATGAAGCGAAAGGAAAGGTGCTCTATGTCTGGTTCGATGCTCCTATCGGATACATTTCTGCAACGAAAGATCTGACTCCGGAATGGGAAAAATATTGGAAGGATCCCGAAACCCGGATGATCCATTTTATCGGGAAAGATAATATTGTATTCCATTGTATTATTTTCCCTGCGATGTTGAAAGCAGAAGGTAGTTATATATTGCCCGATAATGTGCCGGCCAATGAGTTTTTGAATCTGGAAGGAGACAAGATTTCGACTTCCCGGAATTGGGCCGTATGGTTGCATGAATATTTGCGTGACTTCGAAGGCAAACAGGATGTGTTGCGGTATGTATTGACAGCCAATGCTCCCGAAACCAAAGACAACGATTTTACCTGGAAGGATTTTCAAGCCCGGAATAACAGTGAGTTGGTGGCTATTTACGGCAACTTCATCAACCGCGCATTGGTGCTGACGCAGAAATATTTCGGCGGTATAGTGCCTGAGCGCGGAGAACTGGCGGATTATGATAAAGAAGTATTGGCTGAAATTCCTGAGATTATCAGCCGGGTAGAGAAAAATCTGGATAATTTTCACTTCCGGGAAGGACTCAAAGAATGTATGAATCTGGCCCGTTTGGGAAATAAATACCTGGCCGACACGGAACCCTGGAAATTAATCAAGACCGATGAAGCCCGGGTGAAGACTATTTTGAATATCTGTTTACAGATTGCAGGGGACCTGTCTACTTTGACCGAACCGTTTATTCCGTTCAGTGCGTCGAAATTGAGGGATTTCCTGAATATAGCTCCGATCGCCTGGAACCGGATGGGAGATGAGGTGGTACCGGCAGGGCATCGGCTGAATGAACCGGGATTATTGTTCGAGAAGATCGAAGATGAGCAGATTCAGCGACAAATCGATAAATTGCTGGCTACTAAAAAGGCCAATGAGATGGCTAATGCACAAGTAAAGCCGGCGAAAGAAAATATTTCGTTCGATGATTTTGCTAAACTGGATATACGTGCCGGAAAAATCATTGCTGCCGAAAAGGTGGCGAAGACGAAGAAATTAATGAAGCTGACGATCGATACCGGTATAGATACCCGCACGGTCGTATCCGGAATCGCTGAGTATTATACCCCTGAAGAAGTGATCGGGCAGCAAGTGAGTATCCTGGTGAATCTGGAGCCTAAAGTACTCAAAGGCATCGAGTCGCAGGGTATGATTCTGATGGCTGAAAATGCCGATGGTTCCCTGGCTTTTGTCCGTCCTGACAAAGAGGTGAAGAACGGTTCCGAAATCCGTTAAAGAATCATCCGGGGACAAAGTACTCTATTGTTCCCGGATGATATATATCTATTCCAGTCGAAGGGAGAAATAGACAAAACGGGGCAGTTTGAACTTTTCCTGCCATTGCTTCGGATCTGTTTTTGCATACCGGAGACCGCAAAAATCATAAGCATCCATGATTTCGGCAGACTTTTCAATTTTCAGGTAGTAAATCGTCGAAAGACGCTCTATTTTGTTTACAATACGGTTTGTAAAAAACAAGAAGGCGCAACTGATTGCGTCTTCTGTGTTTTTAGGGAGACATTTCCTTGAGACTTTAAAATTGAAACAGGCAGGGATTTTTGAAAAGAAATTATTATATGTGCGTCTGTGTGGTGTGTGCGTGGTGTAAATATCCCGTGGTATACCTTTTCGTCATTTTAAAGAACTGCTTTGGAAATCAGCTTGTTTTATAAACTTCCTCTCCCCGTGGTGTGTGCTAAATCATGGAGTTATACGCCGAAAAATGAGAAACAGTTACAAAATGCCGGATTTTTTTGAATGAAATGTGCTTGTTTTTTTATAATCATTTGTTTATTAATGTTTTATATGCCGGTTGCCAACAAAAAAAATAAACCGGATAGTTTGGCTTTTCTCTTTTTTTGTCTTAAAAGAATCGATATAGCTATTTTGTAATATTAATTCTATATTTTTACGGCGTCGAAACGGTTATTATTATAAAAAGTTTTGACTTTTATATGTTTGTGTTAAATATTTAATGTGATTTTGTTTTTATATATAAAATTATACGTTCGTTTTTAAAGAGCGTTGGTAGTGTGAAAAATAGAGTTAAATCATTTATTAATATTAAGAGATGTTATTGTATGAAAAGTTTATTTACTAAGGCTTTATTACTTATGCTCTCTTTGTGCCTCATGTCGTTTATGACGGTGGCTCAAGGGACGATTAAAGGAAAAATTGTTGATTCTCAAACGAAAGAACCTTTGGTTGGGGCGACAGTGATGCTGGAGGGTACTTCGGAAGGCGTAGCTGCCGATCTGGATGGTAGTTTTACCTTGAAGACCGGTCAGACGGGCAAACAAACCTTAACTTTCCGTTGTGTCGGTTACAAAGAATTGAAAAAAGAGGTGACTTTGGGAAAAGAACTGAATTTAGGAACCATTGCTTTGGAAACCGAATCCATCGGTTTGGGTGACGTGACGGTTACTGCTTCGGTAGCTGTTAGCCGGAAGACTCCTGTGGCTGTAGCTGTGATCGATCCGGTAGCCATAGAAAATAAACTCTCCACTCAGGAGTTTCCTGAAATTTTAAAATCTACACCTAGTATATATGCTACGAAACAAGGCGGAGGATTCGGTGATTCCCGGGTAAATGTACGTGGCTTCGAAAGTGAAAATGTGGCCGTTATGGTCAATGGAGTGCCGATGAACGAAATGGAAAGCGGTAAAATCTACTGGTCGAATTGGGCCGGACTTTCGGATGTTACCCGTTCGATGCAGGTACAACGCGGACTCGGTGCGGCTAAGGTGGCTGCCCCTTCGGTAGGAGGTTCTATCAATATCGTGACCAATACGACCGACGTCAAAGCCGGAGGAGGTATCTCTTACGCTGTGGGAAACGACGGATTTAATAAGATCGCATTCAATGTTTCTACCGGTTTGCGTAACGGGTGGGCGATTTCGATATTAGGTGCTAAGAGCTGGGGAAACGGTTATGTACAAGGGACCGAGTTCGAAGCGTACAGTTATTTCGGAAATGTATCCAAGCAGATCAATGACAAACACATGATCTCGCTGACCGTATTGGGGGCTCCCCAATGGCATAATCAGCGAAATGACAATCTGTTGATTTCAGAATGGCAGAAACATGCCAATAAATATAAATTCAATGCTGTTTATGGATTCGGACTGAACGGACAGCGGAAAGTAGCCGGATATAATAAATTCCATAAACCTCAGATTTCTTTGAACCATTACTGGACGATCAATGAAAAATCCAGTTTGTCGACAGCCTTATATGTGTCTATCGGTCGGGGAGGCGGTTATCGCGGACAAGGAAACAGTACTTATAAAAACAGCTGGTATGCTACGGCTTTGGACGGAACGTTGAATACGCAATTCCGGGCTGCTGACGGGACATTCGATTATGCAGCCATTTATGATTTGAATATGAAGAGCGAGAACGGTTCGCAGATGGCGATGTCCAATAATATCAACAACCATGAATGGTACGGTTTGTTATCGACTTACACCACTCAGCTCGGTCAGTATTTTAATGTATACGGCGGTCTCGACCTGCGGTATTATAAAGGAACCCACAAAGCTGTCCTGGTGGATCTTTATGGAGGAGATTATTATGTCGATTCGGAAAGCCGTAAAAATGTAAAAGCTGAAAATAATGCGTTGGCACAAGATGCGAACTGGAAGAATGAGAAGTTGAAAGTCGGTGATGTCGTATACCGGAACTACGATGGTTTTGTTACGCAGGAAGGAGTATTCGGACAAGTAGAATTCAACCGGAATGCCCTGGCTACATTTATTGCCGGTTCGGTATCCAATACGATGTATTGGCGTTATGACCGTTTCTATTACGACAAAGCACATGCAAAATCAGGTAAAGCCGATTTCTGGAGTGGGACGGTCAAAGGAGGTGCCAATTATAATCTGGATGAACACAACAATGTATTTGCCAATATCGGTTTTATTTCAAAAGCTCCTTTCTTCGAATATGCCGTGTTCCTGAATAAGGAAAATAGCAACGAGCTGAATAAGGATGCTGTGAATGAAAAGATCTTCTCTGTAGAATTGGGATATGGTTTCCGTTCTCCGGTATTCACCGCTAACCTGAACCTCTATCGTACGGCCTGGATGGATAAGAGTATGGGAGCCAGTGTCACTTTTCAGGATTCTGACGAACGGGGACGGATCAATATGACGGGGGTAGACGCTTTGCATCAGGGAGTAGAGCTCGAGGTAACGGTGAAACCTGTGCGTAATCTGGAGCTGACAGGTATGCTGTCATTAGCCGATTGGCGCTGGAATAGCAGGGCTACCGGTTATCTATATAATGACCAGGGAATACCTTTGACCAAAGATGGGGTAGTGACGACAGAAAAGAGTAAAGAACATGCGAAAGTGGATGTCGATTTGAAAGATGTGAAAGTCGGCAACTCGGCACAGACGACTTTTGCTTTCGGAGCCAATTATCAGGTGTTGAAAGGTTTGAGATTGGGAGCCGATTATACCCATTGGGCTCGTAATTATGCCAAATTCAAGCTGCAGGGAAGTGATTTATCCAAGGAATTGGGTAAAACGATGAAATATGATACTCCTTGGAAAATTCCGTCTGCCGGAAGTATGGATGTGAATATGAGTTACCGTTTCCCGCTCGGAAAAGTTTGGGGAATCATTTCGGCTAATGTAAATAACGTATTGGATCAGGAATATATTTCCGACGCAGAGGACGGTACGACACACGATTGGACGACAGCACAGGTATATTATGGATTTGGCCGTACTTATTCCGTACGTTTCAAAATAACTTTTTAAAGATAGTAATGAAGTTTATAATTGGAAAAATGATGAAGAAAATATATATCCTCAGTACAATATGGATGGCTTTCATCGTGGGGGCATGCGATTATAATGATAAGAATTTCGATGGCCTGGATGATATCGTGAAGCCTGCGAATGTGGTAAAAGAGAAATATACCTTGGTTGAAGCGGATTATGCGGCTATCAGTGACAATAGCACGAATAAGAGTATCGCTAAAAAAGAAGGTACCGATAAGGCGTTAGCTGCAGTGAAAACCGATTTGTACCTTAACGAAACGGTTCCCGGCCCGACTTATCTGCCGGCATTTTTGGCGGCTAAGTATTTTACTGCCGATGAAGGTTCGAGTGTGAAAGTAACTTATAGTTACCGGGAAAATAAGTCCGAATTACTTTCAGCCTATTCTTCGATAAAATCCTATAAGGCTGGGAATAAGGATTATCGGGCAGCACACGGAAATGCAAAGTTCGTGCCTTACCTCAATGAGAATACAAAAAATAAAGTGGCCGATCTATTGATCAACGGGTATGAAGAGCCCGAAGAGGGAGATGTCGTTTTAGTCGAATATAGATATAATGCACAAAGTAACAATACTTTGGAGACCCCACAACTTTGGGAGAATTTTGAAGATCTCGGGACGGGTAATTTGACCCGGCTGAAAGATTGGGAATCTGAAAAAGATTGGTTCGTCAGCTCTACAGGAGGCACACAGTGGAAGGTGACTGCTTATAACAACAATCAATACATACAGTATTCTGCTTATAAGACGGAAGGAGAGTGCGAGGCTTGGATGGTTACGCCGGAAATGACGGTCGGTGCTGACGATAAACTGAGTTTTGATGTTTGTGTCGGAAACTGGAATGCCGATTGTCTTACGGTATGGATTTCGGAAGATTTTGACGGTAAGGACGTAAAAAAGCAACCTGGACTGATATTACTTCTCATTTTACTATTCCGAGTGCACCCGCAAAAGAATACGGTAGTTTCGCTTCTGCCGGTACTTTTCCCCTGGCACAATACGGTGGTAAAAAGGTGTTCGTTGCTTTTAAATATTTAGGCGACGGAGTGAACAAAAAGACTACGACTTATCAGATCGACAACGTGATGATCGGTTCGAAAATTCCGGAAGGAGAGGGATTGAAAGCAGACGTGGCCTTCGATTTGAAGGTGTTCGACGGAAAGAAATGGAATAATGCGGATAAGAATGTACTTGTTTTGTCGGTACAGGACTATAAAGAAATGGGACAAAACCAGTATTGTTTCTCCGAAAAAGTTCCTGCTGCGGATTATTTGCCGAATTATTTGGCAAAGGCAATCGCTTATCCGGTAGATCAGGAAAACCGTGTGGTGGTTTATCGCTACAACAATGGCAAAGAGGTGAAGAATTATAGCGATGAATATACCTATTCCGCTGCGACTGGCAGATGGACGCTGAATACCCGGATTGTCGACCTCACACAACAGTATGTCTTTGCCGGTGGTGTCTGGAAATTCGATCCGAGTATGACAATCACGCTGGAAGCTGTCAAAGGAAATGCAGAGTCGGCTGCTTTCTATCAGGCTATCGTGGATTATGTCGGAAAGACTTTCGGTTCCGATTACTATCAGACGCGTTATACCAATGCCGAATTTTATTACGGAGCTTCTTCTTATCAGAATAACTTTAGTTTTTATCCTTATTCTTGGAGGGAAAGTAATAAGGCCGGAGCTGCCGCGTATCAGCATCTTTCGGATGAAGAGCTGACTGCACTGATGTTCGAACGTCTGCCGGAAGCGGTTCGGATCGGTTTGGAAGCTATTTACAGTGATGCCGATGTGGTGACGGGCGTCGAAGTGACCTATACCGTCAACTTCTCGATCTATGGGATCAATGGTACGAAAGATACGACGGTGTATACCGTTAAATATGTGGTGACCGGTAAAGCTGAATTCGAATATGTCGAAGATTCTTTGAAAGCAGTCGGGTAGAGCATGGCACTTTCAATCATAAAAGACGGGACTCAGCGATGAGCCCCGTTTTTTGTGATTCATTCTGCGGAGTGATGAAGTAACTCAATGGCTTTCGTATATGATTTTATAATCCTGTTTTTTGCCTGCCTGAAACCAGGCCTCCGGAATGACTTTCCAATCGTTGCGGCAACGCGGAGTCAATACTTTCTTTTCTTTAATGTATTCCGTGATATAGTAACGCACATCTTTGTCCCAGATTTTTAGTATCCGCTGATTGATATCCGCTTTTGTCCATCCTACTCCTTGGGTAAGATGCCCGCCTCCTCCGTTTCCCCGGTAGGAATTGATCGCAACGGTGTAAGTGCTGTCGGCATGGAAAGGGCGGCCGTCGCTCAGGGAATGGATTTCTACCCGGTTGCCGGGTTGCCGGCTGACGTCTACTGTGTATTTGATTCCGGCTGCACATGAATAGTTGAAATAGTCGGCGGCTAATACATAGTGACCTTTGGGGTTGCGAACGATATTTCCCTGTTCATCCTTTTTGAAATTCAACAAATGATCTTGGGCAGAAGTCATGGTGTTATATTGCAGTTGATAAGCATATTCCAGGTAGCGGTCGATTTCCTGTCCGGTGAATTTCATCAGGTAAAGTCCGTTTTCGTATTTATAGAGATTGAACATGTCCCGGATGGTAATCTCGCCTTGGGCGATTTTAGCGTCCATTTGCAGGACAGTACTGAACGAAACGTCTGCCCGGGTTTCCCGGAGTTGGGCATTATGTATGAAGTCGGTAAAAGCCGAAGGACCGAACAGGCCTTCCCGCCCCGATAATGTTTCGGTAAATTCGCCGATGGGAGTGTCGATATAGGCTTTCACCTGATTCAGGGCCGGTGTGAATTTCCGGAGATAAGCCGTATCCCGTGGGGCTTTCGCCGGATCGATCAATTCGGCGGTATAGGTCTTGTCGTAATGTCCGGCGTGCCGGGTCAGGCTGACGGTGATCTTGCCTAAAGCCCGGGCATGCGAACGGGCATCCACGATCAACACTTTATGTCCCGCGTCGTTTGTGATTTCTTCTACCTTTTCCTGATGATCATGGCCCGAGACGATGATATCGAAACCCTCTACTTGCCGGGCCACTAACATGGTGGCATTTTCATTGCGGGGAGTGTCTTTGTTTTCACCGGCATAGTTGTAATTGTAACCGGCATGAAACAGGCCGATCAGCAGGTCGGGGTGTTCTTTTTCCTGAATCAGAGGTACCCATTTCCGGGCCGTCCCGATCATATCTTCGAATTCGATACCGTCCCACAAATGCTGGGGAAGCCATTTGGGAATACCCGGGGTGATCATTCCTAAAACGGCTATTTTGAGTCCCTTGCGGTGGAGTACGGTGTAAGGTTTGAAGTAAGGTGCTCCGGTTCGGGTATCTATTGCATTCGCTGCTAGCCAGGGAAAGTGAAATTCTCCGGCCACTTTATCATAGACCGGATGGCCTGCCTCGATATCGTGATTGCCTACGGCAGCGGCATCGTAACCCAGATCGTTCAGGACCTGGGCGGTAATATTGGTCTGAAGGGTATCGATATAATTGAAATAATAGTTGGAAGGCTGTCCTTGAAGGATATCACCCCCGTCTAATAGAATATACTCCCTGTCACCCGCTTTACGCTCTTCCGAGAGATAACCGGCTACCCCGGCCAGACTGTATAAAGTAGGGCGGTTTTGCTTTAAATCGAAGTCAAAAAGACTACCGTGTACGTCGGTAGTACAGTAAATGGTGAGTGTCGCTTTGTCCGGCTTCCGGGTACAAGAAATAAAAAAACAGACGACCGAACAGATACACCACAGAATGAGAAATAAACGTTTCATGTATAAATCGGATTTGATATTAATGATATGGATAAAAAACATGGCAATGTATAAAAAAAAGTTATACTCCCCCCTTTTTTATTCATTTTTTAGGGTTAAATTGCAGCTCTAAAATCTGAGTTATGAGTGGTGTGTTAAAGAAAGCTTGCTGGCTTTTGCCTGTATTGTTTGTGGTGAGCCCTGTGTTGGCTCAGCAAGGTGGTGGTATACAATCGGCTGCTAATATTGAAAGTCATATCTCTTTCATGTCGGTATTCCGGGGATTACTGGGGATTGTTTCTTTGTTAGCGATCGCCTGGTTG
>ERZ839741.3962-NODE-3962-length-11094-cov-2.595978_pt1 | contig 11094 bp, 8 predicted proteins | sample MGYA00519880_ERZ839741 | MGnify/ENA primary metagenome ERZ839741 (study PRJEB31850, sample SAMEA3708851) | human gut metagenome | biome: human gut; feature: human-associated habitat; material: faeces | place: China | collected 2014 ... | reverse complement strand
TGCTGTATTAGAATTCATGTCCGACAATGGATATACACCCCATATAAAACGAATAGGAATCCCCGATAAATTCATAGCACAGGGGACAGTTAAAGAACTACACCAACTATGTGGTATAGATGAAGAAAATATTCACTCGGTAATTATTGGTAATTGGTAAATCATAGAAATAAAAGAGAACTAATAATTATGAAAATAATCATTGCTGGAGCCGGAGAGGTTGGAACACATTTAGCAAAACTGTTATCCCGAGAAGAACAGGATATTATTCTAATCGACAATGATGAAGAGAAACTACGAGAACTCGATGCCAATTATAATTTAATGACTGTCATCGGGAACCCTACTGCATTCCAAACATTAAAACAAGCCCAAGTATATAAAGCCGATTTATTTATTGCTGTCATGCCCTTCGAGTCTCGTAATATCATGGCATGTACAATGGCATCGAAACTAGGCGCAAAAAAAACTCTGGCAAGAGTAGACAACTACGAATACCTTTTACCTGAAAATAAAGCCTTCTTTGAAAATCTGGGAGTAAATGAACTGATATATCCCGAAAAACTGGCCGCAGAAGAAGTAATAACCGCATTAAAACACACTTGGACACGCAACTGGTTTGAACTTTGTAATGGAGAATTAATCGTACTAAGTGTAAAATTACACGACAACGCTAAAATTCTGAATAAAAAACTCTATGAACTCACAACAGCCGAAAGCCAATTTCACATCGCGGCCATCAAACGTATACATGAAACTATTATTCCAAGAGGAAACGACGAAATAAAAATAGGAGACATCGCATACTTTACCACGACTCCTAATCATATACAAGAAATTCAAAAACTCTCAGGTGAAACAGAAGCAGAAATTCACAAAATAATGATCATGGGAGGCAGCCGTATCGCTATACGCATATCGAGTTACGCGCCTGATAATATGGCAATAAAACTCATCGAATGCGACAAGCAAAAGAGTTATAAATTAGCCGAATACATGAACGATATAATCATTATTCAAGGAGACGGACGCAATGTGGATCTTTTGAAAGAAGAAGGAATCCGTGACATGGATGCATTCATAGCATTAACCGATAGTTCCGAGACAAATATATTAGCCTGTTTAACCGCCAAAGAATTAGGGGTAAAAAAGACTATTGCAGAAGTCGAAAATATCCAGTTCATCTCTACTGCCGAACGGCTAAATATAGGAAATATCATCAATAAAAAATTACTAGCAGCCAGCCGTATCTTCCAATTGTTGCTCGACGAAGACTCCTCAAATGCTAAATGCCTCGCATTATCCGATGCCGAAGTCGTAGAATTGGTCGCAAAAGAAAATTCTAAAATTACCAAAGCCGCAGTAAAAGACCTAAAACTCCCGTCCGATTTAACAATCGGTGGATTGGTTCGTAATGGACACGGCATGGTCGTAACCGGAAACACATGGATACAACCGAATGATCACGTCGTTATTTTCTGTCTCGACACAGCATTACATAAAATAGAGAAGCTTTTCAATTAGGAATATCATGCCCAAAATTAACTTTCATGTCATACTGAAATTCATCGGAATATTACTATGCATGGAATCTATATTCATGCTCGTTCCGTTTGTCGTAGCTCTTATTTATGGAGAAGGAGATGCGCCGGCCTTTATTAAATCGGCATCAATAACTGCAATCGTAGGTGGTATATTATTCTACATTTTTAGAAATTCCCGTAACGACGTAGGAAAGCGTGAAAGTTATTTACTGGTAACTTCTATATGGCTTTTCTTCTCGGCTTTCGGGATGCTCCCATTTTGCTTAATGCCCAATCATTTGAGTATTACAGATGCTATTTTCGAAACGGTATCCGGTCTAACAACGACAGGAGCTTCCATTATAGAAAACGTAGACGTTCTTCCACATGGTATTCTCTTTTGGCGCAGTTTCATGCATTTTATCGGAGGAATGGGTATCATCTTGTTAACAATCGCCATACTGCCCATGCTCAACCATCAGGGTGGATTACTTTTATTTAATTCCGAAGTAACCGGTATAACAACTGAAAAATTGAAACCAAAAATCGGAGAAACAGCAAAAAAATTATGGAGTGTATATATCATACTCACCATTATCCTCTGTCTCCTATTGTGGTTGGGTCCCATGAATCTTTTCGATGCTATCTGTCAAGCATTTTGCGTCATGGCAACAGGTGGATTTTCGACCAAACAAGCCGGTATAAATTTTTGGAACTCCTCTTACACAGAATATGTCATGACTATATTCACATTTATCGCAGGTATAAATTTTGCTTTGGTGTATAGAGCCGTAACCGGAGATTTCAAAAAACTATTACACAATGAAGAAACCAAATGGTACACGGCAATTGTATTAGGGGCCACTTTATTAGTCATTACAGGACTATACATAACCGACCAAAACGGATCCTTCGAAGATACTTTTCGAAGATCGCTATTCTTGGTTGTAACAATTGTTACGTCAACCGGATACACCGGAGATGACTATGTCGCTTGGGGCCCATTTTTTACAACTATATTTTTACTACTCATGTTCTTCGGAGCTTGTGCCGGCTCCACTTGTGGAGGAGCAAAAATAGACAGGCTGGTGGTCCTCGCCAAAAATACAAAAAATGAACTTTACAGAGTCATACACCCCAATGCTATATTACCTGTACGCGTAAATGGGAAAGCCATATCTCACGAAATAGTATCCAAAATATTAGCATTTATCTTAGTATATGTCATGGTACTTATAGCAGGGTCTATTATCCTATCGGCATTGGGGTTGTCTATGGAAGAATCATTCGGTTCGACACTTTCCTGCCTCAGCAATATCGGTCCCGGGGCCGGTTCAACCGGTCCGGCAGGTAACTATGCTTTTATCCCCGATTTAGGAAAATGGACTTTGTCAATCATCATGCTCATCGGCCGGCTTGAACTGTTTACAGTCCTCATTTTATTCACATCTTACTTTTGGAAAAACTCATAATATTGTTGAGAATAAGTATTTTTTGTACATTTGTATCTAATCTAAAATCCAAAGCGAAGTATTCTCATAATATGCCTACAACAGACTTAGAAGAAAATAAAATAAAACAAGCCCAACCCGAAGAGGGAAACGATACAGCTCAGAATGAAAGAGAAATACGTAAAAACATATTTAAAAATGAACGTGTAAATTTCATTTTAGGTGTCATTTTAGTCATATTCTCCCTCTATTTGACTATCTCTTTCATCTCATTCTTTTTTACAGGAAGCATCGACCAAAGTAAAGTTGAGAATCTATCGGTAGGAGAACTTTCTTCCATTGGAAACGAGATTCAAAATTGGACGGGTGCATTCGGGGCATACTTATCCAACCTCATGATAAATCGTTGGATGGGTATATCTGCTTTCATCGTTTCTCTATGGTTATATGTCGTAGGCCGTCGATTCATGAAAGTCGCCCATACTCGAATGATACGATTTACGATTAGCTGTGCCTTGTCGATAATAGTTTTGTCTCTCTTTTTCGGATTCATTTTCATGCACAGTTATAACAACACCTTCCTATATTTAGGGGGATATCACGGGTATTATGCGACTTTATGGCTCAATGCATGGATAGGACCATGGGGAACGGCTCTGTTCATTATAGCTCTCGTTATCATATTGCTCGTCCATCTAAGTTATAAAACCATCGAATATATTCGACGAGTATCGTCCGTCAACCTCACAGGGAAGGCGATCCAAGCAATAAAAAACAGGACGGATAATCCAGAAACAGATAACGAAAATGACAATAGGGAAACTGAATCTAACGAAATCCAAAACACTGAAAACATACCCTCATCGGAAAACGATATTGTAAATACATTGCCCGAATATCCCGATGACCCTACCGAAGAAATCCCTACACTCGAAGATATACAAGAAAATATTCTTCCTATCGAAGAGGAGACTAAACGAGTTACCATCGAGACCGGTGACCCCGACTTTGTCATCGAGACGGCTGAGACCGAAGTATTAGCCACACAAGCTCCTATGGAAGATTATGATCCTACGAAAGACCTCTCGCATTATAAAAGACCGACATTCGATTTACTGGACAAACGGGAAAACAGCGAGGTGGAGATCAACATGGAAGAACAGTCTGCCAACAAAAAACTGATCACCGAAACCCTCAAAAATTACAATATAGAAATCAGTTCCATTACGGCGACTGTGGGTCCTACCGTTACTCTTTATGAAATAAAACCAGCACCCGGAGTAAGAATAGCCCGGATAAAAAGTTTGGAAAACGATATTGCCCTCAGCCTGTCGGCGTTAGGGATTCGCATTATAGCCCCTATTCCCGGCAAAGGAACCGTCGGTATCGAAGTACCGAACAAAGATCCTAAAATGGTCTCTATGTATTCTGTTCTAGCTTCCAAAAAATTTCAAGAATGTAAATATGAACTTCCCCTTGCGTTAGGAAAAAGTATTACGAACGAAGTCTGCATAGCAGATCTTTGTAAAATGCCTCACATATTGGTGGCTGGTGCTACCGGACAAGGAAAATCCGTCGGGCTGAATGCCATTATCACATCTTTACTTTATAAAAAACACCCGGCTCAATTAAAATTCGTATTAGTCGATCCCAAAATGGTCGAATTCAGTATCTATTCGGTTATAGAAAGACATTTTATGGCTAAATTACCCGACGCAGAAAAGTCCGTAATTACCGACAGCGACAAGGTTATCGCCACTTTAAATTCTCTCTGTATCGAAATGGATAATCGATATGCCCTACTCGCCAAAGCAAATGTGAGAACAATCAAAGAGTATAACGAAGAGTTTATCCATAGAAAACTGAATCCGAATAACGGACACAAATTCATGCCCTATATCGTGGTGATTATCGATGAGTTCGCTGATTTAATTATGATGGCAGGCAGAGACGTCGAAATGCCCATCGCTCGAATAGCACAAAAAGCGAGAGCTGTCGGTATTCACATGATCATAGCAACACAACGTCCTTCAACGACCGTTATCACCGGTAACATTAAGGCAAATTTCCCGGCACGTATCGCTTTCAGAGTTATGCAAATGGTCGATTCACGGACTATACTCGATGCTCCCGGAGCAAACCAGCTCATCGGACGAGGTGATATGTTATTTACCGAAGGAGGTGATTTGAAACGTATTCAATGTGCGTTTATCGATACTCCCGAAGTAAAACGAATTTGTGAGTATATCAGCAAACAACAAGGATACCCCGAACCATATGAACTTCCAGAATATAAAAATCCCGACAGTGACGCAGGGAGCAATGGAAACGATGTAATCAACCGAGACCCCCTATTCGAGGAAGCCGCTAAAATGATCGTCGTTTCAGGGCAGGCCTCCACATCGTCTTTACAAAGACGCTACTCCATCGGATACAATAGAGCGGGACGACTGATGGATCAACTGGAAGCTGCCGGTATCGTAGGCCCAAGCGAAGGGGGTAAACCTCGACAAGTACTGATTGTGGATATTATGGCTCTCGAAAACAAATTAGAATTAATGAAATGAAAACAAATCGCATTCTACTATGCTGCTCTGTACTTTTTCTACTATTAAGCATGGAACCTCTACATGCACAAAACGGTACACAGGCATTAGATAAAGTCGTTGGTAAATTCCAACAATCGAACGGTATATCGGCTACTTTTACACTGACCGTTTTTAATGCACTGAACGAACCCGTAGAAAAACAAAACGGAACTATAAAACTATCTGGGAACAAATTTTACTGGAATACAACATCTATGACTGTATGGTACGATGGTTTGCAACAATGGACATACGTAAAGGCAACAGAGGAAGTAAACCTAACCGAACCAACGACCGAAGAAATCGCAACAGTCAATCCCTACATACTCATCAATAACTACAAAAAAGACTTCTACATCAAAACATTAAAGTCAAAAAGTTCCAAAGAAAGTATAGCAGAACTTACACCAAAGAAGAAAGGAACAAATATAGACCACATTATAATTATTATCAACACAACTACATGGAATCCAAGCTCTTTTAAGCTCTATTATAGCGATCGGACATATAGCATAATCAACCTATCAAAATATGCTACCGACCAAAACTTTCCAGACTCGACATTTGTTTTTAACAAAAAGCAATATTCAAAAGCAGAACTTATCGATTTACGCTAATAACACAAATAAATAGAAATTATGGAACAAAACGAACGCATACGTTGTCTAATTATAGGCTCAGGACCGGCCGGTTATACGGCAGCTATTTATGCTTCACGAGCAAACCTATCACCGGTTCTATATGAAGGCATGCAACCGGGCGGACAACTAACAACGACCAGCGATGTAGAAAATTTCCCGGGATATCCCGACGGTATATCAGGATTCGATATGATGGAAGATTTGAAAAAACAAGCCGAACGATTCGGGGCAAACATTCGCCGAGGGATTGCCACAGCTGTCGATTTTTCTCAAAAGCCATATCGTATAACCATAGACGGTGAAAAAATTATAGAAGCCGATGCCTTAATCATTTCTACTGGTGCTTCGGCCAAATATTTAGGACTCCCAGATGAGGTTAAATATGGGAGTGTCGGCCTGCGCTACTTGCGATGGATTTTTCTACCGAAAAAAAATAGTCGCGGTAGTAGGTGGAGGCGATACGGCTTGCGAAGAAGCAGAATACCTTTCCCACTTAGCCTCTAAGGTTTACTTAATCGTCAGAAAAAACTTTCTAAGAGCCTCCAATATCATGCAACGCCGTGTCAATGAAAATCCTAATATAGAAATCTTATTTGAAACTCAGGCCGAAGGATTGTTCGGAGAAAACGGAGTGGAAGGAGTACATTTGGTTAAAGGCAAAGACACAGCGCATGAAGAGCGTTACGATTTACCCATAGATGGATTTTTCCTTGCCATTGGACACAAACCTAATACAGATATATTCAAACATTCCATTACCCTCGATGAAAACGGATATATAGTTACTGCACCTCACACAACCGAAACTAACATAGAAGGTGTATTCGCTGCCGGAGATGTCGCAGATCCCCGGTATAGACAGGCTATCACTGCGGCGGCATCGGGTTGTAAAGCGGCAATGGATGCCGAACGCTATCTTATAAATAACAGTCTATAAGGACACTTTTGCTTTATACAAATAAGGAGCGTAAATGATTTTTTCGCTCCTTATTTTTTATTGATATAAATCCCGATTTACTATTAAATATTATAGTTTTTCCTCTTTTAAGGAACAATGTATCAATTTTTTATATATTTTTGTGCTGTAAAACATAGTTATAAGGCAAATGGTTAAAAAAAGCACATTAGAATCCATACTACAACAAGAAATGTCTGATTTTTGGGCTCTACTTGAAAATGAAGAAAAACGCATTATCGCCGAAAACTTTAAAATTCAGAATTTCAAAAAGAATGAAATTATTTACAGTGAGGGAGAAGATCCCGCACAACTAATGTGCTTATTAAAAGGTAAAGTAAAAATTTACAAAGACGGAGTTGGGGGCAGGAGCCAAATTATTCGATTAATTCGACCGGTTCAATATTTCGGCTATCGGGCATATTTCTCTCGCGAACCTTATGTAACGGCAGCAGCAGCCATTGAAAATTCTATTGTGGGATTCTTGCCCATGCCGTTAGTAGAAGAACATATTCGCAAAAATAACGGCTTGGCTTGGTTTTTCATTAAAGAACTATCCAACGATTTAGGCATTTCGGATGCCCGCACAGTCAATCTCACACAAAAACATATTCGAGGACGATTAGCCGAATCCTTATTGGTACTTAAAGAAAATTACGGTGTCGAAGAAGATGGACTTACACTCAACATCTATATGGCTCGTGAAGATTTAGCTAACTTATCGAACATGACCACATCTAACGCCATACGCACCCTATCGAGTTTTACAAACGAAAAAATCATAACAGTCGATGGCCGACGTATACAAATTATAGATGAAGAACGGTTACGAAAAATTAGCAAATTCGGATAATATCCCACTTGGGCTATAATAAGTAAAACAAAGCACTCTCGACAAATTTGTCGAGAGTGCTTTGTTTTACACAGATTAATTATTCCAACTCAAACGCGACCTTCGATCTTATATCACTCGAAGAGGCTCCTATCAATATTTCGAACTTCCCGGGTTCCGCAACCCAGGCATGTTTCTTATCATCGAAATAAGAGAGTTTCGACTCGTCTATCTCAAACTCTACGATTTGACTTTCTCCCGGTTGCAAATCAACTTTCTTAAATCCTTTCAATTCTTTCTTCGGACGGGGCAAACTCGATTTCAAATCACTCACATACAACTGAACGATTTCTGCCCCAGATCTATTGCCTGTATTGGTTACAGGGATACGAACCCGGAGGCTTTCACCTTGTTGCACGACTTTCTTATCGATCTCGGCTTTACCATATTCAAATGTCGTGTAGCTCAATCCGTGACCGAAACTGAACATCGGTCGTATTTTCTTGTGAAGATCGCTCCAACGATAGCCTACAAAAATATCGTCTTTATAAATTTGTTGGTGATTCAACCCCGGATAAACAATCGAATCATTGAATGAATGAGCATGATAATCTTCCAATTTGGCATACATACTGAACGGGAGTTTCCCGGAAGGATTGACATCGCCCACCAATATAGAAGCCAATGCGTTACCGGCTTCACTACCACAATACCAACCTTCGACGATGGCAGGGACCTGATCTATCCACGGCATCGCCACACTGTTTCCCGAAATCAATACGACTATCGTGCGGGGATTGGCCTGAGACAAAGCCTCGATAACTCGGTCTTGACCATAAGGAAGCCCATACGATGTGCGATCTCCACCTTCACAATCTTGGTGGCTATTCTTATTCAAACCGCCGACAAAAACGACATAATCGGCCGACTTCGCTTTATTTACAGCTTCATTGAGCAGTTCATCGGCAGACCGAGATTCAGCAAGATTGACTTTAGAAACCACCCCATTATAAGATCCATCGATGTTACCGACATATCTACGAGCATATATTACCTCAGTAGCCTCTCCGACTCTTGCCTTCAATCCGTCCAATGGGGATATCTCATATCGTGCTTTCAACGAAGAGCTTCCGCCACCCACCGTCATCATCTTTATCGCATTCTCTCCGACAACCAAAATGCGTTTGGTTTCGGACAAACGAATGGGTAATACATTGTTTTTATTCTGTAACAACACAATGCCTTCCTCGGCGATTTTACGAGCAGCAGAAGCATGAGCCGGGGTTTTGAAAGAGCCGTAAGGTCTGTTACGATTCATCGTAGTACGAAACATCAGACGCAATATATTTCGAACTTTGCCATCGACAACAGATTCCGGAATCGTCCCGTTTTTCAACAAATCAAGAAACGGTTGTGCCAAATAGTAATTGCTATACGCATCTCCTTTACCATTCGTCAAACCATCTGTCCAAGTCCCGAACTCCATATCCAAACCATTATAAGCAGCCTCCATCGTATTGAATACTCCACCCCAATCCGATACTACGACACCATCAAATCCCCATTCTTTTCGGAGAATATCGTTCAACAAATATTGGTTGTGACAACAATATTGATTCTTATAACGATTGTAGGCTCCCATAATAGCCCAAGCCTTTCCTTTTTGTACAGCAGCCTTAAACGCTGGAAGATAAATTTCATATAAAGCCCGGTCACTAACCTCGACATTGACAGCATGCCGATCGTATTCCTGATTATTCAACGCATAATGCTTCACACAGGCTGCTACCCCGTTAGACTGTACCCCTTCGATATAAGGAACCACCATCTCCGAAGCTAAATAGGGATCCTCTCCCATATATTCAAAATTACGACCATTCAACGGAGTACGGTAGATATTGACACCCGGTCCCAATAATACATTCTTATTTCTATATCGCGCTTCCTCGCCTATCGATTTGCCATACAACAGAGCCATCTCAGGATTCCAAGTCGCTGCCAAACAAGTCAATGCCGGGAATGCCATACAAGAATCGTTCGTCCACCCTGCTTGGTCCCATTCGTCCCAAATGACTTCGGCCCGGATTCCATGAGGACCGTCGGTCATCCAATTTTCGGGCAATCCCAAACGAGGCACTCCCGGTGAACTGAATTTGGATTGTGCGTGGCACAATGCCACTTTTTCTTCGAGTGTCATTCTCGACAGAGCATCCTCTATTCGGTCTTCCATCGGCTTGGTTTCATCAAGATAAACAGGTGTTTGAGCGGCCACTGTACCCGATAACGAAAAAAAGGCTACCCATACTAAATTTTGAAAAAATTTCATGGTAAAATATTAAAATGTTAGAGATATATTAAATTTGCAATAAAGGTAAATATAATTTGAGTATTCGGCAAGACAAGTTAATACAAATACATTTTTATTACTATCAAAATAAAATCATAAATTTTATAGTTCTAATTCTTTCTCAACGAAGAAAAAGGACTAAATATTCCGTATAACTTTTCCCGAAGACGTCTCCTTAAACTTCTGCACATACAATACTTTACGTGGGAACTCATATTTATTTACTTTTGCCCGAATCTTTTCCAGCAATATTTTTTCTTGTTCCAGAGACAAAGCCTCGCCTTCTATAACGAGAGCAACCGATTCACCCCATTTCAGGTCGTCACAAGACGCTACAAAAAAACGGCGTGTAAACAGACCTGCTATTTTCTTTTCGATCAACTCTGGAAAAACCTTTATCCCTCCCGTATTGATCACATGGTCATACCGTCCTATCCATCGAAAATTCCGAGAATCTACCAACTCAACCACATCGTTCGTTACAAACTCTTTTACAGAGAAGTGCGGAGCGTGAATGATTAAACAATTTCGTTCATCTATCGAAAAAGATATACCACCCAACGCACAATATAACGACAAAGAGTCACCGATACGGCGTAATGCGACATGCGAAACTGTCTCGGTCATACCATAAGTAGCATACATATCGACAGGAAGTTTTTCCAGCTCCACCTCAGTACCGGGAGATAAAGGTGCACCACCTATTATCAGAGACGTTATACGAGAAAGTCTTGATTTCTGCATCGTACTTTTCAAA
>ERZ839741.3959-NODE-3959-length-11106-cov-4.837209_pt1 | contig 11106 bp, 5 predicted proteins | sample MGYA00519880_ERZ839741 | MGnify/ENA primary metagenome ERZ839741 (study PRJEB31850, sample SAMEA3708851) | human gut metagenome | biome: human gut; feature: human-associated habitat; material: faeces | place: China | collected 2014 ... | reverse complement strand
CGAAGACGAAGATGTTGACGTCTTCACCGGAGGCGAGGACATGGTCGACACCGCCGAAGCCGATGTCGTAAGCCCAGCCGTCGCCGCCGAAGATCCAGACGGACTTCTTGCTGAGGTAATCCTTCTTGGACAGGATGTCTGCGCCAAGTGCGCAGGCGTCGCAGTCGCAGTACTTTTCGCCCTTGGCCTTGAGCTCGGCAGCGTGCTCGGCAAACTGCGGGACCTGTGCCAGCTCGTCGACGGTCGCAACGTTCTCTTCCAGAGCCGCGACATACGCCTTGGTGGCGGCAGCGTTGGCTTCGAGATCGTTGACGGTGTCGAGGTATTTCTGTGCGGCGGCCTTGAGGTCGGCGTTCGTCCACTCGACGGCGATCAGAGCCTTGGTCTTCTCAATCAGGCTGTCGCGGATGGCCTTCTGGCCGAGGTACATACCGAAGCCGTGCTCGGCGTTGTCCTCGAACAGGGAGTTGCACCATGCGGGGCCCTTGCCCTCTGCGTTTGTGCAGTACGGGTTGGTAGCGCCCGGGTTGCCCCAGATGGAGGAGCAGCCGGTGGCGTTGGAGATATACATCTTGTCGCCAAACAGCTGGGTGACGAGGCGTGCGTAGCTCGTCTCGGCGCAGCCTGCGCAGGAGCCGGAGAACTCAAGCAGCGGCTTGCGGAACTGGCTGCCCTTGACGTCGGCAGTCTGAAGCTCCTTCTTCTCGGAGACCTTGTTCACGCAGTAATCGAAAACGTCCTGCTGATCCAGCTGCGTTTCCTGCGGAACCATCTTGATGGCCTGTACCTTTTCGGGGCAGGCACCGACGCAGACGCCGCAGCCCATGCAGTCGAGCGGAGAAATGGCCATGGTGAACTGATAAACGCCCTTGCCCTTGCCGGCCTTGACCGGGACGATCTTGGCAGCAGCGGGGGCATTCTTGGCTTCCTCATCGGTCAGAGCGACCGTGCGGATGGTGGCGTGCGGGCAGACATATGCGCAGTTGCCGCACTGGATGCACTTTGCGGAATCCCATTCCGGAACGGCAACGGCAACGCCGCGCTTTTCGTAAGCGGCAGCGCCCAGCTCGAACTGGCCGTCGACATGATCGACGAACGTGGAGACGGGCAGGGAATCGCCGTCCATCTTGTCGACCGGGAAGAGGATGTTCTTGACCTGCTTGACCAGTTCAGGCTTGCCCTCGAGGTTGTGCTGGGCGACAACGTCTTCTGCGTTGGCCCAGGCAGCGGGAACGTCGATCTTCACATAGGCGGTAGCGCCGGCGTCGATGGCCTTGTGGTTCATCTCGACGACGTCCATGCCCTTCTTGGAGTAGGACTGCGTGGCCTTCTCCTTCATGTACTGGATGGCCTCTGCCTCGGGCAGAACCTTGGCCAGGGAGAAGAACGCGGACTGCAAAATGGTGTTGGTGCGCTTGCCCATACCGATCTTCTGCGCCAGGTCGATGGCGTCGATGGTGTAGAGCTGGATGTTGTTCTTGGCAATGTAGCGCTTGGAAGCGGCATCCAGATGATGGGCCAGCTCTTCCGGCGTCCACTGACAGTTGATCATGAACACGCCGCCCGGCTTAACGTCACGCACGATCGGGAAGCCCTTCGTGATGTAGGACGGGTTGTGGCAGGCAACGAAGTCGGCCTTGTTGATGTAGTACGGGCTCTTGATGGGCTTGTCGCCGAAGCGCAGATGGCTGATGGTGACGCCGCCGGTCTTCTTGGAGTCGTACTGGAAGTACGCCTGGACATACTTGTCGGTATGGTCGCCGATGATCTTGATGGAGTTCTTGTTGGCGCCCACGGTGCCGTCGCCGCCCAGACCCCAGAACTTGCACTCGATGGTGCCGGGGGCGGCGGTGTTGGGACAGTTCTTATCCTCCGGCAGGGACAGGTTGGTCACGTCGTCCACGATGCCGATGGTGAACTGGCGCTTCATCTCGTCACGCTTCAGCTCCTCATACACGGCGAACACGGAGGCGGGAGGCGTATCCTTGCTGCCCAGACCGTAGCGGCCGCCGATGACCTGCACGTCGTTCTTGCCGGCGTTGGCCAGAGCGGTGACTACATCCTGATACAGGGGCTCGCCCATAGCGCCGGGCTCCTTGGTGCGGTCCAGAACGGCCACACGCTTGGCGGTGGCGGGAATGGCAGCCACCAGCTTTTCCGGGGCGAAGGGACGGAACAGACGGACCTTCACCAGACCCACCTTCTCGCCGTGGGCGTTCAGGTAGTCAATGACCTCCTCCGCCACGTCGCAGATGGAGCCCATGGCCACGATGACCCGGTCGGCGTCGGGTGCGCCGTAGTAGTTGAACAGCTGGTAGTCGGTACCCAGCTTGGCATTGATCTTGTCCATGTACTTCTCCACCACGGCGGGCAGAGCGGCATAGTACTTGTTGCAGGCCTCACGGTGCTGGAAGTAGATATCTCCGTTCTCGTGGCTGCCCCGCATATGGGGATGCTCCGGGTTCAGAGCGTGGGCACGGAACTCCTTCACGGCGTCCATGTCGCACATATCCTTCAGATCCTCGTAATCCCACACGGCGATCTTCTGGATCTCGTGGCTGGTGCGGAAGCCGTCGAAGAAGTTGATGAAGGGGACCTTACCCTCCAGAGCGGCCAGATGGGCCACGGGAGACAGGTCCATGACCTCCTGCACGTTGCCCTCGCACAGCATGGCAAAGCCGGTCTGGCGGCAGGCCATGACGTCGGAGTGGTCACCGAAGATGTTCAGCGCCTGGGTGGACACAGTACGGGCGGAGACGTGGAACACGGCGGGCAGCTGCTCGGCTGCGATCTTGTACATATTGGGGATCATCAGCAGCAGACCCTGAGAGGCGGTGTAGGTGGTGGTCAGCGCACCTGCGCCCAGAGAGCCGTGAACTGCACCGGCGGCACCGGCTTCAGACTGCATCTCCACCACCTTGACCTTCGTGCCGAAGATGTTCTTCAGGCCGTTGGCGGACCACTGGTCCACGAAGTCCGCCATGGGGGACGACGGGGTGATGGGGTAGATGGCTGCAACCTCAGAGAACGCATAGGAAACGTGCGCCGCTGCGTTGTTGCCATCCATGGATTTCATTTTTCTTTCCATAAATGAACCTCCTTTTTTTGTCAACGTGTTACCGTTTTTTAAGAGAGACCAAACATACCATACATTGTGATTGTAGCACAGTCTTTCCGGGATGTAAATGTCAAAAATGAAAAATTTCCTCGAAATAACACTTTTTTTTCATGGTGCGTGAAAATTATCACGGTGGTTCAGACATTTTTCCGGAAATCTTGCCGCCGGGGAGCGATAAAGGGTTTCCTGCCGGAGAAAACTGTGATAAAATAAAGAGAAAACTGCGGAACTTCCGGGAAAGGGTGACGGAGCAATGGTGGTGTCGGTGCGCTCGTTGGGGCTGTCGGGCATCAGCGGATATGAGGTAACGGTGGAGTGCTTCCTGTCGGGAGGACTTCCGGCCTTCGACGTGGTGGGTCTGCCGGATGCCGCCGTGCGGGAATCCCGTGAGCGGGTCCGGGCGGCGGTCAAGACCTGCGGCGCCCGGTTCCCTGTCAGCCGCATCACGGTGAATCTGGCCCCGGCGGGCCAGCGGAAGGAGGGGACGGTCTACGACCTGCCCATCCTGCTGGGGCTGTTGACGGCCTCGGAGGAGCTGCCGCCCCTGCCGGAGGACGCCGCCTTTCTGGGGGAGCTGAGCCTCACCGGCGCCTTGCGCCCGGTGGCGGGGGTGCTGCCCATGGCCCTGTGCGCCGCCCGGTGCGGCATCCGCAAGCTCTATGTCCCGGCCCGGAACGCCGCCGAGGCCACGCTGGCCGACGGTGTCACCGTGTATCCGGTGGAAAATGTCGCCCAGCTGCTGGAGCACCTCCGGGGCGAGACGCCCATCCCTCCGGCGGAGCGGTGGCAGCCCACCGGAGAGACGCTGCCCATGCCGGACTTTTCCGAGGTCATGGGACAGGAGAACGTGAAGCGTGCGCTGGAGATCGCCGCCGCCGGCGGACACAATGTGCTGCTGGTGGGTTCCCCCGGCTCCGGCAAGTCCATGCTGGCCCGGCGGCTGCCCTCCATCCTGCCGGATATGACCCGGCAGGAGTCCCTCCAGACCACGGAGATCTACTCCGTGGCGGGGCTGACGGAGCCCAGCCACCCGCTGGTGACCCATCGTCCCTTCCGCAGCCCCCATCATACCGCCTCCCCGGTGTCCCTGTCCGGCGGCGGCACGGTACCCCGGCCGGGGGAGATCTCTCTGGCCCACAACGGGATCCTGTTTCTGGACGAGCTGCCGGAGTTTGACAAGGCGGCGCTGGAGACCCTGCGCCAGCCCCTGGAGGACGGCGTGGTGACTATCACCCGTGCCTCCGGCTCCCTGACCCTGCCCAGCCGGTTCATGCTGGTGTGCGCCATGAATCCCTGCCGGTGCGGCTGGTTCGGCCATCCCTCCGGCCGCTGCACCTGCACGGACAGTCAGGTGCAAAGCTACCTGCGCCGCATCTCCGGCCCCCTGCTGGACCGCATCGATATGCACGTGGAGGTGCCGTCGGTGGAGTATGAGGCCATGCGCCGCAAGGAGCAGCCGGAGAGCTCTCAGCAGGTCCGCAGCCGGGTCAACGCTGCCCGACAGGTGCAGCAGCGGCGCTACGAGGGTACCGGCGTCACCTGCAACGCCTATATGACCCCCGCCATGATCGGGCAGTATTGTCAGCTGGACGCCGCCGGGGAGAAGCTGATGCAGGGGGCCTTTGACCGGCTGGGCCTGACAGGCCGCAGCCACGACCGCATCCTCCGCATGGCCCGCACCATCGCCGATCTGGAGGGCGAGGCGCAGATTCTCCCGGCCCATCTGGCGGAGGCCATCCAGTACCGCAGCAGCGCCATGCTGAAGTGATACCGCTTACCTGTTATGGATAACCTGAAGATACAAGGAGAAACACCTATGAATGAGATCATTCTGTGCAAGCTGGGCGAGGTGGTCCTGAAGGGCCTGAATCGCCGCAGCTTTGAGATGAAGCTTATGAGCAACATCCGCCGCCGTACCGCCCGCTTCGGCAAGTTCCGCATCTACTCCAAGCAGAGTACCATCTATGTGGAGCCGGCGGAGGAGACCTGCGATCTGTCCGGGGCCTATGCCGCCTGCAAGCAGGTGTTCGGCATCATCGCCATTGCACGGGCCGTTCCCTGCCCCAAGGAGAAGGAGGCCATTCTGGCCACCGCCAAGACGTATCTGGGGGAGGCCCTGACGGCGGCCCGCAGCTTCAAGGTGGAGAGCAAGCGTGCCGACAAGTCCTTCCCCATGAGCTCTATTCAGCTGAGCCAGTGGGTGGGCGGCGAGCTTCACGAGGCCTATCCCCACCTGAAGGTGGATGTACACCATCCGGAGTTGACGGTGTATGTGGAGGTGCGGGAGGATGCCGCCTACGTCCACGCCCCCGCCGAGCCCGCTGCCGGCGGCCTGCCCATCGGCATGGGGGGCCGGGCGGTGAGCCTGCTCTCCGGCGGCATCGACTCCCCGGTGGCCAGCTATATGATGGCCAAGCGCGGCGTTCAGATGGAGATGATCCACTTCGCCTCTCCTCCCTATACCAGCGAGCAGGCACGGGAAAAGGTGCTGCAGCTGGCCCGTGAGCTGGTGCCGTGGTGCGGCCGCCTGACGGTCCATGTGGTACCCTTTGCGGAGATCCAGGAGGAGATCCGCCGCAGCTGCCCGGAGGATCACTTCACCCTCATCATGCGCCGGTTCATGATGCGTCTGGCGGATGCGCTGGCCCACGAGCTGGGCTGCGGCGCACTGGTCACCGGCGAGTGTCTGGGGCAGGTGGCCAGCCAGACCATGGCGGCGCTGGCCGTCAGTGAGGACGCTGCCACCCTCCCGGTGCTGCGTCCCCTCATCGGCATGGATAAGGAGGAGATCGTCCGCATCGCCCGCCATATTGGCACCTTCGATACCTCCATCCTGCCCTATGAGGACTGCTGCACGGTGTTCACCCCCCGTCACCCCAAGACGAAGCCCCATGTGGAGGAGGTCCGGGAGATGGAGCAGGCGCTGGACGTGGCGGGTCTGGTCCAGCGGGCCATGGAGAACCGGGACATCGTGAAGATCAAGTGAGAAAGAGAACCTGCTGACAAAAAGTATGCCGCCGGAGGCACGTTCCTTCGGAGACACCTCCTAAAAGCAAATCATCAAAGGAAGTGATCCTATGACCTATCACGCAGAGATCATCGCCGTGGGTACAGAGCTGCTGCTGGGCAACATCGCCAACACTGATGCGCAGGAGCTGTCGCAGGCGCTGGCCTCCGTAGGTGTGGACGTGCTGTACCATACCGTGGTGGGCGACAACCCACAACGGCTGGAGGAGGCGATCGCCATCGCCCGGAAGCGGGCGGACCTGCTGATCTTCACCGGCGGCCTTGGCCCCACCTATGAAGACCTCACCAAGGAGACGGTCTGCCGGGTGCTGGATGTTCCCCTGACCTTCCACCCGGAGGCGGCGGCAGACATCCGCCGCAACTTCGACACCATCTTCCACCGGGAGATGCCGTCCGGCACCCTGCGTCAGGCGGAGCTGCCGGAGGGCTGTGAGGTGTTCTGCAACCGGGTCGGCACCGCACCGGGCTGCGTGTTCCACGCCGGCGACGTGACGGCAGTGCTGCTGCCCGGCGTACCGTCGGAGTGCCGCTACCTGACGGAGACGGCGCTGCTGCCGTGGCTGCGCCGCCAGAGCAGCGAGACCATCCTCTCCCACGACCTGCGGATCTTCGGCCTGTCGGAGCCGCAGGTGCAGGAGCTGCTGGGGGATCTGATGGATCAGGCGGTGAACCCGTCGCTGGCCCCCTATGCCAAGACCGGCGAGGTGATGCTGCGGCTCACCGCCAAGGGCGACAGCCCCGCCGCCTGCAAGGAACGCATGGCGCCGCTGCTGGAGCAGGTGCGTGGACGGCTGGGTGCCTACCTCTACGGCATCGATGTCTCCGGCTTGGAGGAGACAGTGCTGCACCTGCTGCACCAGAACGGCAAGACCTTCTCGGCGGCGGAGAGCTGCACCGGCGGCCTCATCGCAAAACGCATCACCGATCTGCCGGGTGCCTCTTGCGTGTTCCGGGGAGGTGTGGTATCCTATACCAATGAGGTGAAGGCCTCTGTGCTGGGCGTACCGCAGGAGACGCTGGACCGCTATGGCGCCGTGTCCGAGCCGGTGGCAAGAGCCATGGCGGAGGGCGTGCGGCGCATCACCGGCAGCGACCTGTCCGTGGCCACCACGGGGCTGGCCGGTCCAGACGGCGATGACCGGGGAAACCCTGTCGGCACGGTGTTCGTGGCCCTGAGTACCCCGGAGCGCACGGTGGTGCGGCACATGAACTGCGGCAGCGGCCGGGATCGGGTGCGGATGCTGGCATCCCACTGCGCCTTTGACCTGCTCCGCAGAGAGCTGGAACATTTACCGATCGAAGGAGAATGAACATGGCGAAGAAAGAACCCTATGATATGACCAACAGCTACGCCCGCATGGAGCGGGATAAGCGCAAGGCCATCGGCAACCCCAACAAGAACGTCCATCACAAGAAGAACGGCTCCAACTACCAGAAGGATACCGGCTCTATGGTCCGCAGCACCTCCGCCCGGCAGGAGCCGGAGAAGATGTCCACCACCATGAAGGTGCTCATTGGCGTGGTGTTCGTGGCGCTGGTGGCGGCGCTGGTGCTCCGCAGCACCGTGTGGAAGGATAACGTGGTGGCCGGTGCGTGGATGATGGTGCTGGTGGGGGCCGTGTGCGGCCTCATGTACTACGTCCGCAAGCGCTATCCCGGCAAGCGCAAGGTGGGCGGCACCATGGATACCGTGATCTCCGCCCTGCTGATCCTGTTCTGCGTGGTGTATGTGGGCATGGGTGCCATGGCGCTGGTGGCCATGAATAAGTAAACTTTTCCCGTTGACAAACCCTGCAAAAGTGGGTATAGTAAAGGGAGAATATGCATATCTGCGAGGATGGGGACAGTAGCCCGTCCCTCCGATGCCAAGAGAGCCGCCGTATGGTGCAAGGCGGACACGGAGGACGACGGCGAAGATCACCCCGGAGCATCCGGCTGAACCGGCAGTAAGCCCGGACGGCAGAGGGCCGTTATCTTCCCTTCCCCCCACGGCTCGTGGGGCAGAGCGGCCGCACCCGGTGCGGCAACAAGAGTGGTACCGCAGAGGTTTCTTAGTGGCCTTTGTCTCTTACGGAGACAAGGGCCATTTTTTTGTTTTCAAATATATTTTCATACACGGAGGTAACACATGGAGTACAAAAAGACGCTGAACATGACCAAGAGCGGCTTTCCCATGCGGGCGGGCCTGCCCAAGCGGGAGCCGGAGATGCTCAAGCACTGGGAGGAGCTGGACCTGTATCACGAGCTGCTGAAGAAGAACGAGGGCAAGCCCCGCTTCGCCCTGCACGACGGCCCTCCCTTCTCCAACGGCGCTCTGCACATGGGCCACGCCCTGAACAAGTCCATCAAGGACTTCATTACCCGCAGCTATGCCATGCGGGGCTACTACACCCCCTATATCCCCGGCTGGGACAATCACGGTATGCCCATCGAGAGCGCCATCATCAAGCAGAACAAGCTCAATCGCAAGGCCATGGGCGTGGCGGAGTTCCGCTCTGCCTGCCATGAGTTTGCCGACCACTATATCGACGTCCAGCGGCAGGGCTTCAAGCGCATGGGCGTGGTGGGTGATTGGGACCACCCCTATAAGACCATGGACCCCGCCTTCGAGGCGCAGGAGGTCCGTGTGTTCGGCAAGATGTATGAGAAGGGCTACATCTACAAGGGCCTCAAGCCCGTGTACTGGTGCCCACACGACGAGACGGCGCTGGCCGAGGCGGAGATCGAGTATCAGGACGACCCCTGCACCACGGTGTATGTGAAGTTCCCCATGTACGACGATCTGGGCAAGCTCTCCCATCTGGATAAGAGCAAGCTGAACTTCGTCATCTGGACCACTACCATCTGGACCCTGCCCGGCAACCTGGCCATCGCCCTGCACCCGCAGGAGGAGTACGCCGTGGTCCGTGCCGACGGCGGTGAGATGTATATCATGGCCCGGCCGCTGGTGGAAAAGGTCATGAAGATCGGCGGCGTGGAGCACTACGAGATCGTGGAGACCCACCCCGGCGCCTTCTTCGAGAATATGCTGGCCAGCCACCCCTTCCTGCCTAAGACCAGCCGTCTGGTGCTGGCGGATTACGTCACCATGGACTCCGGCACCGGCTGCGTCCACACCGCCCCCGGCTTCGGTGCCGACGACTATCAGACCTGTCTGCGCTACGGCATGGATATGGTGGTGCCGGTGGACGATCAGGGCCGCCACACCGACTATGCCGGCAAGTACGCCGGGATGAAGACCGAGGAGTCTAACCCCGTCATTCTGGCGGATATGAAGGAGAGCGGCGCTCTCTTTGCCAGCGAGGAGATCGTCCACAGCTATCCCCACTGCTGGCGCTGCAAGAAGCCCATCATCTTCCGGGCTACTCCCCAGTGGTTCTGCTCCGTGGAGTCCTTCAAGGACGAGGCCTGCGCCGCCTGCGAGGACGTGCGCTGGGTGCCCACCTGGGGCAAGGACCGGATGCGCTCCATGATCCTGGAGCGCACCGACTGGTGCATCAGCCGCCAGCGCCGCTGGGGTCTGCCCATTCCCGTGTTCTACTGCAAGGACTGCGGCAAGCCCATCTGCACGCCGGAGACCATCGACGCCGTCTCCCGCCTGTTCGAGGAGAAGGGCTCCAACGCATGGTTCGAGATGACGGCGGAGGAGATTCTGCCGGAGGGCTTCACCTGCCCCCACTGCGGCAAGTCCGCCGGCTTTGAGCAGGAGAGCGACACGCTGGACGGCTGGTTCGACTCCGGCTCCACCCACTTCGCCTCCATGGAGCGCACGCAGGGCTTCTGGCCCGCCACCATGTATCTGGAGGGCCTTGACCAGTACCGTGGTTGGTTCCAGTCCTCCCTGCTGACCGCCGTGGGCGCTCTGGGCCGTGGCGCTCCCTTCAAGGAGTGCGTCACCCATGGATGGACCGTGGACGGTCAGGGCCGTGCCATGCACAAGTCCCTCGGCAACGGCGTGGACCCGGCAGAGGTGTTCAACAAGTACGGCGCCGATCTGCTGCGCCTGTGGGCCGGCTCCTCCGACTACCATGTGGATGTCCGCTGCTCCGACGAGATCTTCAAGCAGCTGTCCCAGAACTATCTGAAGTTCCGCAACACCGCCAAGTTCTGCCTGGATAACCTGACGGACTTTGACCCCAACACGCTGGTGGCCCCGGCGGATATGCTGGAGCTGGACAAGTGGGCCATGACCCGTCTCAACGCCCTCATCGCCAAGGTGTTCACCGCCTATGACAACTATGAGTTCCATGTGGTGTCCCACGCCGTCAACGACTTCTGCGTGGTGGAGCTCAGCTCCTTCTACTTTGACATCATCAAGGATCGCCTGTACTGCGACGGGGCCGAGAGCCTCAGCCGCCGCAGCGCCCAGACGGCCCTGTACCTGATTCTGGACGCCATGACCCGAATGTTCGCCCCCATTCTGGCCTTCACCTGCGACGAGATCTGGCTGGCCATGCCCCACCGCACCGGCGACGATGAGCGCAATGTGCTCCTCAATGAGATGGTGCAGCCCTACACCCAGTATGCCCTCTCCCCGGAGGAGATGGCCCGCTGGGACCGCATCGCCGCCGTCCGTACCGCCGTCAACGGCGCACTGGAGCAGGCCCGTGCCGATAAGACCATCGGCAAGAGTCTGGAGGCCGAGGTGGACCTCACCGTTCCCGCCGAGGATGCCTTCCTGGGCCAGATGGAGGAGGGTGCTCTGGCGGACCTGCTGATCGTGTCTCAGGTCCGTGTGGAGACTGGCGACAGCCTGTCCGTTACCGTTCGTCCTGCCGCCGGAACCAAGTGCCAGCGCTGCTGGAAGATGCTCACCAGCGTGGGTACCGTGGCCGGTCACGAGGACCTCTGCCCCCGTTGCGCCGCCGTGGTGAAGAGTCTCCCCGTGGTGGAGTGATCCGACAGGGAACGCCGCCTGTGGAAAAATAACCGAAAATCAGGGAAGGCCGGAGCATACGCTC
>ERZ839741.3950-NODE-3950-length-11134-cov-6.362668_pt1 | contig 11134 bp, 8 predicted proteins | sample MGYA00519880_ERZ839741 | MGnify/ENA primary metagenome ERZ839741 (study PRJEB31850, sample SAMEA3708851) | human gut metagenome | biome: human gut; feature: human-associated habitat; material: faeces | place: China | collected 2014 ... | reverse complement strand
GAGCGACGAACATATCAAATATTATGAGCTGCGTGCACGTGGCGGCACAGGGCTTATCATGGTTGAGAACGTCTGTGTAAAATATCCGGAAGGATCGAACGGAACTACACAGCTTCGTCTTGACAAGGACTGCTACATTCCACGCCTTTTTACATTAACGGAAGCCTGTCACAGACAGGGGGCTTTGATGGGAATTCAGATTAACCATGCCGGTGCTTCTGCAATGAGTTCAAGAATCGGCATGCGGCCGGTATCCGCTTCTCGTTTTCCATCCAAAGCCGGTGGAGAGATTCCTCGCGGACTTTCTAAAGAAGAGATTGAAAGTATTGCAAAAGATTATGGAACAGCTGCAAAGAGAGCTGTCAATGCCGGATTCGATGTTGTAGAGATCCACGCCGGACACTCTTACCTGATCAGCCAGTTCTTATCTCCTACCACTAATGACCGTACAGATGAATTTGGAGGCTCTGCCAAAAACCGTGCCCGTTTCTGCCGTATGGTAATTGACGAAGTTCGTAAGGCTGTCGGACCTAGAGTTCCTATTTCTTTACGTCTTAGTGTAGATGAGCTTGTCGAAGGCGGTAATACGGTAGAAGATTGTCTGGAATATCTCGAATATCTGAATGATGAAGTTGATATCTACGATACTTCAGCAGGACTGAATGCTTCTATCCAGTATCAGATCGATGCCAACTATCTGGAAGACGGATGGCGTTCATACATGGCAAAGGCCGTTCGCGATAAATTTGGAAAGCCAACGATCGCTATCGGAAATATCCGAGATCCTAAGATTGCCGATGATATCCTTGCAAGAGGCGACGCTGACCTGATCGGTATGGGACGTGGCCTGATTGCTGACCCGGACTGGTGTAATAAAGCACAGTATGGCGATGTATGTGATATCCGCAAATGTATCTCTTGTAATGTAGGATGTGTTGGTAACCGTATCGGCGGTAACAAACCACTTCGTTGTACAATCAACCCGGATCTGATCAACGGAGAAGCTTATAAGAAACAGAAAGTAAACAAACCATGCAACGTTGTAGTTGTCGGTGCCGGAACTGCAGGACTTGAGGCCGCATGCACTGCTGCAGAAGTCGGATGCAACGTTACATTATTAGAGAAAGAAAAAGAAGTTGGTGGTCTGTCTGTTGAGATTTCAAAGATTCCTGCAAAGAAGAGACTTGCTGATTTCCCAACCTACCTGAAACACCGTGCATCAAAACTTTCTAATCTGACAATCAAAACGGGAGTCGATGCAACTGTTGCTGAGATCAAAAAATACAAACCTGACCTTGTTGTAAACTCAACCGGTTCTGTACCGCTTCTTCCACCGATTGAAGGACTGCATGACAACCTTGGAAAGAAAGATGCCAGCGTTTATTCTATCAAGGATATGATTGCCAACTTAAAGAACTATCCGGAAGACATGACAGGCAAGAAAGTCGTAGTTGTCGGTGGTGGTGCTGTAGGACTTGACGTTGTTGAATTTTTTGCTCCACGCGGTGCTGAAACAACCATCATCGAAATGATGCCAATCATTGGAAACGGCCTGGATGCCTCTTCTACATCAAGCATGAAAGAATGCATGGAAAAACATCATGTCAGACAGATGACCAACACAGCTCTTCAGAAGGTAAATGCTCATTCCTTCCTCGTAAAATACGACGGAAAAGAAGAAGAACTTCCGTTTGACTATGGTTTCGTATGCCTCGGAATGAGAGCAAACGCTCCAATCTGGAATGACATTCAGGAAGCGTTTGTTGGCGAAGATGTTGAAGTTCTGAACATCGGTGACTCTGTCCGCGCAAGACGTATCATCGACGGAACAGATGCCGGACGCCACATGGTATTAAATACCCTTGAAAGATTAAACTATCTTTAAAATATTTCCCATAAAGGGTAACCCTTTCCAATATAAATATAAATACAAAAAAAGTCTCGGAGAATTATTTACTTATGATTCTCCGAGGCTTTTTCTACATTATAATTCTACCTTCTATTATGCTCAAAAGCGCACACGTGTTAAAATTCTCTCTTCTCCATCACCCGCATAGAGATTATCATAGAAATCACACCAACGATAACCCATATGATCACAATAACTCCCAGAATTCCTTTGGTACCCAATTTATCCATCTGATTCAATATACGCTTTGCACTCTGTGCAAACTTTGTTCCTTTCGTGAATTCTTGCATCAATATTCCTAACGCAACAGCCAATAACACTATTGTAACTAACGCAATTCTTCCTCTTTCTGGTCCAAACTTTAACTGTGCCGGAAGTGCAACTGCAACCATCATTAATCCTGCTGTGACTCCACCGATACAACAACTCATCCAGTCATCCCACGCAATATTCCCTGTTTTTATCACAGCTGTAATGTACCACATGATCATGGATACTATCAAACCGATCAGAAGCAAAATTCCAGCAAAGAGATATTTTTCTTTTACATAATCTTTCTTTGTAATCGGTAAGGTAAATAAAAATGCACAACCATTTTCATATTCATCATAACTGACTGTTGTAAGTGAAAGTAATGCCACCATGGAACATACATAAGCCACGCCAAACGCTTCGTTTCCATTTATCATAAAAACAATCACACACACCGTTACTATTAACAGAAAATGTACCTGACCTTTTAACAAGCGAAAATCTTTTATCAATAATCCTTTCATATCTTTTCCCCCTGAATCATAATGGTTATCAGCTCATCAATGTTCCCTTTTTCGATTACTATTCCCGGATAATTTTCCTGATAAAACTGTTTCTGGTCCGTAAGACATCTGTATCCAAATGTATCTTTATGCTTTTTCAAAATATACGTATGATCCAGTCCCTGATACTGTTCTTTGGACACTTTCAAAACACCATATTCTTCCAGTAGACGGTCTGTTTCTTCATGCAGAACAATCTTTCCATTATCAATCATATACAGGTCATCGCAAAATCCTTCCAAGTCACTGGAAATATGTGAACTGATCAGAATACTTCTGCCCGGCGTCTCCATATATTCCCTTAACATATTAAGAATCTGTTCCCTTGCCACAACATCCAGTCCCGCCGTCGGTTCGTCAATAAAATTGGGTAGCCCTCCTTTATCCCTTGTAAACACTGGCTTTAACGGGAAACACATCCGTGTATTGTGTTCCTTTTTGTGAGAAGTCTGACCCTTTCTCATGGATTCGTGTTTTATTCCAACCACAACAACCGGGAGTATTTTCCCGGCTGTTGCAGATTATTTTCTTATTTTAATTACAGATTTTTTAGTAGATTCAAATCTTTTTTATTCAACGCTTTTTGCAATCTAATGTTCTCTTTTTCCAATTGTTCTTTTTCTCGTTTTAATTCTCGGATCTGTTGCTCCAGTAGTTCGATTCGGTTTTTCATCACAATGTCCCCGATGTATCTTTTGGGATCAATCATTCCGGCCTGCTGTTCTAATACCCGGTCCATTTCTTTTCTGACGGTTTCGTTCTTGTAAAAGAATCCTCTGGATAACCCTGTCCGCTTTACTAACTTTGGTACAGTTACCTTTTCTCTGTCCGTGAGCATTTGTCGGATTTCTGTCACTGCGCGGTTTACTTTTTCCTCACTTGTTTTCCGGTTACAAGCTATCATCATATCGTATTTGTTCATACTCTTCCTCCCATCCGTCCAGACATTCCAGAACCATCTGCGATAACCTGTTTCTTGCTTTTCTTGTGTCATTTGCCAGTATCTGGTTACTCATTTTTCTATAATATTTTACGTTCTTCAGACTTTTGTGTCCAAGTAACCTTGCAATCGTCCAGTCATCCAGATGCATTTCTACAAGCTTTACTCCGTAGACATGCCGGTACATGTGCGTGCCGAATGTAAAATAATTTCCATTATCATCCCTTAGATTTTCCCGATGAATTGCTGCTGTAATTCTTCCCTGGATCAGTGAGTAGGTCATCGGTTTTGTATGGTCATTTTCATTTGTAAAAATGTATTTACACTTTCCATATCTTTCTTCCGTATAATGGATGGCTTCTCTGATCAAAGCAGCCAGTTCCTGACTGATTGGTTTTTCATAAAAATGTGTTTTCATCTGGTAAATTCTTATCAGTACTTCACCGTTTTGTTCCATCAGACAGTCCGTTTGCAATGTCAGCGTATCTGATATTCTTGTTCCCAGCATCTGATGGATCGTCATGACTCTGGCGGTCTGTATATCTACTTTTACCAGGAACTCATTAAACCTCTTTAATTCTGCATCTGAGTAGACCTTAAATTCTGCTTTGATATTTGGCGGAATATCCCTGTTCAATATCAGATCTTTTGCCTGTGGATATTGGTAGATATCTGCTACCATATTGAGGATTGATCGAAGCCTTGTTATCTCTGATCGATACCTTTTTGTTCCTGTATCCTCTGTTTTCATATATACCAGATATTCTTCGATAATCGTTCTGTCAAAATCCGCGCAGGATTTTACATTTTTCTTATGCTCATTCAGATATCTGGAAAATCTCCGGATGGCTGTCAGTTCCTTTTTTACAGTCTCCAGGCTTTCTATTCTCAGTTGAAAATATACTGCTTTTTTAATTTCTTCCTTCAACTCTGGCTGACTGATTCCTATAAAAGATATCGTTTTCCTTGGACGTATCAAATCCTGCTTCACCTGTATGTCAAGTTTTTCAATTTTCCAGATATCTTTTGTTATTTCGTTTACATCCGCATCTCTTAAGTCGGTTAAATAATCAATCAGGCATTCTATATACCCCAGTGTTCTGGCACGTTGTGTTCCTCTTCCACCACACTTATTTTTAAATGGTGCTGTCAGGGACAATCCTTGCTGCAGGAGCCAGATTTTCATCTGCTGCATCCATTTTTCTTTATCCCAGTCCAGAAAACTCTCCGGCCGGTTGTTTTTTTCTTTCAACATCCTGCATAAATGATGGTAAAATCTTCGTTCTGTATAAAATTTTTCTGCTACGAGGTTTTTACCTCTGTATTGCAGGAACTCCCACATTTCTTCCTGCATCTGCTTTGTCGGCAGAAGTTCCAGATCATAATTGGGGTTTGTTCCCATACGTTCTTTGCTGAGATCACTTGCTTTCTGATAAGAATCCAGTTCCTTGATATAAAATCTATTTTCCACGCTTGCACCTCTTTATTCCGGAAGCAAGACTGCTTCCTTCTTTTGCGAAAAGTTCCTGATTTGCTTTGGAAATTCTCTTCGGCATATAGTCCACATATTGCTGTGTCATTTCTTCATAATCATGTCCCAGATAATCTCTGACACTTTGAAGTGGCACTCCATCTTCATAAAACATGGTTGCTATCGTATGCCTGAAATCATGGGATTTGAAATTATATTCCTGAAACAGCTCATGATTTTCATTAAATATTTTCTTCATACTCCATCGAAAACTGGAGTAATGATATGCTTTTCCCTTTTGATTCTGGAAAATATAATCCTCAGCACCAATCCCGTATTTTTTTATATATACTTTCATGATTTTATATAGAATTTCCGGGATGGGGATTCGCTTATATGTCCGCATTTTTATTTGATATACCTGTATCCAGGCGTCTCTCCCCTGCCAGTAATAAGCATTCCCTTTCAGGCAGCATACTTCACTGATTCTCAGTCCTAACAGCATAGAGTGCAGTAAAATCAATCTCGGCTTTTCCGGAAAATCTTTTAAATGTTTTAAAATACTTTCATAGGTTTCCTGTTCTACACTCCGGTCATTATGATGCAGGATTTCCTTTTTCAGATAATACTGGTAATTAAAAGGAACTTCTTTTATGATATTTTTCGTCTGCAGATATTCATAAAACTGATAGATTGCTATGATAATATCATTGAAATAGCTTGCTTCCTTGTAGTCAATTATTTGAAAATATTCTTTTATTTCATTTTCTGACACCTGTTTCAAGCTGATTTCGGTTGTGTCTTCCAGCCAGATAACAAAACTTTGAAGTTTATAAAACTCCTTTTGTATTACATGCAATGCCAGATGGGTAATACCCAGACAGTATTTCATATACTCTTGAACCAGTTCCCGGTCATCCTTCTTTTCTATATTCATAAAAGAAATCGTTTTTACAGGACTAGACGGATTCACCCGGTATTCTTCCAGATACAGTCTTTCCATAAACCAGACCGTGGAATCCCATGCAATATTTTTTGCATGGCAGAAAATATATTCCTGACATGCTCTAAGCTCCTGTTTTGCGCATTTCTTTTTATAGTCCGTGTCCCCATAGTTTTCAATTTTGTCGAACTGCTTCTGTGTAAGATATCTGAGATCTTCAATCTGTTCCTGCATGCAAAATTCATATACACTTTTCAATCCGTTTAGATGTCTTGTGCATTCTTTCATTGTTATTTTCTGTTGCATGATATCTTCCAGAACCGTTAAAATCTGCTGTTTGCATATATCTGAACCTTTTGCCCTGAAATCCCAGACCAGCTTACTAATATCTGTCGTATATTCATATCGTTTTGCAATCGCCGGATTGGGATGATACCGCAGGAACAGAATGTCATGGAGCAGCTCCGGATGATTCCGGGCATTCCACTTTCCTTTTAAGGTCTGCGCATTTTCTATGATCAGCCGCAACTTTACACGATCTATTCCGAGCAGATAATTACGCACCGTCGAATCTACATAATATTCTCTCGGATATTTTTGATATCCGGCTCTCACCTGATAATTGATCTCTGACAAGTGCCAGATCTCATTCTGAATCAAATATGTTTCCAGACTGCCTTTTCCACATTTTTGTTCATAATATTCATCTAATTCCCGTTCCAGTCCTTCAATCAGTTGTTCCCGCTCTGCATTGGATAGGTTCTGCTCTTCCGGCACAAAGGCATACAATCTTGCCGGCATTTATTTTCACCTCCTGCTTTCCAAAAATTGATTGACATTATAAAGATTGGAATATCGGCGGTAAAATTCCTGACTCGCTTCTCTGAGCTTATCATCTAAAACATTCAGATATCGTATGGTTGTGTCCAGATGCTTATGTCCTAATGCCTGACTGATCATCTCCATCGGCCAGTCTGCTTCCCATCTGGTATTTGCGTAATATCTCCGAAGCATGTGTGGGGTGATCTTGATTCCGGTCTTTTTCTCCATCCTCCCAAACATATCGTAAACACTGTCGACCTTCATCGGTTTTCCTGCTGTATCCCCTTTGATATTGATAAACAGATATTCCTGTTTTTGCAGGATATCCCAGTATTCTCCGATATAATAAAGCAGAAATTCAAAAGTATCATCGCTGACACGCCCTCGTCTTTCTTCTGCATTCTTCGCTCTTGCATTGTTCTCATTATCCTCTCGGAAATTCACCCGGATTTCATGCGTTTCATAATTGATGTCTTTCGTATAATCAATTCCTAAAATTTCACCGATACGGAATCCAAGTTCGGATGTCAGTAAAATCAGCACCTGATCCCGGCAGTTCGTGCAAGCTTCCAGAATCGTAATAATTTCATTCTTTTCAGCTGCCCTTACATCACGTTCCTCTTCTTTCAGATAGCCTTTAAAGGATCTGGAACGCAAAGTTCTTCTGACTCCGATAGCATTTGCTTTTGTTATAGGCTGATTATAAGAAAGAACAGATAAATAAGAACCATTATTTTGGACTGCTTCTAAAAAACAATAAAACCTGAACACTTCCTTTAAATAAGCGTTACAGGTTTTATTCTGTGGGCCTTTTTCTAAATTGTCGGTATGCTTTCCGGCTTTCAGCCATTTCAGATATTCTGCGAAATAATCATATTGTGTCTCGTAATCCATCTCATAGATATCTTCTGCTTTCTTTTCGTTTTCCAGCAGATATTCCCAATAATAGGCAAGAGCGAATGCATTTCTCCGTATTGTATTCGGAGAACGATTCGCCCTGACCTGATGCATCAGATATTTACTTGGCAGCAACACGATTTCTAACGATTCCATATCCCGGATGAAGAAATATCTTATTGATCCTTCTTTCTGCGTTTCCACTTTGTATCGTTTCATGTTACTCACCGCCTTTCCTCTAACGCTATACACAGTATACCCACTTCATGTTCAAATAGCTATTCAGCAATACCACCAATTCCACCGAAAACACCCCAGAAATACCACCAAACATTTCGTCGTAAACTCGCTGTTATTGTAGCAAAACCACGGGTATTTACAGGTAATATTCCACACTCTTCCGGTTTCTGATAAAATGCTGGACATCCTTGATGTCTTTTGCCATCTTGCACTTCGGAAGTGCGCACATCACTTCCTCATGATATCTTCCTTCTTCTCCTGCTCGCTCATCTAAGATGGACACGACACAGGTGTCTGTCTCTGTGCGGAGCGCACGTCCGAATCCCTGTCTTAGTTTTTTCTGCATGTCTGGAACAATCACTGCCTGAATGTATTCTTTCAGATTAGCATATTCCTTCTTCTGTGCTTCGCTGATGGGATCTGGAACAGCGAAGGGCAGTCTCACAATGATTAACGAGGATACCATATCTCCGGGGAAATCTACTCCTTCCCAGCAGGAGCCGGCTGCAAAAAGGACAGCATTGTCCATTTGTTTAAACCTTGTGATCTCTTCCGGTGAATGTCTCCACACCTCTATCATCGGGAACGGAATCTCATCCCTTAACATCTGGTAAACGTTTCCCATCAAATGATAAGACGTGAACAGCACCAGCGTATGCCCGTAAGTCGAACAGATCAGTGAATGGATATGGCCTGCTATCATCTCTGCCTCTTCCTGACTTCCTCTTCTGCATTTTTTCAAATTCTTGGGCAGATATAACAGACAGTTCTTCTGATATTCAAACGGGGAGTCTGCCACATATTCACGGACTCTCCGCACTCTCTGTAATCCTGTCATTTTCCGAATGTGGGAAAATTCCTGTCCGGTTTTTAAAGTTCCGCTTGTCAGGATTGCTCCCATTCCTCTGCTCCATAACATCTGGTCCAGATACTGTGGAATCCGTCTGCTGGATGCACACAATATAATCCGGTGGTCATGGTCCTGCTTCAGATGCAGCACATACTTCTTATCCTGATGGAAAAAGCATTCCAGCACACTTTTGGTTTCTTCCAGCTTGTTTCTGATCCACTTTGGAATCTTCTTTTCTAATTTTTCTATGATCTTATTCATGGTCTGTATCCCCTCATATAAATACATGGCACACTCTTCTGTCATGTGGAATTCTTCTTTTATCCCATATCTGGTTCTGTGGCTTTCTCCTATCACATCCAGCACCATCCGGATCGTCCCGGACAGTTTTCTTATCTCCGGGCCTTGGTACTCTTTCCCAAGATAAAAGCAGATTTCTCGGATATCGTCATAACAGAGGCTCTTCCCGAACATCTGCTTTGCCGCATCCGGCAGCTTATGTGCTTCATCGACAATCAATGCTCGGTAGTCTTTTAATAACGGGCGGTAATCCTGCAGCCTGTGATAACCATCAGCCAGCAGATAATTGTGATTACAGATCTGAATGAACATTTCATGATCTCTGGAACGCTCCAGATACTGCTGATACCGGCAGGAACCTTTTTTCAGGCATTCCTTTGAACAGAACTTGGGTACGCTTACCATCCTTCTGTCAAACCCACTTAAGTTGGACACTTCATCCATATCGTAGTGTTCTCTCAGAGACAGCAGCGCTTCTTTCTGCAATGCATTTTTATTTTTCTCTTTGATTGCAACGATTCGTTGCGCTAATCTCTCATCGCAGACAAAATGCTCTTTCCCTTTTCGTATCACAGCTTTAATAGGGGCCTGAATCGTCCCGTTTTCCTGAAGAATCCGGGAGAGAAAAGGGATATATTCTGTAAGAATTGCTTTCTGGAGTGCAATGCTGGAAGTGGATATCACGACCGGACGCTGCTCATAAGGGGAACATCCTTCTGCAAGGAGGGAATATTTTCTCATCAGAACACAGGCCACCAGATAGGCATACGTCTTGCCGATACCGACACCCGCGTCACACAGTGCTATGTTTCTTCCCAGCAGGTTATCCAGCATTTCGTGGCATAACATAATCTGTTCTTCCCTTACTGCCATTCCATGTTCCGGGAACAGCACTCGGAAAATAGTATCAATTTCTCGATGCGCTCTATTGAGATATTCTCTTGTGTAATACATAATTTGTTACCTGATATGCTTGCTGATATCACATCAATACGGCTGTAAAGGATTTCTCCCTACAGCCGTATGTATCTGATATCAACGACACATTCTTCCTTGATTTCTTATACTTTTGTTTTTTGGCGTTGTATTTGTCCTCGACTCCCCCATTGCCTTACGGGAACATTACAGGCGGATGCTTGGCATTGCACCGCTCACGGATTTTCTAAAGGTCTTGCTGATTACAACCCAAAGTCCATCCTCTGCTCACTGGCAGTTCCTATGTATCATTATCCCCTCGTAAGTGATCCTCGCAAAAGACCGCCACGGTCCTGTTTCAGTTAAAGGTGATTCGCTCGAAACAAAAACACCAGCAAAGAATTTTTTATATTCTTTCCTGTCATTTTCATCTGTCCTCGCGCCTTCCTGACACGCTTCTACTTACGGGAACGTGCCTGTAATGCTGGTATAGAATTGTCAAAGTACACTGGCAAAATTTACCTGCCTATTAAATAGCCGACGAAAACCGCCATAATTATTCAATTTTCAACAAATTTTTTAATTTATTTCTCAAACGGTTTCTCTTCGTGTAAACAGTCTGCTCTGCAAGTTCCATGATCTTAGCGATTTCTCTTCCCGAATATCCCCATGTACTAAGCAAAAGTATCTCTAATGTCTGATGTTCTGTGCCCTTTAATAATTCATAGATCCGTCGATCTCCAATGTTGTCTAAAAGTTCCCGGATATCCTGTGCAAACCGTCCTTTGTCCCTTTGTTTTATGGAATCCATATCCTGCATCATTTCATCCAGATGTTCCCGGTATCTGCGCTCTTCCAGAAAATCTTCTCTGTCCATCTGGCGCAACTTTTGGATCTTCTCTTCTTCCATTCCCAGTTCACGCAGTTTCTTTTCTTCCTGTTCTTTCCAATAATTCCACTTTCGTTCTTCACTTGTCTTGTTATAAGCCATTTATCTTTCCTCCGATCTGATTTTTGGTATAGAAATCAAAT
>ERZ839741.3946-NODE-3946-length-11140-cov-23.738385_pt1 | contig 11140 bp, 10 predicted proteins | sample MGYA00519880_ERZ839741 | MGnify/ENA primary metagenome ERZ839741 (study PRJEB31850, sample SAMEA3708851) | human gut metagenome | biome: human gut; feature: human-associated habitat; material: faeces | place: China | collected 2014 ... | reverse complement strand
GTGCGCTGGGCAAGGGCGAGATATTCTTCGGTTTTGCTTGGCATAGCGTTCCTCCTTTTTCGGATTTTAGGGTATAAAAAGAGCGGGCAACCGTTTTAAGGTTGCCCGCAAGGGATGTAATAAGGATTGATTATTGAATATTGTTGTCCTTTATGAATTTCATGATGCAGCAGCCCATTGCAATAATAGCGAACAGAGTATTCAGACTGAGGGCACCAGAATCCAAAAGACCATCAAGGAAGCCGCCGACAAGCCATGCTCCCACGGTGAAAATCGCTGCCCATCCATAACTCATGAAAATTACCTCGTAAAGCTGTCTCAGTGCTTTGCCGCCAAGTTCTCGGCCATCTCCAGCAGACGGTCAAAGGTCTGCTTTTCTTCCGGTTGCTCGATCAGTTTTGCAAGCAGGACACGGAACACATCAGTGCTGTCCTGTCCCAACGTAACTGCAACTTTTTCAATGCAGTCGTGCAGCTTCTTGACCGCTTCATCGGAGGGTTTGGATTTTGCAAGCAGGTCGGACAGGTAGCTGATGAAGGGATAGGTAGAATCATCATTGATAATCTCGTTGGTCTCCTCGATAATCTTCTGATTTTCCTCTGGTGAAATTTCACCTCTCTGGTTCAGAATCTCGCGAGAAGAAGTGCGCCCTTTCAAAAAGGTGGCAAAAAGCAGGCGGTCGATGGGTGATCTTTTTTTGTTATCCATTGGCTATCCTCCGCTTTCAATGTTTCTGTGCATTAAAACTGGCTTTAGTATAGCATGAATGGAAGTATTCTATCAAGCCCACTTTCTTGAGGGTTATGAAAAAATTTCGGAACAATGCCCTATGACATTATCCCAGTTGACAATCATCGACAAACTGGAATTCGAGGATACTTTATGTATATGAAATATTAATCTTCAAACTCTTTTAGCTCGTCAAGCGGGTTTTTTGAGGTATCAATTCCCATACCAGCCTTCAACCAATCTGCTTTACTGTAGCCAGTTTCTGTCAATTCAAATATTTCGCCTTTATACCCGACAGCTTTAACCCATCCCCATTTGATAAGCCGGTCTAACGCTTCTATCCATCTTGCTGATTCTCTTTTTGAGTTGTCAGCCATGAACTGTTTACCAGATGTAAAAATCTGAGCAGGCGAGCTAAGTGTCTGTGTCTTTATGATTTGACCATCACCATCAGCTGCATACACTAACAGAAAAGCAGAGTCCACAGGAATGTTATCAACGTCATCTTGACCTATAACTGATTTATCTCCCGCTGGATTTCCAATGATTAATGTGTCGTTTTCGACCTGAAATAATTTATCGATATCTTCACTCGTTACTGTGGGGATTTTCTCCCAACTTATCCGTTTATTCTCCATATCGGTGAGTTTACTGCCAAATTGAGACAACATGTCTTTCATTTCTTCTAACATTTTCTGTTGATGCTCTCCAAATTCAGCATTGACCTTGTTTCGCCCTTCTGCCTCTTCATTGATTACATCTACGATATCTCGATATCGAAACCATCCAGCATAATCATCAACGTAGTTAATGGCATTTCTAAATGTCGGGGATGCTTTATACTTTAAACTATTTATATCCGTGAAAAAATCAACAGTATTTCCGCCGTTCTTTACTCTGTTTCTAAAGTTCTCCAACATTTTCATTTTCGTATATTTGTCATCTCCAATATCCTGCTCACTTTCAGTGATTGCTGAAGACTCCTTAATCAATACAAGCACCGGTAGTCCCTTGTTTTTTGCATAGTTGTATTCTTTTTCCGTGTAGCTTATACCTACTTCTTCATCGATTGAGCCATACCGCCCTCCAATAACAAGAAGATAAAAATCGCACTCATCAATCATCTTTGTTATAACATTCCATTGGCTTGTAGGCGCAGCGTGAAATTGCTCCATTCCCACGGGAATGAAATTATTCTCAAGCGCCACCTCCATTAATGCCTGTCTTTCATTTTTAAGGTCTTCATAGGTAGAACTAATAAAAACAGAAAACTTCCGTATATTTTTCATATCAACGTTCTCCTCGTATATTTTTCTTTTATCATTTCATTGTATGATTAATTGCCCGGAAATCCAAAATTTACCAACTCACCAATTTCCGAGTTGTCGAGTTCAGTATACCACATCGAACCCAATTGTAAAAGAGCTTATGTACGCCGCCCGCAGGCGGCAAAAGTCAGTCCGGGGGAAATTCCAGTTCGGCAAACTCGGCATCGGTCAACAGTTTCAACTTTTCGATAACCCCCTCCGACAACTCCCGCAGGGCAGTTTCATCGGGCATCAGGTAGCACTGCATGAGCCGCAGTTCGTGTACCAGCCCCAGCCGGGTGCCGGTGTTGTAAAGCATCATCAGCATGAGTTCTTCATGGTTAAAGTTCATGGGCATCCCTCGCTTTCCGGCAGACGGTAGGATTGCACTCCGGGGCATCGCACTTCTCCTTGAGATTTTGCAAAACCGAGGTACGTTCCGGCTTTTTATCCAGAAACCCCGGCAGTTCCTTGAAGCCGATGCTGTCCACATAATGCGCCGAGATTTTCCCATCCTGATTCAGCATGATCACATCGCTGACCGACAGGCTGTGCCCATGGTAATCCGTCGGGCGGGCGCAGTTGAATTTCTGGTACAGTTGTTCCAGCAGCTCTGCCTGCGGAACGCTGCGCTTTCCTTCCGGGAGATTGCCCCGGTAAAGGATCTCGTAATTTTCAATGGATGGAGCGATGTCCTGCTTATTCAGATAGCGCATGGCGGCAAAGCGCAGCGCAGGGTCTGCATCCTGATGCAGCTGCATGACCAGATAACAGTCGTGGCCGCTCTGCTGGAATTGCTTCATCCGATACGACTGTATCTCGTTTCGGTCCGCTAGTTTCAGGGCAAACTCCTCTTGCGTGAGCGGGGTGCAGTCCTTGTTCCGCAGGTTGTGGGTGTACATAATTTCGTCCCGCACTTCTTCGATCATCAGTTCGGGCGCGTCAATTTTCCCACGCTCCAACAGGCAGCAGTCGCCCTGATAGAGCGCATACTCCCACGAGCCATTATCTGCCGCCTGCACAGTGAGGTAATAGTCGTATTCCAGATTCCACGCCCGGCAGTCCTGCTGCGTCAGCGGCTCCGGCTCCACGATGGCATGACTGCGCGCCATGCGCTCTGCAAATTCGCAGATGTGCCGCACCGAGGACCCGATCTTCATGTGGTAGTCATCGAGATACTCGACCGCCTCGGAACGCTGGTGCCCATCCGGGTAGGTCATCTGCACAACACCGCCGTCCGGCACCCGGAACAGCTCGTTGTACATCGGGTTGATGAACCGCACATCATTGTCCGGCAAAGAACGTGGAGCCAGATTCCGGCGCTTGCGAACCCCGGAGCGAAACTTCTCCAATGTGGTAACGGCAACGTTCTGGATCTTCCCCACAGGTTCGTCCTGATGCTCTGCCAGATAGTACGCACGGGCGGTCTCGATGCGCCGCTGGGTGTTGCCCAGAGCTTCCCGTGGAATCTGCCCTTCCTCCACCGGTAGCGGGCTGTTTTTGTCAAAGACCTCGTACCCGACACCTGCGAGATTCTCCCGCAGATGCAGATACGTCTGCTCGTTGAGGAGGTAGACCGCCTCGTTGTCCTTTATTACGGCATCATCCTTCATCAGCAGCCCCCATTCTCAAATTCCAGACTGAACTTGCTGCGGCCATCCGCTTCACAGGACAGCAGCACGGTGGCGTTGTAGGTCTTGCCCTTGGCACTCTTGCAGTCCTTCAGGCGGACCCGACCATCCCGCAGCAGCTTGTCCGCCACATGAGCGTCCATGCGTTTGCCGAGCCGTTTCAGAAAAGCATTATCCTTCCACAGCACGAAACGGCACTCCCGGTTCTCGCAGAACCAGCCCTTTTCACGCTCCACGACAGGCTTACCGCAGTTCGGGCAGACACCAATAATTTTGTTTTTCATAAGTGCATTCGCTCCCTTCGCAGCCTCGGTGGTCGTTACCAGCGAGGAGATCATCTCTTTGATTTCAGTCATAAAAGTTTCCGGCTCCATTTCGCTGCGCTCGATTTGCAGCAGTTTTGTTTCCCAATCAGCGGTCATTTCCGGGGATTGGATTTCTTCGGGCATCACGGTAATGAGGGCTTTGCCCTTGTCGGTGGGCAGCAGCACCTTGGTCTTTTTGCTGCCCTTACGCTCCAGAAAGCCCTTCTGCACCAGCTTTTCAATGGTGGCGGCTCTCGTTGCCGGGGTGCCGATGCCCTGACGCTCCACGCCCTCCGGCATACTGTCTGCACTGGCGGTTTCCATAGCGTGCAGCAGGGTGTCCTCGGTAAAATGCTTCGGCGGCGAGGTCTGCCCCTCTTTCAGTTCTGCATTGAGGATGCCGCACTCGTTTTCTGCCGCATTGGGCAGGGCGGTGAGTTCCTGTTTTCGGTTCAGGATGTCGGCAAGCACCTTACGTTCCACCGCTTTCCAGCCTTCTTCCAGAACCTCCTTGCCCTTGGCGGTAAATTCCTCCCCGGCACATTCGGTGGTCAGCAGGGTTTCCAGATACCGGAAGGGCTTGCTGACTGCCATCAGCGTCCGGGCGATGATGAGCTTCAGAACGTTCTGCTCGCCTTTAGGCAGCGCTTCCAGATCGGCTTGCAGCATACTGCGGGTGGGCAGGATGGCGTGGTGGTCGGTGACTTTTTCCCGGTTGACGGTGCGCCGTGTCCGGGGCACAGCCTCGTCCATGTCCTCCGGGGTAATGCCGAGAAAAACTTCCAGTTCCTCGGTCAGCTCCTCCAGCATCTCCTCGTCATCGTCGGTGATATAGCAGCTATCAGTTCTGGGATAAGTGGTAAGTTTCTTCTCATACAGGCTCTGCACATAGTCCAGCGTCTGCTGTGCGCTGTACCCCAGCAGGCGGTTGGCGTCCCGCTGAAGGGTGGTCAGGTCGTACAGCGGCGGCGGATTCTCGGATTTTTCCTTGCGGGTGATGCGCTGGATCGTTGCCACCATCTCCTTTCGGCAGGCTTTCAACAGGTTTTCTGCAACGGATTTTTCAGGAATGCGGCGGCTGGATGCCGTGCAGCCGCTGGTCAGTTCCAGATCCACCGTGTAGAATTTTTCCGGGGTAAAGGCGGCGATGGCGGCTTCTCGCACCACCGTCATGGCAAGCACCGGGGTCATAACACGCCCCACCGCCAGCGGCTGACCGTACAGGCACGAAAAAAGCCGGGATGCATTGATGCCGACCATCCAGTCGGCGCGTTCCCGGCAGAGTGCTGCGTTGTACAGCGCATCGTATTCAGTTGACGGTTTGAGGTGGGCGAACCCTTCCCGGATAGCGTTTTCCTCCATGCTGGACAGCCATAGACGAGAGAAGGGCTTTTTGCACTCCGCTTGCTGGTAGACAAGTCGGAAGATCAGTTCTCCCTCCCGTCCGGAATCGCAACTGTTCACAATGCTGTCTACATCCGGGCGGTGCATCAGTTTTTGCAGGATGCCAAACTGCTTTTTGGTACTGGCAGACACCAGATACTGCCACTTCTGCGGTAGGATGGGCAGGTCTGCAATGCTCCACTTGACGTATTTGTCATCGTAGACATTAGGCGGAGCCAGTTCCACCAGATGACCCACACACCAGCTCACCAGATAGCCGTTGCCCTCAAGGTAGCCGTCCTGATGATTGGTGGCACCAAGAACTTTGGCATAGGACATGGCAACCGACGGTTTTTCTGCCACGATCAATTTTGCGATAAGAATCCCTCCAATCTGTTTCGGATTGCAATATGTACGGCGGCAAATGCCGCCAATAGAATTATTCTTCTGCGTTATCCTCCTCGCCGGTCTCATCCGGCTCATCCTCCACAGGAATCTCAAAATCGCCCTTGTCCTCGGTGTAGTTTGCATCGGGGTCAAGGGCTTCCTTTTCTGCCTGCTTTTTCTGCTTCTGCTTCATAAAGGTGTAAATGCCGCCGCCAGCAACCAAACCGACCAGTGCCAGTACGCCTAAGAATGTGGCAGCATACTTCGTAACTTTGTTGCCACCAGTCTGTTCAGAACCGGATGCCGCCGCTTCTTCCGCTGCTTTCTTGGCATCCTCCTCAGCCTGCTTACGCTCCTGTTCAGCCTGTGCCGCCGCTTCCTTTTCGGCGGTATAGGCTTCGGCATCTTCATCTTCCATCAGAGCCAACAGGTCGGCTTCATCCACCAGATTCATAAAGTGTACGGTCTGTGCGCCTTTACTGTTCCGGTCGATTACCAGATAAAATGTCGCACCCGATTTCGATACCAGCGTGATGAACTGCTGCCCGGAACCATCCGAATAATTGGTGTGGTAATCGTCCACCAGTGTCAGATTGCCCTCCGGGGTCAGGGCGCCGGAGGTTTCATCCGTGATGGTAACAACATCTTCCTCCACGACTTCCGGCAGAACAGGCTGTTCCACCGGCGCGGTATCATCCCCATAAGCGAATGCCGGAGCTGCCATGCCGATGCACAGCACCGCCGACAGCAACAGCGCACCAATTTTCTTAAATCTCATCGTTGATTTCCTCCTTGTCAAACTCTGCGCCGACTGCGGACAGCGCAGCCGGGGTCGGGGGCATAGTTGCCGCCTGCCGCAGCAGGATTGCAAGCTGTTCCGGGGTCACATTGGCAGTGCGCACCATGTCGGCAACTTCTGCCGCCGATTCCTCCTGAATGCGCCGTTCCAGAATCGCAATGCGGTTGTTCAGCTTGATGCGGCGTTCCTGCTCCTTTTTGAGCATCGCCTTGAGCTTTTCCAGTCTTTCACCCATAAAAATCCTCCATTTCATTTTGAAAGCCGCCCAAAACCTGCGAGATACTTCTCCCAGTAGGACGAGTGAATGTTTGCGTACTTGATGGGGTCTCCGGCGCTGACCATCATGCCGTTTCCGAGGTAAATGCCTACATGACTTTTCCCCGGCGTATCATACGTTCCTTCAAAGAAAACAAGGTCTCCGGGTTTTGCTTCTGCTTCGGAAATGTGCTGGCTTTTCTGCCATAATCCGTTTGCCGTCGTGCGTCCCACATCGTAGCCGTTCTGGTTGTAGACCCAGCAGACATAGCCGCTGCAATCAAAGCCTGTTCCCGGGGTGGAACCGCCCCACACATAGGGTGTGCCCACATACTTTTGGGCTTCCTTGTAGATGGCAGCAAACTCGCTGTCGGTCAGGGCTTCTGCCGGAACCTGATAGTCGATGCCCGGTGCGCCGGAACCATCGGAGCCACCGGGCGGTAAACCGCCATTGAACAGGTAGGGCCTGCCACCCAAGGTGTCTTGAAAAATCTCGTAGCGTTTCCATTGGTCAGCATCCAATTCTTCCCGGATGACCACCTCCAAGCCACGGTTCACCAGCTTGGTGTGGAAGATGCGGTACTCATAGGGCACCTGCGTAGGAATTGGGACTCCTGCCGGAGTCATGACCCACACAGTCATATACCGGGTCTGCACCTCCACCCATGTGGTGAGCTTGTACTGCTTTTTGAAGGTCTCCTTCAGCTTGCTCTGCACCTCTGACCGGGAGTAATCGTCATACAGAGTCGTGAGAAAAGAGGTGAGCTGCCACGGGTCGTGCTCGATGGGGTCAAGGTGGTACTGGTACTCGTTGTAGCCGGGGTGGTCGGTGGGGGTGCGCTTGATCTTTTTATCCAGTTCCTTTTCCAGCTTTTTGTAGTCCTGCTCTGCACCCCAGATGTCCCGATCCTCGGCAGAGTATATGGTCTGCCCGGACACCTGTGTGCCGCCCGAAAAGAGGATACCGCAGGAGGAAAAGCCCGACATCACCATGAGGACGAGCAAAAGAAAAACGCCCACGATCACCAGAACGTGTGCGTTGCCTTTGGCGGCATTCACCAGCCCCTTTACGGCGGTGCTGACGGCAGTTTTGCCCTTTTCTACCGCCTGTTCCACGCCGGACCGGGCAGCAGATGCACCGTTGGATGCCGCCTTGCCGCCTGCGGTCTGCGCCGCTGTACCCGAACGGGCGGCGGCATAATAGCTCTGCCGGATGTCGTGCTTCTGCCGCCACCGGGAAAGCCAGTTGGAGCTGCCCTCGCCGGTGTTGGATGCGCCTGCATCTTGTGCCGAGGTCGGCTTCTGCACGGAAGATTTTGCGGTTCGGGCACCTTTCTTGCCCTGCATCTTGGCTTTCTTTTTCAGCTTTCTGGCATAGCGGCTTTTGGAAATATCACGGACATTTCCTGCCGCCTTTTCGCCCTCGCTCAATGCCTGCACACCGACGTTTTCATCCTCGTACTGGTCAACTTCGTGATGCACCGCAGACCGGGCGGCATGGGCGGCGTACATCTCTCGCTTCTGTGCCTTGCTCAACCGGCTCAGTTCGTCCGGGGTCAGTTCCGCCTTGCCGAACCGCAGGTGCTGGGCTTTCTCTGCCGCCTTTTCCGCATCAGTTTTCAGCTTTTTCTTTCTGGGCACCGACTGCTCCACCCTCGTTTTCTTCGGGGGAGAACGGGTCTTTTTGGTAGACGATTCCTCTTTGAGATTCAGCTTCGGTTTGCTCATTTCTGCGCGCCCTCCGAGACTTCACCCAACTTGGTGGTCATAATGCGGTAGAGTTCCAGATCGGTGGGGAAACGGTCCACAAACGGCAGAATGACATTACCGAAAAACAGCAGCCCTTCGCCCTCGCCGGAGTGGGTCACATAGGAAAGCTGATGGGGCGAGATGTTGAGCTGCTTTGCGAGGATCTGCCGGTCTCCTGCCGCCTGATTCAGCATGATGATCATGTCACTGTTCTCGAAAATATTCTCGACTTCACGAGAAGAAAGCAGGTCTTTCACATTTTGCGTTAATCCTGTGGGAATACCGCCCCACTTGCGGAAACGCTTCCAGATCTCGACGGAATAAGCGGCAGTCTGCTCCTCTTTTAAGAGAAGGTGCATCTCGTCCATATAATACCGTGTGGATTTTCCGCTGCTGCGGTTTGCCGTGACACGCCCCCATACCTGATCCTGCACAATGAGCATACCGAGTTTCTTCATCTGCTTGCCCAGTTCCTTGATGTCGTAGCAGACGATGCGGTTATTGACGTTCACATTCGTGCGGTGGTTGAACAGGTTCAGACTGCCCTTGACGTAGATCTCCAGTGCGGTGGCAACATGGTGGGCTTCTTTCTCGTCCTGTTGGAGTAGGGCGTTGTACAAATCCTCAAGGATGGGCATATTCTCCGGGCAAGGGTCCGCAAAATATTTGCGGTAGATCAGATGCACACAGCGGTCAATGACGGTTTTCTCCACCGGCAGCAGCCCCTCTTTGCCGCCCACCACAAGTTCGCACAGGGAAAGGATAAAGTCGGCTTTCAAGGAAAGCGGGTTATCTTCCTCGGAGTAGTTGGCGTTGATGTCCATCGGATTGATGAACTGGGTGCTGTTGGGGCTGATTTTGATGACCTGACCTTTCAAACGATTCACCAGCGGCGAGTATTCGCCTTCGGGGTCGTTGATGATAATATCATCGTCCGTTACCAAAAAAGCGTTGGCGATTTCACGCTTTGCCGAGAAACTTTTGCCGCTTCCCGGAGTGCCGAGGATCAGGCCGTTTGGGTTCTTCAGCTTCTTCCGGTCCACCATGATAAGGTTGTTGGACAGGGCGTTCAGGCCGTAATACAGGCTTTCTTTGCCAGACTGGTACAATTCCTGTGTGGTAAAGGGGATGAAGATGGCAGTGCTGCTGGTGGTCAGTCCCCGCTGAATCTCAATCTGGTTATCCGCCAGCGGCAGACTGCTCATCAAGCCCTGCTCCTGCTGGAAATCAAGGCGGCACAGGTTGCAGTTGTGCTTCTGGGCGATGGAGCTAGCCTGAAAGACGTTGTTTTCCAGCTCCTGCTCCGTGCGCCCGGTGTTCAACACCAGAAAAGTGACGAGGAACATCCGCTCGTTCTGGCTCTGCAACTCTTTGAGCAGGGCTTTCGCATCCCGTCCGTAAGTTGCCAAATCGGACGGGATGATGTCAATATCATACCCGGCACGGATTGCTTTTTTCTGCTCCTCAATCTTGCTGCGGTCCAGTTCCGTGATGGTGCGCTTCACCGTCTTGATGGCTTTGTTCTGGTCAACAGACTGGATGTGCATCGTAACGATCTGGGAAGAATCCATATCCAGAAAATCCTTCAAAAGCTGGTCGCTGATGTCGGATGCCGTGATGCTCAGAAAGCTGGCGGCGCAAAAGATACCTCCCATCTGGAAGGAGCGGCTGTTCTTGAACGCAAAGGCGGTAGGCGCAATGGCATCCTTCACGGAAAGCCCGCTTTTCACAAGGTCTTTCCAGTCAAAGTGAAACTTGCTTGCACCGTCCATGTTGAACATATCGTGCATGAGTTTCAGCCGCTGGGCACCGTTCAGGGGCTTTGCCTGCACACCCAGCCGATGAAAATTATTCAGCAGGTCATTCTGGATGTGGTCGAGCCGGGGCTTGACCTGCGCCATGCTTTCGCCCTCCACACCAAAGGTGATGAACTTGGTCTTAGTCAGACCATTATTGCCCTTGGCAAGCTGCTGGCGCAGCATCAGCGAATACTCAGCCCGCACATCATCGAAACCGTCTTTCTGGAATGGAATGCGGATGCTTTTCTCGAATTCTGAACTGTCCGTTGCCATGTTCACAAAGGACAGCTCAAACTTGATGGAGCTGTCGAAGAAGTTGAGGAACGAACACCATTCCTCGAAAATCGCGTTTTTGTCCTCTTGTTGTGCCAGCTGATAGTTAATATCCTGATAGGCAATCGTCCGGGTGTAGTAGTTTGCCCTCACCCGGCAGGTTCCATCCTCAAACATCCGCTGCATGGGAATGGACTGCTGTGCCGTGTGAGGAATAGCGGGTTTCGGCGGCGTTTTCTTGCCGCCTTTATCGGTCTTTTTCCAAAACGGAATCATGGTTCATGCCTCCTTTCATGAGCAGCGCATAGTAATTTTCGGTCTTATAAGGCCGGATTTTCGGGCGCAGGAATCGCGCCCGGACATAATATGACAGCAGCTTTTCCAGCGGCTGACCATTTTTCTCGTACATACCGAGAAAAAAAGCCGGGAGCATAACTGCCATCATGCCAAGGGTAGCGGCAGAGTTGCCGCCGGAATCCCGGAGCAAAAAGAAAAGCGGCACTCCAATCAGTGCCGCCGTTCC
>ERZ839741.3929-NODE-3929-length-11171-cov-4.989115_pt1 | contig 11171 bp, 10 predicted proteins | sample MGYA00519880_ERZ839741 | MGnify/ENA primary metagenome ERZ839741 (study PRJEB31850, sample SAMEA3708851) | human gut metagenome | biome: human gut; feature: human-associated habitat; material: faeces | place: China | collected 2014 ... | reverse complement strand
CGCCGCTTGCGGCGGCTCTTGGCGCGGAGATCCGCCGGAGCGGTGCTTAAGCCGTTAGGCGGGAATTGTGCGGTATTGCCTATGTGTTTATTTTCTTTTCTCTGCCAATCAGCACCGAAAATGGCAGAAGAAAAGCAGCCTGACCGCCCTCAGCCGATAAAAAACAGCCGATTTGCGAAAAAACGCAATTTTTAAAGAGCGCAAGAAAGCAATTTTTTACATCTTCGCTACTTGACAAAATCAAGTATCTGGATTATACTGACAATCGAAAGGAGTTGAAATCCATCTGCCATGTATCAGAAAACACTTTCCTATTATGTCGCTATGCTGTACCGCAGTTTTTCCGCCTTTACCGGGGAGCGCCTTCAGGCGGTAGGTCTGAATTTCGGACTCGTGTTTTTTATCGTGTATATCGGGAAAAAGCCAAACTGCACACCGTCAGAGCTGACTAAGGAACTGGCCCTTGATTGGGGGCACAGCCAGCGATGTGTTAACCGACTGGTGGAGGACGGCTTTATAACCAAAGAAAAATCCGGGCGCCATTACCTGCTGAACCTGACGGAGCGCGGGCAGGAGGCCTTTGAGGCCGCCCACCGGGTTTTCTTTGACTGGGACAGCACTTTTATGACGAATCTCAACGCGAAGGAAAAAGAGCAGTTGCTTACTTTACTGGAAAAAGCAGCACAGGAGGTACCGCATCATGTACGAAACGATCAATAGTTCTGTCAATTACGGCGGTTTGGAGCTGAAAAACCGCATCATCTTTGCGCCGACAACCTTCGGTTTGTCGGACGAAGAGTATTTTGAAAAAATCCGCCGCATCGCTGCGGGCGGCTGCGCCATGGTCATCATCGGCGATGTGCCTGTGGGCAAAAGCATGATTGAGAAATCTCTGTTTGACAAGAAGGGCTTTGCCTATTACCAGAAGCTGACCGAGATCGTCCACAGCTATGACTGCCGTATCTGCGCGCAGCTGCACCAGTCGGATTCCAACATGCTTGCCATGCTCAAGTATGTGCCCGGCGTGCTGACCAAGAAGATCTCGATGCAGGAGCTGCGTCCCCTGCTGAACGCCGAGGTCGCGCCCTACATCTCCACGCTGTCTGTGAAGAAGATCAAAAAGATCACCGATGGCTTCGGCAAGGCTGCTGAACTGGCGGTCAAGGCCGGGTTTGACATGGTGCAGGTCCACGGTGACCGTATGTGCGGCAGCTTCAGCTCGGCAGTCTTTAATAAGCGCACCGATGAATACGGCGGCAGTGCTGAAAACCGCGCCCGTTTTGCCGTTGAGGCTGTCAAGGCCATCCGCAGCCGCCTGCCGAAGCTGCCCATCGACTACAAGCTGGCCGTCCGTCAGGAGGAGCCGCATTACGGCAACGCCGGTGTGCTGGAGTCTGAGCTGGGCATCTTTGTACCGATGCTGGTGGATGCCGGTGTCACCAGCTTCCATGTAGCACTGGCCAACCATTCCAGCCTGGAGGATACGATCCCGCCGGCAAACCACCCCTATTTCAAGGGTCAGGGCTGCTTCCTGAAATACTGCGACGAGGTGCGTCAGTTTACTGATAAGCCTATCACCGGTGTGGGCGGTCTGACTGATCCCGCGTTTGTGGACGATCAGCTTGCCTCGGGCCGCATCACCTGCGCAGCCATGAGCCGTCAGCTGCTGGCTGACCCGGAATGGCCGAACAAGGTTGCCGCCGGTCAGCTCAAGGAAATCCACCGCTGTGTCCGCTGCAACAGAAAGTGCCTCGGCGGCCTGCAGCAGCATCAGGGCACGCACTGCATTTATGAGAAGGGTTGATTATGAAGACTTCTGTTGTGTTCAGCAGTAAGACCGGCAACACACAGCAGCTGGCAAATGCCGTTGCCGCTGCCCTGCCGAAGCAGGAGCTCCTGTATACCGGTGCGCCGAATGAGGCAGCTCTTGCAGCTGACCGCCTGTATATCGGGTTCTGGACGGACAAAGGCAGCTGCAACAGTGAGATCGCCGCTTTTTTGAAGCAGGTCAAGGGCAAGGAGGTGTTCCTGTTCGGCACAGCCGGCTTTGGCGGGGACGCAGCCTATTTTGAAAAGGTACTTACCGCCGTCAAAAAACACCTTGATCGCAGCAATACGGTGATTGGCACCTATATGTGTCAGGGCAAAATGCCCCAGTCCGTGCGGGAACGCTATGTGAAGATGCAGGCCAGTCCCCTGCCCATCCCGAATCTTGACAGTCTGATCGAGAATTTCGACCGTGCAGCCACCCACCCGGACGCAGAGGATCTGCACCGGTTGACAGCTGCCGTTAAGCAGACGGAGAGCCGCTGATCACGGTCAGCCATAAAATAAGCCAAACAAATACGCCGCCAAAGAGCGCGATACAGAATCGCAGCCCTTGGCGGCGTTTGTTATATAGATTGTCTGAAAGGCGTACCTGTTTTTCGCACAAAGAACCTTGCTGAAAAAGCGGTGCTGCGTCAGGTTGGCGGGCAAACAATGTTCGCCCCTGCATTCTCTGCAATGAGAACGGTACAGCTTAGAATTTTCCGCCCGAGCTTCCGCCGAAGCCGTCGCTGTCGGTACTCGAGCCGCTCGAGCTGCTCGAGCTGTCGTCCTTGACGGGGTCGTACGTTTCGGTCTCGGTGGTGTGGGTGTAGGTGTCCTCCACCACAGAAAGCGCCAGGCCCTCGGCGGGCATGTAGGCGTTGGCATGGGTCTGCTCGTTGGCAGTTTTCATCTGCGCGTAGAAGATGCCGCAGACGATGCTCGCCACAGCCAGCGGAATGACAAACACAAACACCCACTTGATCCAACCCTTGGCGGGGTCGTTGCCGCTGTCCAGCGGCGCACCCTTGTCGGCATAGAAATCCAGCGTGTCAGCGCACATTTCTATGTAGGTGTCGGAGGCCTTGTAATACGATCCGTCCGAGAGCATCGGCACGATCTTATCTTCGATCTGGGCGATGCGGTAGTCGGTAAAGGCGGTCACGCCGCCGCCGTAGGTGATGGTAACATAATCGCGGGAATCCAGCGCAATCAGGAACAGGATACCGTTTTTGCCCTCGCCGTAGCCAAGGTCATAGCTGCGGTACCAGTCCTTGGCAAACTCGCGCACGTTCTGCCCGCCGATGTCAGCCACCGTCAGCAGGTAGACATTGACACCGTGTCCGGCACTGGCATCCTGCGCCTTTTGCTCCAATTCAGCGGTCACTTCGGGTTTGAACAGCTCGTAGGTGTCCATCACCAGCGGCATTTCGGCAAACGCCGGTACGGCGCAGAGCAAGCATAGCACCAGTGCCGTAAGCAGAGAAAACAGTTTCTTTTTCATACTCTGTTTCCCCCTTTCAAAGCAGGAATGCAAGCAGGATCATCAGCGGAACACTGATGCCCGCGAACCAGGCGGCTACCTTTCGCTTATCAACCGGCAGATCGCCGACCAGCTTGCCGGTCTGCCCGTTCATGGCGAACAGGTAATCCTTGCCCTGCCACTTGGTGTGCAGCATCCAGACGGGCAGCAGCGCGTAGTGCTTGGCGGTGTAATCAATGCTGATATTCTCGCTCAGGGTGCTTACGCTGTTGTAGCCGGTAATGCTTGCCGAAAGCTCGCTGCTGACCGAATTCTGCATACGGCTGTGGGCGCGGGCCTGGCAGGTGTCGGCGTCCTCGTCGTATTTGTCGGCCATGTAGCCCGGCAGGAATGCTGTCGAGAACGGCTGGAACGCGCGGTAGTCATACGGCTCAATGGCGTCCATGTGGCCGTTGGGCATCTTGGTTGAGCCATCCACAGGTACGCCCATAAACTGCGTGGTGCCCGCGCGGCGGACATCATAGTGCTTGGTCGTGGTGATGACATAATCGCCGTTGCGGTGGCTGGAGCTGGTCGTGGCTTCATATTGGCCCGAACCGGAGGCATTGGCATCGAATAGCCAGAACGGGACATACACGCCCTTGATCTCCTCAATATGGTTCTGTGAGGAGAAGGCATTGGGCAGGAACCTCTTCCCGCGATAGTATTTTTTCAGTGCGGCCTTGGCGGCATTCTTATCCAGCACAAACGGCAGGACAAGCTCAGGCCGCTGCATACCGCTGAACTGCCCCGCAATGACTGTGGGGTTGCCGCAGTACGGGCAGCTTGTCGCGGCGGTCGTCTCGTCACAGATCAGCTCCGCCCCGCAGGACGGGCAGGAATAGCTGCGCAGCCCGGCGGCCTCGTTTTCGCTCCAGACGGAGTCGGGCGGCGGTGCCTGTTTATTCTGTGCCGCGGTTTCGGCAGCGGCTTCTTTTTCGGCATAGAGCGCTTCGATCTCGGCAGTATCGTAGCTGCTGCCGCAGAAGTCACAGACCAGCTTTCCGCTGGCACCGTCAAAGTGAAGCGGACCGGTACAGGCAGGGCATTGGTAGTTGGTAAGCTGCGTTGCCATTATGCGTCACCTCTCTTTCCTTCGGTTTGCAGCTGCCCTGCCAGAGCCTCAAAAAAATCACGCAGGGCGCTGCGCGTATTGCCATCGGCATCCAGATAACGGTAGATGATCTCGTCATCCGGAGTCTTGTAAATCAGGCAAACGCTATCTAACGGTTCATCGGTAATAAATAAGCCGGCAGGATTTTTCTTTTCGTCCGGCAGGCTTTCCAGCCCCAGCTTTTCTGCCAGAGCCAGGGCTTCTTGCCAATGGGTGTCCTCAACAGGGATATTTTCCAGCTCCACCCATTCATCATCCTTGTAATTACAGCTGAAAAGGCAGCCGTCAGCCGGGTCATTTGTTATACTGAACCCATAGGTGTCGTCATAGCACATGCCGGAATAACTGATGCTGATACCGGTCAGTGTGCCGGGCGGCGCTTTTTTACAGCCGGACATTGTCAGAAAAGCGGCTGCGGCGCAAAGCACCGCAGCAATTTTTTTGCGCATCACTGGCCAAACGGCTTACCGCACTCCGGGCAGAACTTGGGCGGATGGGCCGGGTCATCCGGGGTCCAGCCGCACTGGCTGCACTTGGCGGGAGCCGGTGCGGGCTTGGGGCTGCCGCAGTTACAGCAGAACTTGCCGGTGTTGGAGGTGCCGCAGCTGCATACCCAGCTGTCGGCTGCGGGTGCCGGGGCAGGCTTGGGGTTGCCGCAGTTGGCGCAGAATTTGCCGGTGTTGCCGGTCTGGCCGCAGCTGCAGGTCCAGCCTGCGGGAGCGGATGCCGGGGCCGGGGCGGGCTGTGCGGCGGCCTGCTGCTGGGCGCCCATCTGGTACAGGTTCTGGGCGTTCATACCGCCCGCCGCACCGGCCATATTCATGCCCATAAAGGCCATGGCAGGGCCTGCGCCCTGATTGCCGGCCGCGGTCTGCATGGCACTGGCCTGTGCGCCGACAAGATGCGCAGCGGCGCGGGTCGGGTCCATAAAGGCTGCGTTGCGCTGCATTTCCTTGAGCATCTGCTCGTCTTCCTCGCTGGCCTTCACGCTGGAAACACCGAAGGATACGATCTCAATGCCGCGCAGCTTGCCCCACTTGGCGCTCAGCACATCGTTGAGGGCCTCGGCAAGCTCCATCGTATGGCCGGGCAGTGCGGAATAGCGGATGCCCATATCGCTGATCTTGGCAAAGGCGGGCTGCAGGGCGGTCATCAGCTCGGATTTCAGCTGCCCGTCGATTTCATCGCGGGTGTAGCCTTCTTCCACATTGCCGCAGACATTGGTGTAGAACAAAATGGGGTTGGTGATGCGGTAGCTGTACTCGCCGAAGCAGCGGATGGCAATGTCGATGTCGATGCCGGCGCGCTGATCCACCACGCGGAAGGGCACCGGGCTGGGTGTGCCGTATTTGTTGCCCACCAGCTCCTTGGTGTTGAAGTAGTAGATGCGCTGATCCATCGGGGCCTCGCCGCCGAAGGTAAAGCGCTTGCCGATGTTCTGGAACACTGCGCCGATCGAGTCAGACAGGTCGCCGCTGAAGAGCGAGGGAGCGCTGCCGGTGTCGTAGGTATATTCGCCGGGTTCGGCGCACATATCCACGACCTTGCCCTGCTCCACGATCATGGCACACTGGCCGTCGGCAACGGCCACGATCGAGCCGTTTGTAATGATGTTGTCGCTGCCCTTTGTGTTGGCGCTGCGTCCGCTCTGGCGTTTCCAGCCGCGGGTAGCCAACAGGTCAGCCGGCATGGCTTCACAATAAAAGTATTCCTTCCACTGGTCGGCCATAACGCCGCCAGCAGCGCCCATTGCAGCTCTGATAAGTCCCATAGTGATCCTCCTATGTCAGGGGCGGGCAGGACCCGCCCCATTTTGTACAGATAAATCAGGTCGTTATTTGTTGGCCAAGGCGGCCTTGTACTCCTCATAGCGGGGCGGCAGCTCTTCGAGCTCCTCGTTCCACTCGGTGCCGTCCAGCCTCATGTAGAAGCTGACCGCGCAGGCCGTGCCGTCCTCGCCCTCGTAGTCATACATGAACAGCGAGATGCTGTCGTTATACGGGTACAGGTTGAACTTATACGCATCGCTCTCGGTTATGTTCTGGTCAAGCACCCAGTCGTAGCCGTCCAGAATAGGCTCGATATGGTCATCATAGACATTGACCCACATCGTGATGACCGGGTCATCGGGCATACCGTCGCGGTAAACCTCAAAGTAGTGGCTGCCGTCCTCGCTCTCACCGATGTAGCCCCAGCAATCGTAGGTGTCGGTGTCAAAGTAGTCGCGGTTCGGTACATTCTTGTAGTTTTCCATCCGGAACCAGCCGTACCAGTTGGTGTTGCCCAAATCGTCGTAGGTGTTGCCGTCGTCGTAGCTATAGGGCGGGTCCGGCTCATTGGGACCGTCGGTGCCGTCCGGGTCAAGGTCATCGCCGCTGTCCAGCAAGGCGGGGTCGATTTCAGGCTTGGTGTCGCTGCGCTTAAAGACCATGGTCATACCGTCAAACTCAATGGTCAGCAGATCACCCTCGCGGGTGTAGGTCATGGCCGGGGTATTGGGGTCGGTCAGCGCGTAGAAGTTGCCGTCCTTCCATTGGAAGGTGACAAAATCCTCCATGTAGGTTTCGCCGGTGCCGTCCGCACGCAGCTCAATGTAGAAGTCCTCCATATCGACGAGGGCAAGCTCCTCCTTGGAGAGGGTGTACTCGCTGTCGGAGGCGGATTCCAGCACATAGATGCCCACATCGGTATCGCTGCCTGCGGCGGCGTCCTGCGTCATCTTGTCACCGTCCAGAGGCTGCTGCATGGTGCTGCCGGACTTGACGAAGTAGAGCGTCACGCCCTGTCCCTGCACATCGTTCAGGGTCAGGATCTCGTCTTGCAGGGTGCCGGTGCAGCTCAGGCCGCCGCAATCCAGCTGGAAGACCCCGCCGTTCAGCGTCCACTTGCCATAGGACTTGGTGCCGTCTACCGTTACAACGCACTTGCCCTTATCATTCAGGTCCATCAGGAACCCGCTGCCGAAGGCATCCTCGACCTGCGTCACGGAGCCGCCGACCTCGGCGTAGGCTGCTTCCCAGGTGCCCTGATTCGGGTCACTGGCGTTCGGCTTGCCGGTGCGGATGGAGCCGCTGATCATTGTTACGATGATCATAAGCAGGAATATCACCGGGATGGCGATCAGGATTATCCGCTTGGGGGTCATTGGTGCGCGGGGGCGCTTGGGCTTGCCGCCGGGGGCCACATTGCCGTAAGGGTTGCCGCCCGTGCCGCCGGGTGGCGGCGGCGTGACAGCATGGGGAGCATCCGGCGGTGTGGGCGCAGGCGGGGGTGTGTTTCTGGCGTAAAGCGGTGCGCCTGCGCCGGTCTGCGGCGGTGTGCCGGGCGCATTGCCTGCGTAAGGATTTGCTGCGTTCGTCTGGGGCTGCGGGGCGGCAGGTGCGCCGCCTGCATAGGGATTGCCGCCGCTTGCCTGCGGCTGCGGGGGCGTCTGTACAGGCTGTGGGGGTTGCGGCGCAGCCTGGGTAGGCTGAACCGGGGGCTGGGGCACAGCTGCGGGCTGTGCGGCGGGCTGCGGTACGGATACTTTTGCACCGCAATTCTCGCAGAATTTAGTACCGGGCTTTAACTCGGCACCACATTGCGTACATGTTGCCATAGTGTCTGCCTCCTTTTATAAAGTAATATTTTAGAACCTTGCTTATTCCTGTGTCATTTCAAACCATACAGCTTCCTGCTGCGGCAGGTTCAACAGGGATTCCCCACCGATGTGCATTACACTGACGCCGCCGTAATCATCGGGCATCATAGCCAGCGTTTCGCGCTGTGTACGCCCTGAATCCATACGGAACAGCGAAACAGAGCAGATCCAGCCGCGGTCATCCATACCAAGGTAGGAGATGCTGCTGTCCCATGTGGCCGGAACCCTCTGGCCGTTGGTGTATGCGCCGGTATAGAAGTTCGGCTGATCCTCGCAGATTTCAAACCAGGTGCCGGTATCCTCACTCACAAAGGAGCCGATCATGCTCGGAATGCTCAGCGGGGCGGTGTTCCAGACAGCCTCCATCAGGTTGAATTTTTCGTTATCGCGGGAAACGCCGTACACGGTCGTGTACTCGGCTCCGTACTCTGCATCGTAAGCCGTGCCGGTCTCAAACCGGACAATGCCGTTGATGCCGAAGAGCGGACCGCCGTTGACCATGGTGCCGCACTGTGCACCGCTGATGACATCAATGTATTCGACATTGCCGTTCTCGGTCAGAAGGAAAACATAGGGGGCGTAGTCCTGCCCGATGCTGGTCATCAGCATCTTTATATAGTTGCCGTAACAGCCGCTGACCGCAAACTCGGTCTTGTCGCCCAACTCGTACCATTCCTTCATGGTCTGGTAGGTCACAGCGCCGTCAGGGGTAACATAGTCGGTCAAGGCGCGTACTGTCACCTCGCCTGTGGCAGTCACATCGCAGGTAAACCATTCATCCTGCCCGTGCAGGATCTGACCGCTGGCCTGCCGCTTGTCGGGGTAAACATCTATGTCCGTCCACATCATGCCGGCCCCGGCAAGGGTGTACATTGGCACGGTGACGATAAGACCGCCTGTGTAGTAGGGGTAGACGGCAAAGTAGGTAAACACATTGCTCAGCTCGTTCAGGCTCTGTGCGCGCATCTTGCAAAGCTCGGATGCGTAGGTGGGGTCGTCGCCGCCGTAGTAGGTATCGAAATGCTGTGCCACGGCGCGCTGCACTGCTTTTAAGGTCAGGTCGTTGTCGGTGTAGCCAAGGTACTCGAGCATTTCGATGTTGGAAAGCTCCCTGCCGGTTTCAAAGTTATAGTGGTAGGCGCCTACATCGTGGTTGTACATTGTGTCAACGCTTGTGATCTGCAGGCTCAGCACCGGGCCGGTCCAGGTGCTTATCCAGATGATGTAGCTTGTGTCGATAAAATCATTGCGGGAGCGGGCGTCCTCGGCGCGCTCTACCAGATAGCCGAAGCGGTAGCCAATCATCTCGTTGATGTTCTTTGCGCCCTCGGTGTCATCATCGATCTGCGGGACCTCGTAAAAATAGGTGTCCTTGTTGCCGTTGGGGTCGGTGTAGCTGAATTCCACATCATACAGCGTAGAGATGCGGGAATCATCAAACCTGCGGGATGACTGCGGCTTTTGCGGGGTCTCCTCCGTAGCTTCAACATTTTTAACGGAGGTCTCGCTCACTGCGCTTGCGGCCGGTTCGGTCGGTTCGGGCTGTTTGCTGTCCTGTGCGCAGCCTGCCGCAGACAGCAGCATTGCTGCCGCCAATAGTACGGCACAGCGTCTTTTCATGGTTGGTTCACCCGCCTTTCGGTTGAGAGTGCAGCAAACTGCCTGTGTTTAGCCAAAGGTAACGCTGTTCAGCACGGTGTCGCCCTCGGTGCCGGGGTCGATGTCTACACCGGAGATTCTAATGCTCAGCCAGCCGCCGGTGGGCATTTCGCCGTAGTATTCCGTCCACCACATACCGACGTTTTTGTAGGTGCGGCCCGCCAGCTCCACGCCGCCGATGGTGCGCGGGGTAAGCTCCTCCACATTTTCGAAGTCGTCGTAATAGTAGTTGATCTTGTCCAGACCGCTTTTCAGTTCAAAGTTTATGCGCGGGTCGCCGGAGAAGATATGGCTGGGGTCATCGGTCGGGAACAGCTTGAAATCCCCGAAACTGGTCGCGGACTTGTACCAGCCCTGATCGGGGCAGGTCACGTTGAGCACCAGCGTAAAGTCCGTGCCGAATGCCTCCAGCGTCTGGGTGTTCAGGCCGGCAGCCGATGGATAATCAGGATTGTCCGCAGGAGCGGAAGCGGGGGCCGGTTCGGCGGTGGCTTCCGGCTCCGGCTCTGCAGCGGGCTCCGATGCAGGTTCGGATGCAGGCTCGGATGCCGCGTCGGTCTTGGGTTCTGCCGGGGTCTCCGTCTGGGGTTCAACGGCGGGTTCGGCGGCCTGCGCTTTCAGGTCGGATAAGCCGGAATTGACCTCTTTGGTTACATCCCCCTTGGAGCAACCGGCCAAAGCCATAAGCATCATGGCTGCCAATGCGGCAGCGAGCGTTCGTTGTACTTTTTTCATAGCTGTCCTCCTTTTGGTCATAAAGTGTCCATCATAGCGCTCAGATAGGCAGGCGAGACGGAAGCGTAGACGAAATCATCGACAATGTGATCCTTTTTTGCCAGACACACGGCGGTGGCCAGTTCGGGATATTCGGCCTCATCCACAAGCAGTACCGTTTTGCAGTGCGGGCAGACATCCCGCAGGTCGTTTGCCAGCAGCAGTCTGTCCTGCAGGGTGCGCGGCGGATGCGGGCAGACCTCCAGCAGCAGGACATCCGCCCTGCAGGAACGGCATAGCTTTACAATATCCTTTGTCTTAGGGCCGGCGTTTTGTACCTGAAAATCCGGTCTGCCGTGTTTCAGTGCCATTGTCAATGCGCTCGTCATCACAGAGTATTGCGCGTCCAAAACGATCCTCCGCACGGCGCAGCCCTCCTTCCCTGCAAAGAATACGATTTGTCACCTTCATCATACAGGAATCGGACGATTTTTGCCCCCACCATTTGGATAGTTTTTTGAGCTTTTTACTGCTTTTTTTCAGCACTATTGCAAAAAAGTGCAGATTGCGTCATAATGATACTGGAAAGGAACTGACGGGTGATCTACCCTTTGGAAAGGACAGGCGCTATGACAAAGGTACGGCTTGGCAATCTGTATTTAGCCGCTGCGGTTGCAGGGGTGATTCTCTGCGCTGTCCTGATGCGGGCGTTT
>ERZ839741.3913-NODE-3913-length-11195-cov-3.517235_pt1 | contig 11195 bp, 8 predicted proteins | sample MGYA00519880_ERZ839741 | MGnify/ENA primary metagenome ERZ839741 (study PRJEB31850, sample SAMEA3708851) | human gut metagenome | biome: human gut; feature: human-associated habitat; material: faeces | place: China | collected 2014 ... | reverse complement strand
TTACCCATACCATACCTTTTCCCCACGATTCCATATTGAAGAAAGTATCCGCCACCTTGTCCAAGGTAAAGGTAGCACAGTAATAGGCAGGCACAGACTCGTCGTTTTTCTCTATCCCGCAGAAAGCAGAAGAATTCATATCCTGATAATTCTTGTCAGCCACAAAGTCATAGTTTACCGGGAAGTTATAGACAGTCCAGTTCTTCAGTGCTTCTATATCTTTGCCATTGACAAGTTCTACCTTTTCGGTAATACCCTTACGGTCGTGGATAGACTTATCGAAATTCACACGTCCCATCGCTTCTACCAGCAGGTCAAGCTGTGTGCCTGCTTTCAGAGCGGGCAGAACCACTTCCTGCTCACCGGCACGGCGGTCGAGACGCGCCAGCAATTTACCGTCGGCAAAGACTTGTGTCCAGTCATGCTGTTCCGTAATTCTCAATATTGTTCCCGCTTTCACTTCCTCCGGCAGGCTAGTGCGGTAAAGAATGGTTCCCCAGCCCTGATCGAATTTCTCCATCGGTTTGATATCTTCGGTCTGTTTCGGTGTCGGGAGATTGTTGATTAACGGAGCAATCTGTGTAAACTTGATGGCAGGTACCTCCATAACAGGAAGTGCTTGAGGCACATCGGGCAGTTTTTCACCCTCTTGCAAATAATTCTTCAGCATATCGCGAAGAGCAAAGTATTTGTCGGTCGTCCAACCTGCTTCACTGATGGGAGCATCATAGTCATAGCTGCTGCACATGGCCGAATATGCCGGATTATTGGCACCACCCCACCAGCCGAAAGTAGTACCGCCATGAGTCATATACAAACTGAACGAAATACCCTTATCAAGCATTTCTTTCAAACCTTCCACCATCACTTCTCCGGGACGGGTCTCATGCTTGCGTCCCCAATGGTCGAACCATCCACTCCAAAACTCACTGCACATCAACGGAGTTTCGGGACGCACTTCACGCAACTTGGCAAATTGTTTGTCGATGTCGGCTCCGGTTCCGAAGTTGACAGTCCAAATCAGGTCATCAAGACCATTATTGAGAAAATTAGAACTCCAATCGCATTGGAAAAGAGGGACTTCAGTGAATCCGGCCGCACGGACTGTATCGCGGATAGCAGATACATAAGGTTTATCTGTTGCATAAGAGCCGTATTCGTTTTCCACCTGTACCATGATAATATTTCCGCCCCGAGTGATTTGCAAGTCTTCCAACTGCTTGCCCACTTCATGCATAAACATACCGACACGTTCCATATAATACGGATCTAGAGTGCGCAACTCCACACTGTCGTTCTTCAACAACCACCAGGGAAGACCGCCCATTTCCCATTCGGCACACACATACGGACCGGGGCGGACGATGACATACATACCATGCTTCTGCGCCAGCTTACAAAAAGCAGCAATATCTTTATTACCCGTAAAATCATAATTGCCGGGTGTCTCTTCATGCAAGTTCCAAAAGACATAAAGACAAAGTGTATTCATGCCCAATGCCTTACACATTTCAATGCGGTGCTCCCAATATTCACGCGGAATACGCGGATAATGAACCTCGGCAGCCTTAACAATAAAAGGTTTGCCGTTCAACAGGAAAGTATTCTTTCCGGCTTCAAATGTGCCGGGCTTATTGCCGGCACATCCTGCCAACAGGAGCATCGCCAATAACAAAGTCAGTAATTTCTTCATATAACAATTATTCTTTTTAATGTTTTTTCCACTCTCATCATGACAAAGAACCGGATTCGGTCAAATAGAAAACTCTTTCAATCCAATATCCAACTGTCCTTCCATTCCACCACCGGTACACCATCCTTAAACTGAATAGGCAACCAAATATATCGGGCATCACTCGGATGTTCGGGACGCCAAATGTCTCCCATAAAGATAAAGCAATCCTTCCGTCCCTCGACTTTCAGAATATACGTGCTTTGGCCACCGAAAGTAATCTCCCTGTTCGGTCCCACACAGGGATTGGGATGCTGTGTCCACGGTCCCCAAATGGATGGAGCAGAGAACATTCGCGCTTCATTGGGCGCCCAGCCGGTGCAACCGGAAGTTATCATCCAGTACATACCGTCCTTTTTAAAGATAGCAGGAGCCTCATTCTGTCCGGCAGGCGCCACACGCACATATTTTCCGGTATGCGAAAGGTAGTCGTCACTCAACTCGGCAATGTGCAGTGTCAGATTTTCTTCTGAAGCAAAAATATGATAAGCCTTACCATCATCATCCACATACACAGTCATATCTCTTGCCATCTGTCCACCTTCGAAATCGCGTTTCAAGATAAGCCCCTTGCCAACGGCGTCCACCCACTGCGGAGTCCACCATTTGGCATAGTGCAAAGCATTCAGCGTATCCATTGTTGCCTGTGCCTGTTCATCCATATCAAAGGGAAGTTTTCCGGCATTGACACGACCGGAACGGATAAAGCGATAAGGTCCTGTAGGAGTGTCACTCACTGCCACACCCGAACGTGCCGCTTCATAGCCCTTACCTTTCAGTTCAAGATGAAACCACATCACAAACTTCCCGGTCTTTGCATTATATACCACTTTAGGTCGTTCGAGGATACAGCCGCGTGTAATGTCACTGCTGTCATTGTCTTCTACCGCAAGTGCCACACCTTCATTTTTCCAATCGGTAAGATTCTGCGATGAGTAACACATCACTCCTACCATGGCACTGCTGGTAGTATCGCATTTATTCTCGCCGAACCAATAGTAAGTACCGTCATGATACATCACTCCGCCGCCATGGGCATTGATATGTTCCCCATTATTATCAGGCCACAATTCTCCCGAACGGATGGGAGACGGCTGTGTATTACAACCGCACAGTAAAATGAATCCCAGAAGGATAACAGTCGAAAGAATCTTATTCATGCTATTCATAGTAGATATGTTTTTTTATTTACGGATACAAATATAATGAGTTTTACGGAGAACGAAAGACTAATATCCGGTCGTTAAAGAATAAAAATCGGTCATTTTACAATTCAGCCGCCCCGGAACGCTATCCGAGACGGCTTAATCAGTTTTTCTCATCAACAAAAAATTTTTATTATACAAATTGCTGTCTTTACAGCTAAGCATCAGTATAACACTTACGTATCTTGTTTATAATCTTAAAATTATATCCTATCAAGATGGGATAAAGATAGAAAAAAGCAGCCATATAAACAAGAAATATCATTGAAAAGAACTGAAAAATTTACTTTCCGGGAATTAAGCCAATAAGTAAAGTCCCGGCGACCAACCCATCGACAGCCGGAAAAAGAAAAGCAACCGTTACGGAAGAGCAACAGATACTTCACGTCCCCAATCCTCAAACTCTCCTTTCTCCCGATTATATGAAGCGGTGATGAGAAGCTCTACCACCCGACCATAATTTTTCTTTCCTTCCGAAACACGGTTCCCTTTCAGGAAAAGATTATAAGCAAAATCCTGCATTCCGCCAAGTAGAGGACTATACTTCTCACTCCAATACTCCTGCTTCACCTCATAATCCTGCCATATTTCCGGACGGACTGTTTTTCCCCACTCCTGAAATCTGTCATCGGACAATAACTTCCTGGCACTGACCGCCACATAGGGCAACAGGCTGAAGTATCCGCTGTATCTCATTGCATCGGAGTCCGACTGCATACAGACGAGGAAAGCAAAATAATTTGCCTCTGCCTCACTGCCCACTCCCAGCAAATGAGCAAACTCATGTGCCATCGTAAAGGGATATTGTTCGGGGAGTACGTCTTCATTCACTTGTGCCTCGGCAAAAAACGGTCCCATGGCACCCAATACGCCCACGCTCGAATATAGCGGGGTAAATCCAAAATGCTTGATATGCTGCCACGGTTGCGGACGGGCCAACCCATAACAAGAGGAAAGACCGGCATAGTTTCTCTTGACGATAGTCTCCACCTCCTCTTTTTCTATACCGGTGTCATGCGTAAATGAAGCGTTCAGTCCCTCTGTGTAGACATCCAAAAATTTCATGAATACCTCTTCTTTATATTCCACAGGTCTCAAATTACAACGCGCATAAAGACTCGGACGGAAGTAATTCAATCCCCATGCCATATAAAACCAGATGATTATCCACAATACCAACAAAGTCAAACGCCGGAAAATAACGAGCCACCCCTCTCCACGCCTGCGCGCCATGACCGGAATAAATATCATCAGAGACACCACAACTACAGCCATTATCTCCTCCCAAGAAACAGGAATTACGGACGAAACAGCCGACAAAACAAAGGATACATTCGGATAGACATAATCGGCATATCCGCGTGCGCAACCGGGAAGGAAGCGGCAGAGCATGATATAAATTAATAATGCAACCGGAAGGATAATACCCCAACAACGCAAAATACGTTCTTTTCTCATGGATGTAAAGCTAATCATTTTCCACAACCCCCAAACAGGCATTTACCGTAAACGAAAAGTTCTCGTTTCACATCAAATTATTGTAAAGCAAAGCATTAACCCACTGATATGTGTGAAACATGGTTTTCTGCTTCCTGCTATTGGACAGACACATGAGTTCGCTCAACAGTAGCAGCCAAAGCATGATAAATCTGTTTGGTCAAATTCTACTCTTCTTTCGTTAAAATACGTTCCAACTCCTCAGCAGTAAGTCGGAGATGGAATTGTCCCTTATAAGCTACCGAAATGCCTCCGGTCTCTTCGGATACGATTATGGCCAGCGCATCCGTCTCCTGCGACACCCCCATGGCTGCACGATGCCGTAATCCCAACTCTTTGGGAATATTCAAATCATGAGACACCGGAAGAATACAACCGGCCGCCTCAATGCGTTTGTGACGTATAATCATTGCCCCATCGTGCAACGGACTGTTCTTGAAAAATATATTTTCAATCAACCTTTGATTGACATTGGCATTAATAATCTCACCCGTACGGATAATATCATTCAGCGGCATACTCTTTTCGATGACAATCAACGCCCCTACCTTGCCTTTACTCATGCTCATACAGGCAAGCACTATCGGCATAATGTCCGCCTTCTCGGTCTTCTCCTGCTTATTTCCCGTCAGAAAGCGGAAAAAACTGCCCAAGCGCTTATGCGAACCCAGCGTAACAAGAAAACGGCGCAACTCATCCTGAAATAAAATAATCAGAGCCAGCACACCTACGCTTACCAACTTATCAAAGATAGAGCCCAAAAGCTTCATCTCAAGAACTTGTGACACAATCAGCCAAATGCCGATGAAAACCAGAATCCCCGTAAAAATGTTGATTGAACCCGAATCCTTCATCAGCCGATAAGTCTGATATAGCAAGTAAGCCACCAGCAGGATATCAATAAGGTCTTTTATACTAAAGTCGATAAACATCTTTCGCTATATTATTATTCAAGATTATACTATTAACAGTCGATAGCACAGGACTTCATCTGTCGCACAATCCGCACAGCTTCCACAGCCTCCTTCACATCGTGTACCCTCAAAATGTCAGCACCCTTCATGAGCGCAATGGTATTGAGTACGGTCGTGCCGTTCAGCGCATTTTCGGGAGTACCGTCCAGAAGTTTGTAAATCATCGACTTGCGCGATATCCCCACCAATACCGGAAGGTCAAAAAGAGCAAAATCTTCCAAACATCCCATGAGCCCGTAGTTGTGTTCCAGTGTCTTACCAAAACCAAAACCGGGATCAAGAATAAGGTCTTTCACACCCAACTCATATAACTGATGTATCTTCCGTGCAAAATACCGGAATATTTCCTTCATCAAATTATCATAATGCGGAGCCTGCTGCATGGTTTGCGGAGTACCCTTCATGTGCATGATAATGTAAGGAACACCCAGCCCGGCCACAGTAGAAAACATCTCGGAATCCATCTCTCCTGCCGAGATATCATTAATGAGGGCTGCGCCATATTCTTCCACACACATCCGTGCTGCATCTGCCCGGAAAGTGTCTACCGAAATGGGAATCGAAGGACACACATCAGTAATCACTTCAAGTCCCATCCGCAGGCGATTCATTTCTTCTTCCAATGAAACATGGTCGGCATTCGGACGAGAGGAGTATGCACCGATATCAATAAAGTCAGCACCCTCATTTACTATTTCCACCACACGTGCAGCAATCTTTTCCACTGTCTGGAGACGGCTTTCACTGTAAAAGGAATCGGGTGTTACATTCAGAATCCCCATTACCCGAGGCTCCGACAGATCCATCAACTGCCCCTTTACATTAATGTATTTACTCTCTTTGTTCATCATCTCTACGAAGTGTTATTTATGTCGTACAAAAGTACGCACAATTCTTGAGTTTTTGTTATTTCCTGAACTATTTTTCAGCTATCTTTGCCGCAACTAATATTAATAGAAGGTATAATGGATATTTCAACTTTATATAAATGCTTTACGGAATGCAGTGGAGTAACCACCGACAGCCGTAACTGTCCTGAAGGCTCCATGTTCATAGCCTTGAAGGGAGAGACATTCAATGGGAACGCCTTCGCTGCACAAGCGCTGGAGAAAGGTTGCCGATATGCGGTAGTGGACGAAGAACAATACGCCGGTGAAAACCCGCATATCCTTTTGGTTGACAACTGCCTGAGAACCTTACAGGAGTTGGCCAACTTCCATCGCCGTACGTTAGATACCCGCATTATAGGCATCACCGGTACCAACGGAAAGACCACCACCAAAGAACTGATAGCCGCCGTACTTCAAAAAAAATACCGGATACTTTATACATTGGGCAATCTGAACAACCACATCGGCGTGCCACTCACACTGCTACGCCTCACTCCCGATGACGAGCTTGCCGTGATAGAAATGGGAGCAAACCATCCGGGTGAAATCAAAACGCTCTCTGCCATCGTTGAGCCCGATTACGGTATTATCACCAATGTGGGCAAGGCACACCTTGAAGGGTTCGCCTCTTTTGAAGGAGTGATAAAAACCAAAGGAGAGTTATACGAGCATTTACGTTACGGAGGTGAACACACCATTTTCATCGATAGGGATAATGAGCATCTTAATAAGATTTCAAAAGGGCTGACCTGTATCACCTACGGCACAGAAAACGAAGCGGAACTCTATGTTAACGGCAAGGCAGGAATATGTGCCCCATTCCTCACTTTCGAGTGGAGGCACGAAGACAGACGACATAAGGTAAGCACCCACCTGATAGGCTCTTATAACCTTAAAAATGCCCTTGCCGCCATCGCCATCGGACGTTTTTTCAATGTATCAGAAGAAGATATTTCAAAAGCACTGGAAGAATATATTCCACACAACAATCGCTCGCAGCTTACCCCAACTGCCGACAATAATCTGATAGTGGATGCCTACAACGCCAACCCTACCAGCATGATGGCGGCATTGGAGAATTTCCGCCGGATGGAAGTACTGCATAAGATGGTCATTCTAGGCGATATGAAAGAATTGGGAAAGAGTAGTCATGAAGAACATCAAAAAATAGTCAGTTACATAGATGAATGTAAATTTGAGCGCGTAATCTTGGTTGGAGAAGAGTTCGGACAAGCGACCTCCTCTTACGAACATTATCAGGATGCCCGTCAATTATCAGAAGTCCTGAAAAAGTCTAAGCCGAAAGGATTCTATATTCTCATAAAGGGTTCGAACAGCATGAAACTCGCCCCACTGCAAGAGTTGCTTTAAAGTAGTTCATATACTATATCAGGAGGATATACCTAAATAAAAATTATTCACTGTATATGAGACTGTCCAAAATGTTCAGCTAATTTCTTATTTTCTCCTTCCGGACAAAATAAGAAATCTGAATACATTCATTAATATGCTGTTCTTCACTACATTCTGAATGACAGAACAAAAGATAATACAATAATCTTCTTGGACAGTCTCATACAGTAACTTTGAAATTTTTATTCGCATTTCTTCAGTTGAGCATCAAACTCATATAAGGATGCTCCGTTTCAAAAGACTTGGCTGTCAGGCTTTCTATCGTATAAAGATGATATTCTCTTCCTTCCCGATATTCACGATAACAATTACCGTTTTCCACAATATAGTAACCATTATTCTCAGGAATAGCATCATCGTCTTCTATTTGAATGGACAGACTCAGCACCGGGTGTTTCCTTGCAAGTATGGACAGCATCTTTTCCACATGAATCAAACGCGCCATTCCCAACGTGGACGAATCCCCGGAAGAAGGATGAATATACTCGATGACAGCTCCGGGGTATAGGGTTGCAGCTGCCGACAACAAGGTATCTTTGACCGCCTCAAAACCTGTCTGTCCGGGAATACCATCTGCCAATAACTCCTTAATATATAAGCTTCCGGCATCCTTTACCACAAAAGCCATCCCTGCCATCCGATCCGCCCGGCGTGCCACAAGCACCTTACCCCCTCCCAGTCGTAAGTCCGCCATGATAACCAGAAAATCCTCATAACTATGCAACATACAGCAGGCACGCTCGCGCATACGATTGTCGAAATACTGATACAGTTCGGCTGAAGCCTCATCCTCCTCTTCCACCCTATAAGAACCGGAAGGGATAAGTTTTTCTACGTTTACCCTTTCCATCACATAACCGAATCGCGGAGTATATCCCGACTTTGCATAATAGCCAAACAACCATTTCTCTGCCGGTATAAGAGTGCTGAGCAGAATGCCGTCATCATACATGCGACGATGCGTCAGCCTCAACAATCGCCGCATGGCTCCATGCGACCTGTAATCGGGATGGGTGCACGCACCGGAAACGTAAGAAGTAGCAATCGTCTCCCCGCAAAAAGTCATCGGGTAGGAAATCATTTGTAAAGCAGAAATGATTTTTCCATCTTCACGCACAGCCATATTGATATCATCTTTATATCTCAGGTCGAAATACAAGTCGGTAAACTCATCACTATCCGTGAAACAGAGTTTCCACAATGCTTTTACTTCATCCTTTGTGGTCATTGAGTTCGGCTATACATTTTTCGAGCAAGATAGCCGGCTGATAAGAAAGCTTCGCCTTACGCAGCCCCTCCAGTCCAAGATCCTCCTCACGATTGATATACATATACTGTTCACCGATATGATTGGCATACTCATAGTTTATCATGGCATAAGAACCTTCGATATCGGTATTCGCTTTCTCCACACAAGTGTCCCATGTCTGATAGTTGATGGGGGCCCCATATGTAAATGCGGCTATCTTTCCATTCACATGTAACACTCCTCCGGTCAACCCCAACTCTTCCATGTGATGAAGGGCAAAGGTCATGGACCGCCGTTCGGCCCCCAAAGCCATTTGTTCATCGCAATTATTGGCACGACACCATTCTTCTTCCATTTTCAGGCATTCGGGAACAAGCTCGGGAGTCAGAAGCCTGTACTCATAATCGGGATACTGCTTCTTGAACTTGTTAATATGATTACGTTTAGACTGATACTTTTTACCTTTCAAGGCAGCCAGGTCAGTGCGCAGATAAAGATAGTCGAAATAGTCACGATCTTCGGTAAAGGTGAAACGCCCCGGCATCACTGCTTCAAGGTCTGCTTTCATCCCTACACATACCCCCAGCATACGGAACTTTGCCCCCAACGCTTCTGCATCCTCAATCAGTGCCTCCAACACCGGTTTTACGTCTCCTGTTCCTACCGGCATCATGTAGGCCAGCTCTTCACCGGCATAAAAGCGAAGCAACAGATAACCGTCCAAAACGGCATACTTGGTCTGGTATAAGAATGTCCAACTACAAAGGTTGGCAAACGACAAGTCGCAATTGCGACGTTGGCTGTTAAGTGTAAACGACTGTATCAGCTCTTTATCCGCTAAAGTAATGTCTTTGAATTCTATCATAAAATGTTTGTTTCTTTAATAACAAAGATAGAGGCATTTTTGTTAAATTACACCCAATAATTTAAGGATTGTTGGAGTGAAAACGGCTGTCATTATCCCGTTCAATGTCAATCCCAGACTGGCATAAGCTCCATATTTTCCACTGATTTCCATTGCCGTAGATGTTCCCACTGCATGAGTAGCCGTTCCCATGGACAAACCTTGGGCAATGGGACTTCCTACATGTCCCACACGCAACACCTTAAAGCCGAACACCGCTCCAAATAATCCCACAACCACAACGACAGCCGCCGTCAATGAAGGAATTCCTCCGGTAGCTTTCGACACCTCCATTGCAATAGGAGTAGTAACCGACTTCGGAGCCAACGAACAGATGATATCGGGTGTAGCTCCCAACAGCTTGGCAATGACGACCACAGTCACCAATCCTACCAAACATCCTGCCAACTGCGAAATGATAATTGGCAACAACTGCTTCTTTATCATCTCCAACTGCAAATATAAAGGAACGCCCAATGCCACTACCGCCGGCTTCAGCCAAAATTCGATAAGCTGTCCGCCTTCATTATAAGTTTCATAACTGATGCCTGCAAATTTCAAAAATAGAATAAGCACGGCAATGGTAAGCAATATAGGGTTCAAAATAACCCAGCCTGTCTTCTTCTGAACAATACGTGACAGAAAGAATACTCCGAAAGTAACCGCCAACAAGAAGAACTTATTTTCTAAATATTCCATTTGATTTACGAACTAATTGATGAACCCATCCGGTGACTACAAGCACCAGAACTGTACTGACTAAGGTAGCAATCACAATCGGCCAAAACTGTGCCGCAATCACATCAAAATAAAGCATCAGCGCCACACCGGGTGGCACAAAAAAGAAGCCAAGATTAGCAACTAAAAAGTCGGACAATCCCTGCACCCATTGCAGCTTTATCCAACCCAACTTCAAAAAAAGGGTGAGAAGCAGCATCCCTATGATACTGGAAGGCAACTTAATGCCTGTCAGAAAAACAATCAGTTCACCCAAAGCCAAACATCCGAAAAGGATGGCGCATTGACGTATCATACCTTATGAATTTAATGAAAACTTATTGAAAACTGCGCAAAGTTAAGGAAACATCCTGTTTGGTGTTCAATAACATACGTTTTTTGCATACTTTAAACCAAAAATAATATAGATTTTGCAATGTAGATATTGCAAAATTACCTAATTTTGCACCGTGAAAAACAACACTCGTCTTTAGAACGTACATAATTAATATATATCATGGATTTAATATCTGAAATCGTAGAGCGCGCGAAAGCAAACAAACAGCGCATTGTTCTCCCTGAAGGAACAGAAGAACGTACATTAAAAGCTGCCA
>ERZ839741.3912-NODE-3912-length-11195-cov-3.819569_pt1 | contig 11195 bp, 12 predicted proteins | sample MGYA00519880_ERZ839741 | MGnify/ENA primary metagenome ERZ839741 (study PRJEB31850, sample SAMEA3708851) | human gut metagenome | biome: human gut; feature: human-associated habitat; material: faeces | place: China | collected 2014 ... | reverse complement strand
TTCCCGAGTCGCAGAAATGGGTTGATGAGGCACTGCGTGTCATTCGCCGCAGTCCATATATGAAGAAATACGATCTGTGTACATTCGATAAAACTTTCTCCAATCATAAGAAAAAGAATGCACATTCGTGGCGGATTTACTGTAAAACGACCACATTGACGGTCTATGACAAGACGTTTCAGCTGATGGAGGAGGAGTTGCTCGAGGACTACGATGCACCAATGCTGCGATTCGAGGTGTCCCGCTCGGGAGCGAAGTTCAAGCGCGGACTGTCTGAGCAGGTTAAGGGCAGCAACAAGAAAATCCTGAAAACTGTCATGGACGAGTCTGAGGACACTATTCATTCTTATATGGAAATGCTGCACGCAGACCTGCCGTTTGTGCGGTATTCGGATTGTATGGCGAAGATTGAGACCGTGAAACATGCTTCAACTCGCAAAAATATGCGTCTGCTTGTCAAAAAGCTGTCCGACTGCAAATGTTATGCACAGGCTGTGAAAAACAGCGAGCTGTCCGAGAGTCAGCTCCGCACTGCGCGCAAGCAGTTTGAAAAACTCGGCATTCAGCCTGCGACATTGAAGGATAAATCAGAGATCGAAGAATTGAGATTTGTTCTGTAAATTGCGAAACCCATGCCTTTTCAATAGAATTGGCATGGGTTTCGATTGTTATTTTTGAAATGAAATCACTAACATAAATATAAGATAGCATGAATTGTGGTGAACTGTGATCTGTGCTGTCAAATCTTATATGTAAAAGGATGATTTTTATGAAGTATCTGGATTATCGCGGGATGGAAGAGTTTTACACAATCGACGAGGTCTGCCGACTGTTCGAAATCAGCAAGCAGGAGCTCAAACACTACGCGGACAAGTACAGCATTCAGCCGCAGGAGGATCAGTACGGCAACTGGGGATTCCGCAAGGTTCTGGTGCGTAAGCTGCACAATTTCATCTACAAGGAGCAGTATAATCAGCCTCGCACTTCGTCGCAGTTTGATTCGAGGAAGGACCCGTGGGCATGAAAAATGACGAAATTCTAACCGTCAAAGAGACGGCTGCCCTGCTCAAAACCACGCGCCAGCAGGTTCGCAAGATGATCGCCAACGAAGAACTCCCGGCTGTAAAGGTCGGCCGGGAGTGGAGAGTGCTCAGAGCGGGAATTATGGAGTTTTTGGGGGACAATCTGTGATCACTGATTGTCCGAGACGCTTGCAAAGTAATCTATAATGCCATTACAAATACCTTGTGCCAGTTCGTCACGGTACTCTTCCGTTTCCATACGCGCATCCTCATCGGGATTGCTCAAAAATCCCATTTCAATCAAAATCGTTGGAACTTCCGCAAAATTAAATCCGGTTAAATCGGAACGCTGTACGATACCATTGTTTTTCGCACCGGTCGCGGCGAGCGTTGCGTTCAACACACATTCCCCCGCAGCTTGGCTTGGCTGCACAATGTCCTGCGAAGCCAGCTGATCGCCATAAGGAACAAGCATGGACATACCGTACACCGAAGCGTCCGACGAGCCGTCCGCATGGATGCGGATACACAGATCAGAGTGATTTTCGTTCGCCATCTGTGCGCGTTTATAGCTGGTCATATCGCTTTCATGCGTTGTTCGCGTCATGATGACTTTTGCCCCCTGTTCTTCGAGCAGGGCTTGCAGCCGCAGCCCGACTGCAAGGTTCAACTGTTCCTCGGTTTGATTTCTGCCGGAAGCACCGCCGACAAAGGCTTCTTTGGTCGCGTTGCTGTGTGGTGAAATCGGCTCCTGCACACGCTGACTGGTCACTTCATGTCCGGGATCAACGCAGATGATTTTCTCCGCAAGCGGCAGAACAGGTTCTGGCTCTTCTGTTTCGGAGGAAACATGATTCGAAGGCGCATTATCGACTTCATTTTTTGCCGATTGCTGCGGTTCCTGCGGCTGTTCCTCGAGCACCGTTTGTCGGCTGCTGCATCCGCCTATACACAGGAATGCAAGCAGCATACAAATTAGTCGTTTCACTGATTCCATCCCTGCGCTTTCTCATAAGCTGTGATTGTATCAACATTCTGCTTTTCGGTCGAACTGAGCATATCATTGGAGAACGACGAATCCGGGTAATACCAGTCTGCGGTACTGAAGTAATCACTCCATTGAGAAGATGAGAATACATATCCATGGCGTGCAAAGATTTCATTGCGGATTTCTGCAACTTCAGTGCGCGTTAATACGCTCAAATCGCTGTTAGTGATTGTCAGTGTGTCCGTCGGCCATAGATGATTGCTGCCAATATAATCGCTGCTGACATCATTGATCCTCCGCGAAACGGTTTGTCCATCTGAATAATAGTCATATCCGGACTCGGAGTAAGACGGCAGGTCGGGATCTGCATATTCCTCCTGTACACCGTTGGGATCAAGCGTACAGTGCTCGTGTTCCATCGTCATCGCCCAGTTTCCGCCGCTTCGACAGGTAACAGTCAGATAAAGCTCACCATTCTCGAAATCCAGAACAATATTGCCGTCGTTGCCACGGTCATCTTGGTAATAACCACCGGCCTGTGTACCGTCATAATTCATATCAAGAGAAACTGTACCAATTGTGGTTACGCGGTCGCCCTGATTCCATACAGCCTGTGCAGAGAAGCAGAGAATGTCATTGTTGCTTTCCAGATTGAAGCCTACATAACCATCCAGATAGCTGTTATAGCGGTCTACCGTCCAATAGCCAAGGTAATCGTAAATATACGATGCCGTAATGTGGCCAACAGTATCTGCACCTGTGCCTGAATCATCTGTGCCGCTGTCAACATCGGACATATCATCCATCGTTTCGCTTGCCTGCGTTTCTGCCGCTGCATGTGCTGCAGCAATTGTGCGAGCTCCTTCATTTTGCCATGTGTGGCTGAAATATACCACAGCAATGAAAACAGCAGCAACAGGGATACTTAATACAAACGCCGGAACTTTCATTTTTGTCGGTGAATTGTTTTCTGTCAATGCGGTATGAATGACGGTTTTGTTAATGGTTAATGTTGTCCATGCGCCCTCTAATAGCAAATACAGGATGCCCAATATACAGGACAACACAACGCCACATACAGAAACCCCCATACTTGCATGAAGCCATACAGCATTGCTAATGGCTAACAGCATCCCAGCCCACGCAAGTGTTGCGTAAATTTTGGGGACAATGCCTTTTCGATAACTGCGCGCGCTGTTGACTTCTTTTTCTGAGCACTGCTGCAGCGCCTTAACATAGGGCTCGTGCGCCTTGGTGCGGCTTTTCTCTTTGATGCGCTCAATAGCACGCTGTACTTGCTCCGGAATACGAATGTCCGTATTCAGGTAAAGTGCCTTGCACGCAGCATCGTCCTCGACGGACCAAATTTCATCCAAGCGTGCATTGATCTCGTTAATTACGATCTGTTTATTCTGCTCCTGTGCATCATAGGCCTGTATTGCCTCGATATAATTATTACAGGTCGCTTCATCTGCGTTTTGCAAATCAGGGCAAAGTCGATGCAGACAATCGACCTCAAGCTCGCTTAATACACAGGTTTGCGGAACATTCAGATCCGCCATGATCTTCAAAATTCTGCTTTTCGCCTGCAATGCACGTTCTTCGCTTTTCCTGTCTTCATCGGTGTATTCTTTTCGCAGCAATTCCTCTACGCAATCATAAATACCGATGCCGAAATCGGTTGAAGCGTGGAGAATTTCACGACGGTTTTCTGGATAACTGTGAAAAATGTAACGATGTAAATCCTCATTCCACGGACAAAGCTCAAATGCCTGAGCAAGAAGCTCCGTACGTTTATCCGGCATCTGTTTGGCGTTGGAAAACAATGCATTGGCACGTTCTTCATCGAAGCAGAACTTGAAGTACCCCGGCTTGGCTGTAGTAAGCAGTTGGATGTGATTATCGAAGAAGGTACGCATGTCTTCATATAATCCATTGAGCAACACCACACTTGCAGATTTGTACAAATCAGATTTTGCATTAGATGCCTCTAGTGCAGAGGACAGGTTCCCGGCAGAATTGGCAATGTCATGCCCCAATCCCGATACCGCATTGAGTGCGCCGGCTGTTGCAGCACCTTTTAATGCACCCCCCAGTCCAAATCCGCCGCCTTGCCAACGACCGCGCGAAGCCTTGCGTGCTTCACGATATTCTTTTTCTGCATGCTGCTGATCCGTGATCGCATCATATCGTGATTCGATCATATCGAGGGCATATTGCGCACCTGAAAAGCTGAGACATCTGCGAGCATACATATCCGCAGTCATATCGTAAATACCAGCTTCCTGCACTTTGCGGAAATTATCTGATACCAGTAGTTCAGAATATACCTTATTTACAAAACTTGCGAAATTATGGATGACATTTTGAACAGTATTTTGTTGGTCATACCATGTATGAAATTCTTCTGAGAGCCGCAACTTCACAAAGTCGTAATTGATTTTCATCTCAAATGCGCGCTCGGCTGCATCGTCAAATACAATGTTCTTACCAAATAGTGTGTATTTCTTCATCTTATTATCCCCCTATAGTGATGCGTACCTATATTTATGAAGTGAAACTATCTATGAGTATTATTATACAATACCTATAGTCTTTTGCGCAATACTAATTGTCAAGATAACCTAGTATCAAAGGGCAGGTGACGATGATGTATTGCGAAGTCAATGTAGGCGAGCGAATTCGATATTTCCGTAATTTACGCGGCTGGAGCCAGGAAACGCTGGCGCTACAGGCGGAAATCAACCCGGCTTTTCTCGGGCATCTGGAGCGCGGTCTCAAAAGTCCGACCATCAAGACGCTGGAGAAAATCGTGCGGGCGCTCGACATTTCACTGGCGGAGCTGTTCGCCGATCCACAACCTGTGGATAATGCGAAAGATGCCGTCATCGCACAGGTGTGCGACCAGATCCGCGACCTCCCGCTCGAAAGCATCGAGCGTATTAACGTGATTGTGCGGAATGTTCTGGCGATTGAAAAGTGATTTCTCCTATATAGTGTAGCAATATGGGTGGGCAGAAGCTGTCCACCTATATTATTTTGCAAGAGCACCGCAGCTTCATATGGGCTTTCCTGTTATTATAGCTGAAATGCACAATATACAGCTTCCATAATTATCAAATGCTTCAATTCAATATTGCAATTTGCACAAGGATTTGCGTATGTGCTTGCGAAGTGTACCGATGAAAGCGGCAATATTCATCAGATTGCTGCATGAAATGTCGTTTTTATGACATGAATTGTATAGCTGTCCCGTTGCACACCTATACATATTATGGTACAATAATTAAGAACTCAGGCACAGTGCCTGAGAGATAGGCAAACCCGTCGAAAGGCGGGGACGCAAAGCCAGAAGGGTCTAAAGCGGCAAAAGCCGCAATGACAGCCGGTTGCAAGCATCAGTGAAGACGCTGTTAACCTCTTCTGCGCTTTATTTGGCAGAAGGAGGTGTACGCCGTGAAAAAGAACTTGACAAGCCGATTCACGGTGCAATACACTGACGGCAGAGCAGAGCAAGTAAAACTCTGCCCTTTTGTGCTGTTCAAAAAAGATATCAAAACGCTTTTAGGTCATGGGTAGCCATGTCTTGAAAGCGTTTTTTTATTTATATTGAAGCCGTTAAGGCAGATAAAATAAGGAGGAAAAGTTATGAAAAAACGATTGTTATCGGCAATATTGTCATTTTGCATGCTATTGACAATGGCGCCGACGGTCGCGTTTGCGGCAGAGGATGATGAAGCCGCACCTCAAAACAACTCTGTCCTGGAGGGCAGCTGCGGCGCAGAGGGTGATAATGTCACATGGAAATTGACGCAAAACAATGAGGGCAATGAAAATCCTACATATACCCTGACCATCAGCGGCAATGGCGCTATGGCGGATTATGCCGTCGGCAAAGCGCCTTGGCATATGGCACTCGGTGCGAACGCAAATCGCAAACAGATCAACAAAATTGAACTTCCGAGTGGGTTAACGCGCATTGGTGATAATGCGTTTTTACAGGCAAATGTTACTGATGTTGAAATCCCCAATACGGTCATTTCCATTGGTACAAACGCATTCTGGAATTGTAATACCATTCAGACAACGATTCCGGCCAGCGTGCAGGAGCTTGGCGCAACTGCTTTTTATGGTACATTTGTTGTCAACGTTGACACAAACAGCCCGTATTTTTGCAGCGAGGAAGATGGCAAAATCCTTTACAACAAGGACAAGACCACACTCTATCAGGTGTCGCAGGACTGCACTGGGGAGTTCACAATTCCGAATACAGTCACAACTATCAATGACTTCGCGATGAATGGCTGTGCTAATGTCACCGGCAAATTAGTGATTCCGGATAGCGTGCAAACCATTGGAGTGTCTGCATTTGAGAGTTCTGGCTTTACTTCGCTGACACTTGGCAACAGTGTAAAAGAAATTGGTAGATCTGCTTTTTATAACTGCGCTACAATGACAGGCGATCTTGTTATTCCTGCGGCTGTAACGACGATTGGCGAGAATGCCTTTGCAAGCACGGGCTTTAATGGGAAACTGGACTTCCAAGCGCAGATCGAGGAGTTCCCGGCTGCTATATTCAAGGGACTGAACTTTACTTCTGTTTCTTTTTCGGACAGTGTGAAGACAATCGGCGACCGCGCATTTGAGAATTGCAAGCAGTTGGCAACCGTGACTTTTGGACAAGGTTTGGAGACAATTGGAAGCTTCGCTTTTGAAGGGGCAGGCATCAGCGGAAAGTTGACATTCCCGGATTCTCTGAAGAGAATTAAGACTTTTGCATTTTCAAACTGTTTAGGCATCACGGAGATTGATTTTCCTGAAGGAAATGCAACCATTGAATATGGAGCGTTCACCGGAGATACTGGTGTCCAGAAAATTAAAATTCCTCTTTCTGAGATTCAGTTTGACAAACTGACTAATGAAGGATATTGGATCTTTACACAGTATACCGCGAACAAGCTGGAAACGATCGTGGTAGCTACAGCCCCCAATGAAAAAAGCATGAGTTTGTTTGCAAATTCCTTAGCTGGTCTGAAGACAATCGTGATCGGTACGGGCGTTTCCCAAATAAATAGCTACGCATTTCAAAATGCCAACTCGCTTGAAAGTGCACTCTATCCGAGTGATCTTAATATTGACAATGAATATCAGGGCAATCAAAATCTCATAAATGTGGGTACAAAATATACAGTGGCGGCGAATGGAAGCATGGGACAGAATACTGAACAAGCCATGCTGACATTCGTAACGCCGGAAGGTAAGACCTGCCCGGCTGTCACCTATCTCAGTACCAATGAGAGCGCCGTTACGGTCGATGCGAACGGTATGATCAAAGCAGTTGGCTCCGTTGGACAGAAAGCAACGATGATGGCACAACATTTGCAAAAGTCGATGTGACCATTGGCACATCGGCTGGCGAAGATTTCTATTCGATTGATCCTGTTATCGCCGACCAGACCTATACTGGTACTGAATTGAAGCCTGCTGTCAAAGTCACCAAGAACGGCAAAGAGATTACCGAGGGCTTTACAGTCAAATATGATAACAATACCAACGTCGGTACGGCGACCGCTACCGTTAAGGTTGGCGATACGGTCATCGGCACGGCCACATTTAATATCGTCAAGGCCACTCCCTCTATCACCATTTCCGCCACTCCGGATACCCTTACCGGCGGCGGCTCGGTTGAGCTGACGGTTTCCGGTGTCCCGACCAAGGGCAAGCTCGCTGTCACCTGTGACAACGACATCAAGGTAACCGAAAAGGACGGCAAGTATACTGCTGCCCTGCCGAACGAGACCAAGGATTACACCTTTAAGGCCGATTACACCGGTACCAATCTGTATAACAACGCTTCGGACACCTGCGTCGTTTCCGTAACCTACAAGGGCAGCTCTCACCATTCTTCGAGCTCTTCCTCTTCCAGCACCTCCAACACTGTTTCTGCATCCACTGCATCGAACGGCAAGGTTTCTCTGGACAAGAGCACGGCGAAAAAGGGCGATACGGTTACCGTAACCGTCACCCCGGATGCAGGCTATCAGCTCGACAAGCTGACGATCACCGACGCAAAGGGCAATACCGTCGAAGTGACCGACAAGGGCAACGGCAAGTTCTCCTTCGTTATGCCGGAGGGCAAGGTAACGGTTACCCCGACCTTCGTTGCAGACAACGGCGGTCAGACCGAGAGCAAGTCTTTCTCTGACGTCAAGACCGGCGACTGGTATGTTGACGCGGTCAAGTACGTTTCCGACAAGGGCCTGATGAGCGGCACGGGCAGCGACAAGTTTGCGCCGAGCGCAACCACGACCCGTGCAATGCTGATGACGGTTCTCGCGCGCTACGCAGGCGAGGACACCACCGGCGGCGCTACCTGGTACGAGAAGAGTATGGCGTGGGCAAAGGCTAAGGGCGTGTCCGACGGTACGAACCCGAACGCCAACATCACCCGTGAGCAGCTCGTTACCATGCTGTACCGCTACGCTGGTTCTCCGAAGGCAGACGGCAAGCTCGACAGCTTCTCTGATGCAGCTTCCGTCAGCACCTACGCAGCAAGCGCAATGCAGTGGGCAGTTGCCAACGGCATTGTCAACGGCTCGAACGGCAAGCTGAACCCGCAGAATAACGCAACCCGCGCAGAGGTTGCCGCAATCCTCATGCGCTTCTGCGAGATGAGCAAGTAAAAACTGAAAAAGTAAATCAGTAACATGCAGCCGCCGGGTTCCCCGTATTTGGGAGACCCGGCGGTATTTTATCCTGAGATTCGAGATAACAGCTATTGCATCATAGCACTATTAGAGTATAATATAATTATGATATTACTATATGGAGGTGCTTTTATGAATATCAAGCCGAGTGCAAGTATTCGTCAGAATTACAATGATATTGCCGAGCTGTGCAGATCCACCGGAGAGCCGGTTTATCTGACCAAGAATGGCGAAGGTGATCTCGTTGTAATGGATATCAATTCATTTACAAAACGCGAAAAAATGCTAAAGCTGCGTGAGGAACTGCTTGCTGTTGAGGAAGACCGCTTACACGGTGCACCGGACTACTCGGTGGATGAAGTCGCTTCCATGATGGATCAGGCAATTCGGGAGACCTGCCATGCCGGAGCTTGAAAACAAATTCCAGGTTATCGTATCCAAGCGAGCAGCGCAGCAGCTGATTGAGCATGCGGTATTCATGGCACGGTTAGAAGAACGGTTGGCACGCCAATTGGCAGCTGACTTCAGGAAAGCGGCAGATTCTCTGCAAAGCTTTCCATATCGAAACCCAATCTTGCGTTCGAGTGTTTTCGTAACAGAAAAGTATCGCAAAATGGTGTTTGGTAAATGGTATCTACTCATTTATCAAATTAAAGGCGAACGAGTTTTTGTTGAATACGTGATTGATGGACGGCAGGATTATCAATGGCTGATTCAGTAAAATTCCAATACAATATCTGACGAGCGCAGGCAGAAATGTCTGCGCTCGTTCTATAGCGCTTACTCGTATTCGCATTATATGGATTTGATGCGTTTAAGCGCAAGAGAAGTCTGGGAGCACCTGCGGTAAAAGGTATTCGGCTTCAGCCCTGTCTGCCGCATGGCTTCCGCAGCGGTGATTTCTCCTGCCCGCCATCGCGCAACGACCCGCTCGAAGTTATCCGGCAGAGGCATCGGCTTGCGGCCGGTGTACTTGCCCTGCTCTTTAGCAATGGCGATGCCCTCGCGCTGACGCTGCAAGATATACTCGCGCTCAAGCTCCGCGACCGCGGCGAACACGGTGAGCATAAACTTGCCAGTGGGTGTGGTTGTGTCAATAGCCTCTTTGCGGCTGACAAATTCTACTTGTTTCTCGGTCAGCTGTTCCACGAGATCGAGCAGGTCGCGCGTGTTTCTCGCGAAACGGCTGATTGACTCAACGATAACCGTGTCGCCGCGCCGGACGTAATTCATCATATGGGTAAGCTCCGGACGGTCGGCGTTTTTGCCGCTCGCCTTGTCGATGAAGACCTCATCAACGCCGAGCTCACTCAACAGTACCTCCTGTCGAGCTGTGTTCTGTTCCTCGGTGCTGACGCGGATATATCCAATCTTCATGGTGTATCTCTCCTTTAAGTATGGTATAATGAAAATAATAAGGACGGTGACGCTGATGGATAAGACAATTGAACAGGTAAAACAGTTAGCGCACCGTTATGGAGTGCCGAAACTGGTATTATTCGGTTCGCGTGCCCGCGGCGATCATCACGCCCGCAGTGATTATGATTTCGCAGTCTGGGGATGCACGCCGCAGCAGCGTGCGCAATTCAGCGATGCTGTCGAAAATGATCTGGACTCGCTGTATTCGGTTGATCTGGTGTTTGTCAGCGAACATACCGATGCCGCATTGCTTGAAAATATAGAAAAGGACGGGATTTGCTTGCTGGACCGTTACAATACGAAATTCGAAAATCTCACCAATGCTGTAGAACGCTTGCGTGAAGGCGTGCAGGCGTATCAAGAGAATCCGGCCAAAATCATTCGCGATGGTGTAATCCAGCGCTTTGAGTTCACTTGCGAACTGGCGTGGAGAACCACACACGAGTTTTTGCTCGATCAAGGTTTTACTGAACTAAACAGCCCGAAAGCAACGATGCGCAAGGCGTTCTCGTACGGTCTGATTGACGATGAACAGGCGTGGATTGCACTGCTGAATGCTCGCAACCAGACCTCGCACCTTTATGATGATGCAACCGCGCAGGAAATTTACTCGCAGATTGAGAGCGAGTTTGTATCGCTGTTTGATAAGCTTATCGAGCAGTTGAAATGCGGTTAATTGCAATAGGGTCACCGCACATTTTGACATATTGCAAAAGTTCGAAAACAACCCTATTGACATAATTTCTCGTTGTTTCAGATGGGTATACTCTATTGACATGCTCAAAAAATACCGGCTCGGAAGAGTCGGTATTTTTGTGTTCAATCATCGTCAATGATGTCGGCGAGCAGGCCGATAACAGTCAGCACGCCGAGAATGATTTTGCCTGGGTTCAAACTTTCACCTCGTTTCAGTCATCTGAAAAGTTCTCGACGGCCTCGATGATGAGGTCAACCACTGCGCCGATAGCTTGGAAGATCGGGCCGAGTGCAATCATGCGCATCGCCTCCTTGTATTATAAAATAGTAGTTTTTAAAGTCCCTCTCCAAGGACTGTGCTAC